>ENA-ORSI01002782-ORSI01002782.1-human-gut-metagenome-genome-assembly--contig:-NODE-2782-length-12070-cov-4.494881_pt1 | contig 12070 bp, 9 predicted proteins | sample MGYA00242187_ERZ509154 | MGnify/ENA primary metagenome ERZ509154 (study PRJEB26280, sample SAMEA2338627) | human gut metagenome | biome: human gut; feature: human-associated habitat; material: faeces...
ATTTATCGGCAACCCCAGCTGCCATCAACAAAGCGCCCCGCAAGGGTCCACTACTTTATAAACCTTATAAACTTTATGAACTCATAAACTAACCTCTATAAACTCCATCAAACAATCGTAATCCTCCTCCGGAATCGCTGCATTCAACGAGAACCGGATACGTGCCTCGTTCTTCGGCACGGTCGGGTATCTCACAGGCAACACAAAAAAACCATTATCTTGGAACAACTCGGACATATAAACACTATTCTCGTTACTCCCACACAGGAAAGGCACGATATGAGAATCTCCCCGGGTCTCGAATCCCCGGTTTGCCAGTGTCGCTCGCAACCGTTCGGCAATACCTGTCAGTTTCATGCGATAAGAGTAAAAATCCGGCATCCGGTTAAGGATAAAACGAGTCCATGCCACGTTTACCGGAGGCAATGCCGTGGTGAAGATGAAGGTTCGCATCCGGTTGACGAGATACTCGCGTATCGTCCGGCAGCAGGCGATGTATGCGCCGGCAGACGCCGCTGCCTTGCCGAAGGTGCCCACGAGGAAATCTATATCCCGGATGCATCCGGTTTCTTCGGCGCAGCCCAGACCGCGCAGTCCCCTTACGCCGAATGCATGGGCTTCGTCCACATAGAGCAGTACGTTGGAGTATCTTTTTTTCAAACGCACCAATGCCGTGAGGTCGGCTTGGTCACCGTCCATGCTGAAGATGCTTTCTGTGACGATAATCAATTGCCGGAATGTTGCATGGTGTTGTTCCAGCAGGCGTTCCAGTTGCACCAGGTCGTTGTGGCGGAAGCGGATGCAGCGTGCGGTGGATAGGCGGATGCCGTCGATGATGCTGGCATGCACCAGCTTGTCTGCCAGTATTAGGGTTTGTGCATCGCTCACGGCGGGCAGAATCCCCATATTGGCATGATAGCCGCTATTGAGCACCAGTGCTGTCTCTGTGCCGAAAAGTGTGGCGAGTTCCGTCTCCAGTTCTTCGTAAATCCCGAAGTTCCCCGTCAGCAGGCGGGAGGAGGAGGAAGTCGGCAGGAAGGTGTCCGGTGTCAGTGTCTGCAGGAATTCTTCCTTTAGCTGGCGGTCGGCAGCCAGGCCCAGGTAGTCGTTGGACGAAAGGTTCAGCATATGCCGGCCATCGGCTATAACCGTGCGTCCCTCGTGTGTCAGTTGCGGCAGGCGGCGCAGGTTGCTGTGTTCTTTCAATGTTTGCAGCTCTTGCTGCATATATTCTATTGCATTCATAATTCTTTTAAAATGTGCCAATGTGGTTTTAATGTGCTAATGTGCCAATGTGCTAATATGCCAATGACCTGCGGCGTGATAGCGCAGCGTAAACATTGCGCAGCCAATTGGCACATTAGCATATTAGCACATTCTTATAATTTTCATCAATCCCCCCGTCAGCTTCCTCAGCTGTTCCGGCTCTATAATGAACGGAGGCATCAGGTATACCAATCTTCCGAACGGGCGTACCCAGATTCCCTCCTCAACGAAGCGTTTTTGCATCCACGCCATGTCTACGGGTTCTTTTGTCTCAATCACCCCGATGGCTCCCAGCACACGTACATCCGTCACTTGCGGTAATCGGCGTGCCGGTTCAAGCTCTTCTTGCAGTTGCCGGCTGATGCGAGTCACCTTGCCTTGCCAGTCGTATTCGGGCGAGGTCAGCAGCTTCACCGAAGCGCACGCTACGGCGCATGCCAGTGGATTCCCCATAAAGGTGGGTCCGTGCATAAACACCTCCGGTGTATGGTTGGAGATGGTATCCGCCACTTCATTCGTCGTCAGTACGGCGGACAGCGTCATGTATCCGCCCGTTATGGCCTTTCCTATGCACATGATGTCCGGTTCTACACCCGCGTGCTCCCAGGCAAAGAGTTTTCCCGTCCGTCCGAAGCCCGTGGCTATCTCATCGAATATCAGCAGCAGGCCATGTTCCTTGCATATCTGTGCCGCTTCGCGCAGGTACTGGGGGTGGTAGAACCACATGCCGCCAGCGCCCTGCACCACAGGTTCGAGGATAAGCGCTGCCAGTTCCTCGTGATGCTCCTCTACCAGTTTCCGCAGTTCCACCGTATCCCGTTCATCCCATTCGCCGTGGAAGCGCGAGCGCGGCTGCGGCACGAAATAGCGCACCGGCAATGATGCCCCGAACAGCGAATGCATGCCCGTCACCGGGTCGCAGACAGACATGGCATTCCATGTATCCCCGTGATAACCCGAACGGATAGTCACAAAATTGTTCTTCTTCGCCTTTCCCTTGCCATACCAGTACTGCACGGCCATTTTCAAGGCCACCTCTACTGCCACCGAGCCCGAGTCGGCATAGAATATCTTCTGCATGGACGGCGGGACGAGCGGTAGCAGCAACTGGCCCAGTTCAATGGCAGGGTCGTGTGTCAGCCCTCCGAACATCACATGCGACATCTTGCCCAGCTGTTCCTCTGCCGCCCGGTTCAGTGTAGGGTGGTTGTACCCGTGGACGGCGCACCACCACGACGACATTCCCTCTACGAGTGTTTCTCCGCTTTCCAGGGTGATGGTGGCGCCTTCGGCATGCTTCACCTTGTACACCGGTAGCGGGTTGGTGGTGGAGGTATAGGGGTGCCATAGGTGCTCTCTGTCGAACTGCGAGCCGCAGAACCGGTATCCGGCATTTTCTATCAGCACCTTGTCTTCCGACACTTTCGAGCCGAGCGTTGTCAGCAGGTCGCCCACGATGGCAGAGTTGATGCCGATGTGCAGCGCTTGCTTCACGGCCTCCTTGCTCAGTTGCGAGCGTCCTCCGGCAAAGCGGAGGAAAGCCGTCGGGTTGATGAAGCGGAAGAGGGCGATGGTGGTCAGTATTTCCTCCTCGCTGAGTGGCGCCTGCCGTTCCAGCGGTGTGCCGGGGATGGGGCTCAGGAGGTTGATGGGGATGGACTGTACTTCCAGCTCGCGCAGTGTGAAGGCGAATTCGATACGTTGCTCCATGCTCTCGCCCATACCGATGATGCCGCCGCTGCAGATGTCCATGCCTACGTTGCGGGCGGCTTGCAGGGTGCGCAGCTTCTCTTCCTGCGTGTGCGTGCTGCACAGTTGGGGAAAGTAGGAGGGGGCTGTCTCCAGGTTGCAGTGATAGCGGGTGATGCCTGCGTCGTGCAGTGCCCGCATTTCGTCTTCGTTGAGCAGTCCCAGTGATGCGCACAACTGGATGGACGAGTGCCGGCGCATGTGCCGGGCGGCTTCGCACAGTTTCTCCATGTTTCTGGAGGAGGGCTTCCGTCCACTGGTCACCAGCGAGAAACGTGCCACGCCCTGGGCTTCATTATGCAGGGCATGCCGCAGGCATTCTTCTTTGTCCACCAGGTCGTACACGTCTGCCTGGGTTTTGTAGTGCGACGACTGTGCACACCACTTGCAGTTTTCCGGGCATCGTCCGGACTTGGCATTAATGATGGAGCACATGTCAAACTCCTCCGAGGCCAGGCCCCGGGTTATCTCGTGGGCAGCTTCGTATAGCGCTTCCTTGTCGGGTTGCACAGCCAGCCATTCGGCTTCTTCCTTACTGATGTGGCTGCCGCGCAGCACTTGTTCCTTCAACTTCTGTAGGGTCATATCTTTCTTGGGTTAAGTTCATGGATAAAGACAGAGGTACGGATTGCCGGGGCGGTGCAGCTCGTCATTCTGCTGCATGGCTTCCGGTAATCCGTACCTCTTGTTCTCTTTTGTTTCAGGCTATATGTGTCTTGTCCGCCCGTATTCCCGCAGGGGCGGATGAATTGTGTTTCAAAAAGAATGTGCCGGTTCGTTCCCGGCTCCGTGAGGATACTTGTCAGGACGCTGCTGCTACCCAGCGGAATGCCGGTGTCGGTTTCCCTTCCTTCCGTTTCTCCTTTCCAGGTACTCTCTTCCCCGCATCCGGCATGTCCGGCGGTTCCCGCAGTCTTCTGTTTGGACAGAGAGCTGTCTGCCACGCTTTTGCGCAGGCAACCGATGGTGACACACCGTCCTATGCTGGCAAATGCAGCGTAGGCTTTTCTGCTCCAGCGGCGGAAGCGGATGGTAGGTGCGGCGGGTGATGTATTCCTCATGTTTTTTTCAGCCTGATGCGGTTTTGTTTCCTTTTAGCGGATGCAAATGTAGAAAAAATAATTTCATAACGGTAATGGTCATGCATGAAAAAGCCGCGCAAATGCAACTATTGCGCGGCTCTTCTTTAAGCAATGTCGTAGGATTTCACTCTTTGGACGACTGGTAGTAGAGATACCAGTCATTATTGGTGGCACCATTGGACTCTACCCATTTGGCGAAATCGGGATACTCCAGGTCGATGCGTACGGTTTCCTTTGCCGGAGTGAACCGGATGGGGCCTTCCGTGCCGGTTGTGGCCGGCAGCATGATGGCGAATGGATATTTGCCGTCCTTGTTGATGTAGTAGGCATCGTCTTCGGCTCCGATTTGCTCTGCGTTGGCTTTACCGGTCGCTTTCTTCTTGGGCAGATGCACTTCTGTCCGGTTGTCGGCTCCGGCTGTATACTGGGCAATGATGAACGGGTTCAAGTCGCTCTCCAGATTCTTCTTAGGCAATGTGTTGTCTGCAAATGTACGGGTTACGGTAAATTCGTTGCCCTGCACAGACTTTGCATCGGGGAATAGGATGACAGAAGAGGTCTCTGTTTCATCGACTGCTCCGGCAGGCAGTTCTATGCTGCCTCGCTGGCTGGCCACATATTGCACGGCAAATGCGTTGGAGTATGTGGCGGCACCACTTTGCTGTACGGGTACAAAGGTGTCTTCCACCTTCAGCACATAATTGTTGCTGTTGAATGAAATGGCCCGTTTGTGTTCGATAATCACGTCGTTCAAGTCATAGTCACCGCCATTGGGCCAGATGTCTTCGTAGGCATACGTGCGGTAGGTTGTTTCGGAGCTCGTCACCGTAGGCTCTTCCGGGTCTATGACCGGACGGTCCGGGTCTTGAATGGCTTCATTGGGGTTGGCATCGATACAGAACAGTATGTCTTCGTAGCTGGTATCATCGCCATCTTCTACTCCGTAGACTACCGTGCCGTTGCTGGTGGAGAGGGAGATAAAGCGAGCTTGTTGGCCTGCATATATCTTGTTCCATTCTTTATTGGAATATATATAATTTATAGAGTAGTCGATACCTTTATTGGGGGTATATCCATTGGGGATGATGAAATATCCTATGGTATATCCTGCCGGGAATTTGGTGGAGACATTACCGTTTTCGTCCTGATACAGAAGTTGTATTTTTGTATTCTTCTGTATGGGAGCGTCATATCGGGAATATTTGTTACCACTTCCAGACCATCCGGTATACGGGTCGTCTCCTGCAATGGATGCATTGGGAATGATAATGAATTTGTCTACCTTGTCAGGGCTGTTGGGAATTTCATTGGTCTTGTAGTAATAATAGCCGATGGAAGTCAGGTAACCGGCACGTTCGGTCAGGAAGGTCAGATACAGTTCTGCATCGGTAATCGTTACGTGTTGTCCCTGGTTGTTGATATATGCTTGGGCAATGGTGGTGTTCACATGCTTTGTATCGCTCACCAAAGCTCTGTTGTCCAGATTGCTGGGTTTGCTGTCATAACCTTTCCACAGTGTGTGTTGTAACTGCTTTAAAGTTCCGTCATTGAAATTTCCCGTAGTTACAATGTCATTATTATCAATAATCTCACCGTGAGATTGTCCCCATCCAACGATGGAGTATACCCGTTCCTTCCTATCCTTTAGGTCGATAGTCAGGTTGGATTTTGCACGTGTCATGGCAGTTGAGCGGGTGTTGGCATTATTTTCGGTCATATCTACCACCACTTTGCCGTTTTCCACATCCGCTTCCACATACATGGGGGCTCCCCAGCTTTGTGAGATGATATATACCTTTTCTGTCGCTTTGGGCAGTTCTACGTTGCCGGTGAAGCGTCCGTCTGCATCTGCAAAGATTTTAAAAACCGCTTCGCCGTTGATGGAGTAGAGGTTGTTTGTCTGATAGGTGATGGGGTCTTCTGTAAACACCTCTATTAATGCGCCTCCTGCGATTTTTCCATAATTCACGTCAAAAGCTACCTGGGCTGTTGTTGCAAAGTCAAAGTATTCGCTCTCCGGCTTTAGTTCTGTTTTTCCACGTTCGGGATTGTATAGGTCTTTTTCGGTACATCCCGTGAATATGCTGCAGGCAATTGCTGAAATGAGGGTTGCAGCACTAACTTTCGTCATAAGTCTAACTTTCATATTTTTATTGTTGTAGATTGCTTGCTTGTTTGTCTTATGAACGCTGTCTATATCACAACCGCCACCCACTTCACAGACGAGTTGTAGATACTACATTTTCTCGAGCGCTTTTTTCATGTTGCAAATATAAACATAGTATTTATAATCTACAACTTTTGGGGTTTAAAAACACTTTTGGTGGGTTAAAAAGTTGTATAAAGTGAATTGATACTAATTGGATGAATCGAATGGTGCGGGCATAAAAAAAGGCTATCTATCCCAGACAGCCAATCTTTTGTTAACCTTAAATCTAATACTATGAAAAACACATTGCAAAGGTACGTGTTTTCTGATAATCTCCAAATTTGCAGTAGATAATATCATGTTTTATAACAAGACTTAATGGTCATTAAGAACTTTATCTGCAATATTCATCGTACATTTGCTCCTGATATATCATCCGTTTGCCCTTTATGCATTATGCATTCGGTGCAGACGGATGATGTGTTTTCGTGAACTTATATACAGACAAACAACTATAAAACAGACGTTTATAATGAAATCAATCCAGAACAAAGGAATAAACCTCACCGCAGAAGACCTCAAAAATCGAATCGCTGACAGAAAAGAACGATATACCAAGCAGCAGGCACGACGCGAGAAATTGGAACAAACCATGGAGAACACCCGCAATGACATCGAGCAACTGGAGTATACCCTTGCACAGATGGAACGTACCGCCAAGCGCTCCCGTAATGCTGCCGCACAGCCTTCCCGTTTTGTTCCCCGCGAGCGTATCGCTAGCTTCTTTGCCCGTGTTTCCCGTTTTTTCGACCACCTTCAGCACCGCTTGCACCGTAGCTTGAACTATACTTGGTTCTGCCTTGTGCTATGCTCCCGATATACTTTTCAGAGCCGCCTGAAAAGCGTGGAACGCTGCTGTCTTACACCGGCCACGGTGCTGGGGTACTTCAAGAGGGAGAGGGAGATGTAACCAGTGACTTCGCTCTTATGGTAGAAGCAGCCTTAGGGATTAGTGCGGAACTCCTCGTTAATAGGCAGGCGAGATATAATATGGCTGTCTCTCTTAAAAAAAATCGCTGACCGATAAGTTGCATGAAATACACAAAATGTGTGCTTTACTATTATAGTATGAAAGTGTTGCTTTTATCAATAAGACAGTGAGGGTGTGTCATCAACCGTTTTGACACATTCATTTTTCTTGAGCAAGTTTTCTTATTGCCACTCGAACTTTCCCAGTTTTCCCTCCCATTCTAACTTTGCAACATGTTTTATTAATAAATATATGCAAAATGATAAAAGAACAAAGTTTTGAATGGCTGCTCGAGGGATGCCATCGCATTGCAGATGTGGCAGTGGCCTATTACCCAAACTACGCGTATGCCTGCTCGGCCGTAAAGGCCCTGCGCCGTTCCATTGCGGAACACGCTTGCCTGCTGAAGGATCTGACGGACCAGGGCTATACCGCCAGGACTGCCCACCTCACCCCCGTACAGATAGGCATCCTCCTGAGCTACTGGGGGATGCCCGACCACGTGAAGGATATGACCGTGAAAAATCCGTATCTTCTGGTCTCTAAAAAATATGCGAAATAGAGAATGTATTTCTAATACATTCTGATTATTTTAGTATATTATTATATAGGGTGGTGGAGGATGAGGTGAACCCCTCTCTCGCCACCTTATGTATTTCATTAATTTTTAGCCGATTCTAACTGCTTATTTGTATCCCCCTGGCTGGTCCCTTACCTTTGTCGCATTATCGAATTAAGAATAGACAAAAATGGAAAAAGAAATGAGACCCATGACAACGGAGATGCTGAAGAAAGGCTATCTCCTCTTCCCCAAAGCCTTGTTTGAGGAACAAATGAATATGAAAACCGGAGAGAAAGCCGCCGATGCCTTCGAAGCCTTTGTCTTTGTGCTGACACACGTCAACTACAGCACGGTGACCTGCAACGTCAGGGGACACCTTTTCGACTGTGTACGTGGCGAGTCCGTACTTTCCCTGGCCCGCTGGATGGAGATATTGGGGTGGCCCCGCAACCGTACGCGCTACTTCTTCAACAAGATGTTCGACGCCGGCATCGTGGAGCGGGTGGCCAACCCCTACGTGATGCACATCCGTATCCCCGATTATGATTTCCTTACTGGCAATGCCCGTCCTAAAGCAGCCCCGCGGAAGAAGAAGGCAGCGCCGGTGGCTGGGGTGGGAGAGGACTTCTGCATCTTCTGGGAAAAGTTTCATGACATCACCGAGCATCCCAAGGTAAACATCGGCCGGGCCCGTCGCGAATGGAAAAAATTGACGGCAGGCGAGAAACAGCGGGCACTGGACAACATCGACGAATATTACGACCATCTGAACAACCAAAAATATTGTAAACAAGCCGCCACCTATCTGGCGGACAAATCTTTTGAAAATGAATATGATGACTGAAACTACTTTTTCCCACGACAGTGACCTCGAAGAAGCTGTCATCGGTGCCTGCATGATAGAGCGCGCTGCCATGCCTCTGGTGGTGGACAAACTTCGTCCCGAGATGTTCTACGAGGAGAAGAATCTGGAAATTTTTGCCGCCCTGCAATCGATGTATCGCAGCGCGAAGTCCATAGATACCATCACGCTGAAGAACGAACTGGCAGCCCGTGGCAAACTCGATGCCGTGGGCGGGCCTTACGAACTGTTACGCATCAGCTCGAAGGTCAGCTCCAGTGCTCATCTGGAGTATCATGCGCTCATCCTTAGGCAATTGCACACGCGGCGTATCATGCGTACGGGATTCCAGCAACTGCTGGCGTTCAGTGCCGACGAGTCGATGGATATTGACGACATCCTGGTGGAAGCCCATCGACTGCTGGAGGGGCTGGAGGACGAGAGCGGCGTAGCCGACCACCTTCGCTCCATAGACCGGCTGATGGACGACACGCTGGCCGAGGTGGAGCAGCGTATGGAGCACGGATGCAACGGCATTACGGGTATCCCTACGGGTTTTGACGCTCTGGACCAGGTTACGGCGGGCTGGCAGCGCGGCGACTTGAACATCCTTGCTGCCCGTCCGTCGGTGGGGAAGACGGCCTTTGCCCTCCACCTGGCCCGTGCCGCTGCCATGGCGGGGCGTCATGTGGTAGTCTTCAGCCTCGAAATGCAAGGCGAGCGCCTGGGCGACCGCTGGCTGCTTGCAGCTACGGAGGGGGTAGACCCGCAACACCTGCGTAGCGGCCAGCTCACACCTGGCGAGGTGAGGCAGGTGCATGAGGCGTCTGCCGAGTTGTCGCGGTTGCCCATACTGATAGACGACCATCCGATGACGAGCATGGACCGCGTGCGTTCTTCCGCCCGCCTGCTGAAGAGCAAGAATCGCTGTGACATGGTGATTGTGGACTATCTGCAACTATGTGACATGAGGAGTGACCAGAAAAACCGTAACCGCGAGCAGGAAGTGGCGCAGGCAAGCCGCAAGGCAAAGCTGCTGGCCAAGGAGCTGGATATCCCCGTACTGCTGCTGAGCCAGCTGAACCGGGCGAGCGACGGTAGCATAGACCATCGCCCCACCCTGAGCAACCTGCGCGAGAGCGGCGCCATAGAGCAGGATGCGGATATGGTAATGCTGCTTTGCCGCCCTGCCCTCTACGGCAAGACCGTCGATAAGAAGAGTACTTATCCCACCGATGGCCTGGGTATCGTCATCATAGCCAAGCACCGTAATGGCAAAACCGGTGAAGTCTATTTCCATCATAACCAAAGCATGACAAAACTGGTGGACTACATACCACCATTGGAGTGGCTGACGAGGAATGCAAAGTGATGGATGGAAATTTATAGAATACAGAGACACAAAGACACGGAGATTTTTCTTATTGCTTGAAAAACTCTGTGTCTCCGTGTTTTTTGTAGTAAAAAAAATGGCAAAACACTTGACTTCCGCTTCTTAATGTTGTATCTTTGTAATGTGCTTAAGAAAAGGAATAATCATTGATTCGGGCGCCCTATCCCTTCCCTTACCCACTTCTCTCTTATAACTCATTTTTCTTAACTTAAACCTTAACTTTTCAAATTTATGGATGTAATTGTAGAGCGCTTCCAGCGCCGTAAAATCGTAAGCAACCCGGCTTCGCCCATGTTGTACTATCTCCGTCAGAAACCCAAGACCTGCGGCACCGTGGACATCGATGTCCTTGCCGCCTCCATTCAGAAAAACTGTGCCATGACGAAGGGCGACGTGAAGCACGTCATCGAAGCCCTGGTGGAGGAGATTCAAGGCAACCTTGCCAACGGCGACAAGGTGAAGCTGAACCAGCTGGGCACTTTCCACATGACGTTCCGCTGTCCCGGCATGGAGGCCTCGGACAAATGTACGGTGCGCAATATCTCGAAGGTGAATATCCGCTTTATCCCCGACAAGGAGCTGAAGCTGGTGAACGGCAGTACCGCCGTGACCCGCAGCCCGGCGAATGTGGGCTTTGTGCTCGACAAGCCCGAGGAGGGCGGCTCCGGCGGCGGCAATCAAGGCGGTGGTTCCGGAGGCGGCTCCGGCGACGACGGCGACCAGGGCGAAAATCCGCTGGGATAAAGAAGGAATGATTAAGGGTTAGTGATTAATGGTTAATGAACACAAGCAAATCGCTTATCGCTAATCAATCCCTAATGATTAACCATTAATCATTAACCCTTAATCCTTAATCACTAATCCTTAACCATTAATTCTTAACCATTAATCCTTAATTTTATGAGTACAAAATCATCTGTTTGGGATAAGATTCTGAAAGTGATAATCGCTGTAGCCTCCGCGCTTATTGGTGCCCTGAGCGCCCATGCCATGACAGTGTAGCGGGTTTCCTTCACTTTTAATTTTTAATTTCTAATTTTTAATTCTCATGAGATTCATCAATCTTATCGTCGTCCATTGTTCCGCCACCCGCTGCGACCGCTGCTATACGGAGCACGACTTGACGACAGACCACCTGCGCCGGGGCTTCTCCGGCGCAGGTTATCATTTTTATATCCGCAAGAACGGTGACATCAAGTCCCTGCGTCCCTTGTCCCTGCCTGGTGCCCATGTCCGGGGTTGGAATGCAGGTAGCATCGGTGTCTGCTACGAAGGCGGTCTTGACGAGTGCGGTCGCCCTGCCGATACACGCACCCTTTTTCAAAAGCACTCCCTGCGTGTGCTTGTGTTGCTGCTGCTGAAGGATTATCCCGGTTCCCGGCTTTGCGGTCACCGCGACCTGAGCCCCGACCTGAACCATAACGGGGAGATAGAGCCGGAAGAGTGGGTGAAACAATGTCCCTGCTTTGATGCGGCGACTATACTGACAGAACCGCCACCACCCAATCCGGCATGCTTATAAAATGTTTTTATTCTCTTTCTTCGTGCTCTTCGCGCGCACGTATATATATAATGTATAGTTATTTTCTCTCTTTTTCCTTTCTTCAAAATTGTTCATGCGAAATGCATTTATGAATCAGTAAGTTACAAAAAAGTTTCATTTTTATTAAAAAAAATGATAGATATGTTTGGCTTGTATTGTTAAATCCTATACCTTTGCACCCGCTTTCCAAGAGAAGGAAAGTGGTAAGATTGAAATACTGAAACAGAAGTGTGGAAGGTGACACAGAGAAATAAAAAGAGATAAAAATATTTTTCGAAAAACATTTGGAACTTATTAATAATTCTCCTTATTTTTGCAGTCCGACTCGCAAAGAAAAAGAACTTTTCTTGTTTTGCTTTTCTTATCCTTGTTTAAAGGATTTGAAAATACAGAAAAGAGAAAAAATAAAAAAAACTTCCGAAAATATTTGGAAGATATGCTTTAAAGTTCTTACC
>ENA-ORSI01002785-ORSI01002785.1-human-gut-metagenome-genome-assembly--contig:-NODE-2785-length-12060-cov-2.451895_pt1 | contig 12060 bp, 16 predicted proteins | sample MGYA00242187_ERZ509154 | MGnify/ENA primary metagenome ERZ509154 (study PRJEB26280, sample SAMEA2338627) | human gut metagenome | biome: human gut; feature: human-associated habitat; material: faeces...
TTATGTTTCTTCGTCGAAAATCCGCACCGGACGAGCCGTACTACACGATGGAGGTATCAAACGACTATAAAATAGTCCAGTGCAGAGGTTATAAAAACAACTGGGTTACAAACGGCGGGCAGGAAAAGCCACAGGAAATAATCAATGTAGAGAAGAAATATCAGCAGTACCTTGACGGTATTGCGGCGAAAAAATCAAAAACAAAATCAAGGAGGAAAACAGCATGATAATTCCCGGACTTCGCACACCGCCTGCGGATACAGAAAAGGCGGTAACAGACGATTATGTCAAGGCAGTAAATCTTAACTACCATATTAAAGCGGCGGCACAGGTAGCACAACAGAGCTTGTACGAGATGTGCAAGGGCTTTAAAGAGATGAGGGACAGCAAGCTCTATAAAGAGCTGGGGTATAACACTTTTGAGGATTACTGCGAACAGGAAACAGGAATCAAACGCAGACAGGTTTATCGTTATATAGAAGTAATAGAGAAATTGCCGTCTGATTTTGTGTCCCCGGGGACACAAATCGGAGTGAAAAAGCTCTATCTTTTATCTTCCCTTTCTGAAGAAGAACGTACAGAGATAACCGAGAACACCGACCTTGAGAACACCTCCGTCCGTGAACTTGAGCAGCAGATAAGGCAGATAAGAGCGGAAAAGGATAAGGCGGTAGCCGCCGAAGCCGAAGCATCCGCCGCCGCTCAGCAGGCAAAATCACTTGAAAAAGCCAAGAACGCACTGTCACAGCAGATAGCGGCGCTCGAAGCCGAGATAAAGGAGCTTGAAAACCGTCCTGTTGAAGTTGCTGTCGAGCCGGCTAAGGACGGCGTTATGGACAAGACAGCGTTTGATAATATCTGCAAGACTTATGAGCAGCAGCTTGACAAGGTGCAGGAGGACGCATTACAGGACACTATCCGCTTAAACCGTGAGCATACTGAGCAAATGAATAACCTGAAGGCCGAAAGCGAAAAGAAACTTGAAGATCTCCGCAGTCAACTTGAAGCCGCTAAGCGTGAGCAGTCAGAGCTTACGGTGAGCGTACCCGACAGCAAGGAAACATTTAAAGCGTACCTTGCAACAGCTATTGATGCGGCAAAACGGCTCTGCGATTTCATCGACAATAATTCCGCAGACAGTAATCACGATCTATTCGTAGCAAAGGCAAAGCAGTTTTTCAAGAAAATGACGGAGGAAATCGTATGAGCAGTACATTATATGATATAACCGGCAGGTTTGCCGAACTTTTCGATGCGTTTGACGCTATAAATGACTACGAACCTGACACCAATGCTGACGGTGAGTATATAGACGATGACGGCAAGGTCATTGCTGACCTTGAAGCATACAAGGCCGATATGCTGACGATGTGGTTTGACACTCTCGAAGGCATCGAGGGTGAGTTCAGTGAAAAGGCCGAAAACATCGCCTGCTTCATAAAATCCCTTGAGCGTGAGGCAGACAACCACGAGCTTGAAGCTAAGGAACAGACGGCAAGAGCAAAGACAAAGCGCAAAAAGGCAGAGTTTCTGAAAAAGCGTCTGTTACAGGATATGCAGGCAATGAGGCTGAAAAAGGTCGATATGCCGAGAGCAAAAATAACGTTCTCAGAGGGACGTGACAGTGTGGTTATTGACGATGAGCGGCAGTTTATTGACTATGCCGAAACATTCAACGAATCGCTGATAAAGTACAGCAAACCGACCATATGCAAGTCAGAGGTCAAGAAGCTGCTCGACAGCGGAGAAAAGCTCCCTGCCGTACATCTTGAGAAAAAGCCGTATATAACGATAAAGTGAGGTAGCTATGAGCAATATATTTACACCCGTAACAAGAAAGAAATCAAAGGCGAGAATTGCGGTCATGGGACCGTCGGGAAGCGGTAAAACGCTTTCGTCGCTCTATCTCGCAAAGGGCATAACGGGCAACTGGGGCAAGGTTGCCCTTATAGATACAGAACACGAGCGTGGCAGATTCTATGCCGATCGTCACGATCTCGGCACGGGAGAATTTCTCTATGCCCCGCTTACACCGCCGTATTCGCCCGAAAAGTACATAGAGTACGTCAGACAGGCGGCTGAGGCGGTCGGGGAGGACGGCGTAATAATAGTGGACAGCTTTTCACACGCATGGGATAACGAGGGCGGAGTGCTTGACATCAAATCACAGATAGCACAGCGTCAGGGAAAGAACGATTATACCGCATGGGACGAGGCAGGAAAGATACAGAACAATCTTGTCAATACCATACTGTCGGTCAACTGCCACACAATCATTACACTGCGTACCAAGATGGGCTATGCTATGGAAATCAACGACAGAGGCAAGACCGTTCCCGTCAAGATAGGACTTGCGCCGGTGCAGCGTGATAACACCGAGTATGAATTTGACATAGCATTTCAGATAAACCGTGAGCATATCGCAAGTCTTTCAAAAGACACAACATTCCTCGATAAGTGGTCGGGTGTTATCACCGAAGATTTAGGTGCTCAGCTCGGCGCATGGCTAAGCGAGGGTGCAGAGCCCGACAGATGTGAAGAATGCGGCGCTGTCATTATGCCGACACCTAAGCATACGGTAGCGGAAATGGTTGAAAGTTCGGTTGCAAAATTCGGCAGAAAGCTGTGCATAGCGTGTGCTAAGAAGGAGGTCGAAAAGCAGAATGCCGCTAAGACCGTATCAGAGTGAGCTTGTCGAGCAGACAAGGCAGGCGTGGCGTGAGGGTTATCACGCTCCCTGCATTGTTCTCGGGTGCGGCGGCGGTAAGTCGGTGATAGTAGCAGAGATAGCACGGCGGACTACATTCAACGGGAAAAAGGTAATGTTTCTTGTACACAGGCAGGAGCTTGTTCAGCAGATAATAAGGACGTTCATACGCTGGGGCGTTGATATGAACTACTGTGACGTGATGATGGTGCAGACCGCAGCACGACGGATAAAAAAGCTGTCAAAGCCTGCGCTTATCATTACAGACGAAAATCACCACAGCCTTGCGCTGTCGTACAAGAAAATCTATGACTCTTTTCCAGATGTGCTTCGTGTGGGGGTAACGGCAACGCCTGTCCGCCTGAACGGTGACGGCCTGGGTGATGTCAACGACAAGCTGATAATCGGGCCGTCTACCAAATGGCTTATTGATCACAACTGCCTTGCGCCGTATGACTACTATGCGCCGTCCGTAGCCGACTTATCAGGGCTTCATATCAAAATGGGCGAGTTTGTTACGGCGGACGTTGAAAAGGCAATGATCAAAAAGGCTGTATTCGGTGATGTCATCGGATACTACAGACAGCTTGCAGACGGTAAGAAAGCCGTCTGCTACTGCTCAAGCGTCAGGCATTCACTTGCTACCGCCGAAGCGTTCCGGGAAGCAGGCATAAACGCCGTACACATTGACGGTACAACTCCCGATGCAGAGCGTAACCGCATTATTTCGGATTTCAGAGCAGGACGGATAACGATACTTTGCAATGTCGATTTAATATCGGAGGGCTTTGACGTTCCCGACTGCGAATGTGCGATATTGCTCCGTCCCACTCAATCTCTTACGCTGTACATTCAGCAGTCAATGAGATGTATGCGCTATCGACCGGGCAAGCGTGCGATAATTCTTGATCATGTCGGCAATTACGCACGCTTCGGAATGCCCGATGATGACCGCCTGTGGTCACTTGAAAAGCGCAAGCGCAACATAAAGAAAGAAGCTGCGGAGAATGCCGAAAAGGTGAAACAGTGTCCCGAATGTTACTATACATTCGGAGCGCCGCCGCCCGGTCAGCCCTGTATCTGCCCTCACTGCGGATATGTTTTCCCGGTAAAGAGCCGGGATATAGAAACAAGCGAAAGCACCGAGCTTATTCATATCGAGGGCTTCAGGCTGGATTTCAGCAGTCCCGATGATTGTTCGTCCTATTCCGATCTGCTTGCATACGCAAAGAAGAAAGGGTATCAGAGGGGCTGGGCGTTTTACGAAGCAAGAAAGAGAGGTTTTATCTATTGACAGAAGAACACAGTATCCAGAATGCTGTCAGACGTGCGCTGTCCGAGAACGGCTGCGGTGTGATATTCCGCATTAACGTCGGCAAGGGCAGAACATTTGACGGCAGATATTTCGACACGGGCGTACCGGTCGGATTTTCAGACCTGTTCGGCGTAAGGCAGTCGGACGGAAAGGCAATATTCATAGAGGTAAAGACAAAAACGGGACGTATTCGCCCCGAACAGAAGAATTTTATTGAAAAAATGCGTCGTTCGGGTGCTGTTGCAGGTATATGCAGAAGCACAGAAGACGCAATAAGACTTATAACGGAGGATAAATAATATGGCATTTTCACAGAACAATTCAGCGGCTACGAGTGCACTCAAGCCCGAAGGCAGATATGAAACGATAATCACAAGCGTAGACGAGAAAACATATAAGAGCGGCAGTACATCGCTGAGCTTCAGACTGACGATAAGGAATGATATTCCGGAGCAGAAATACGGCAACGCCTGCCTGTTTTATCAGATATGGAAGGCTAAAGAACCTACAAAGGAAGACCTTGCGGTAAACGGTTATACGTTCGGTAGACTTATGGCAGTAGGCAAGGCCGCAAAGCTCACTGACGGCAAGGAATACAAGGATCTTGCGGAATACTGCGACGATCTTGTCGGCAAGTGTGTGATAGCTGTAGTAAAGCACGAAACGGACGATAAGGGCACCACAAGAGAAAAGGTAAGCTATCTTGAACCGACACAGCACCCCGACTGCAAGCATAAGTTCAAGACCGCCGTGACCGCCGATACCGTATCAGCGCTGAAAAACGAGAGCTTTGCGGCAACCGCAACAACGGAAGCCGCTATGGAAGATGACGGCGACTATCCGTTCTGATGGGGGAAATAATGTACGAATATATTCCCGATGAGCTTAAAAAGCTCTCAAACTGGGTGTGTTGGCAGGCTGTACCCGATGAGGCAGGCGGTAAGATAAAAAAACTTCCGATCAATCCTCATACGGGTGACCTTGCCCGCTCCAATGATCCGTCCACATGGTCGGATTTCAATACGGCTGTAGCGGCTTCGGCAGGTTTCGCAGGCATCGGATTCATGTTCGGAAACTGTGAGTATTTCGGTGTGGATATTGACGGAGTGGATGACGAGATAGCCGCATTCAAAGACGGTGAAAACAACATCATCACCGAGTTTATAACAACGCTCCAGTCATATACCGAGCTGTCGCAGTCCGGCAAAGGCATTCACATAATCTGCAAAGGAAACCTGCCGAAGCAGGGACGCAGACGAGGCAATGTCGAAATGTACGAAACAGGCAGATTTTTCGTTATGACGGGCAATCCGTGCGCCGAATATATGGATATAAACGAATGCACAGAGGCTATCAAGGCATTGCACGAAAAGTACATAGGCGGAGGGCGTGAGCCTTCCGCTGTACCCCGTGCTTATGTACCGGCACTTCCGACAACCGCAAATGATATTATAACTCTCGCCGGGAAAGCAAAGAACGCACCACTCTTCAATGCACTTATGCAGGGCGATTATTCGGGATATGTGTCACAGTCAGAGGCTGATATGGCACTGTGCAATATGCTTGCGTTCTGGTGCAGATGTGATGCGGATATGATGGACTGTATATACAGGCAGTCGGGGCTTATGCGTGATAAATGGGACAGACGGCAGTCGGGCAGTACCTACGGCGCAATAACGATACAAAAAGCCATAGCCGATTGTGAAAAGGTATACGAGCCTGCACAGAAAACACCGCAGTTTACGGCAAAGTTCACTGGTGAAAGCTCCGCTGTACACTCAAAGCTTGATACTGCACAGGACGAGCCTGTAAAGCTGTACACATTTGACGATACAGGAAACGCAGAACGCCTTATAGATCTATTCGGCAGAGAGATCCGCTACAGCTATATAGATAAACGCTGGCTGTATTATGACGGCAGAAAGTGGTGCTACGATAACAGCGGAACGATAGAGCGCATAGCCGATAAGGCAGTGCTTGCGATGAAGGCAGAGGCTAAGGCATATGAGCAGATGGACGCTGATGACGGCGGAGATATGGCAAAGAACTTTGAAAAGCACCTGAAGTCGAGCCGAAGCAACAAGTCAAAATCTGCAATGCTGAAGGAAGCACAGCATCACGTTCCGATAGTGCCGGCACAGATGGATAAGTACAAGATGGTGCTTAATACTCCGAGCGGTGTTCTTGACCTGAAAAGCGGTACGCTGAGTGAGCATAAGCCGGAAGCATACTTCACCCGTATCACGTCGGCTGAGTACACAAGCAATGCCGACTGTCCGCAGTGGCTGAAATTTCTTGACGAGATATTCGGCGGCGACAAGGACCTTATACGATATGTTCAGAAGGCGGTCGGCTATTCGCTGACAGGCTCAACGGCGGAGCAATGCGTATTCTTCCTGTTTGGCACGGGCAGAAACGGAAAATCAACGTTTCTTGATATTATCCGTGCAATTATGGGCGACTACGCAAGCAATATCCAGCCGGAAACAATAATGGTACGCAGTAATCAGAGCAGTGCCATAAACAGCGATATAGCACGTCTTAAAGGCGCAAGGTTTGTTACGTCTGTAGAGCCTAACGAGGGCGTGCGTATCAACGAGGGTCTGCTGAAGCAGCTTACAGGCGATGATATAGTTACTGCCCGCAAGCTGTACGGCGATGAGTTTGAGTTCAAGCCCGAATTCAAGCTGTGGATGGCGACTAATCATAAGCCGATAATCAGAGGCACAGACACAGGTATCTGGCGCAGAGTGCATATGATACCGTTCACTGTACAGATACCCGAAGAAAAGAAAGACCCACGTCTTAAATATAAGCTGTGCCGTGAGCTGCCCGCTATCTTCCGCTGGGCAGTAGAGGGGTGCGTACTGTATCAGGCTGAGGGACTGCATATGCCGAAGGCGGTAGTCGCTATGGTCAAGGAGTACCGCAGAGAGATGGATGTTATCTCCGCTTTTGTCGAGGACAGGTGCACAGAGGGCAAGGACTGCTATGCGCAGGCTAACGTGCTTTATGCGGCGTATGCGCAGTGGTGCGATGACAATAACGAGTATAAGATGTCAAATACGAAGTTTGGTGTTGAATTGTCGAAAAAGTATCCTAAGGTGCGAGCAAAAAACGGTAATTGTTACATCGGAATAGCTATAAGCTGAAAGGAGGGTGAAGGGTGGTGAAGGGTTTAAGGGTTTTTCTAACCTTTCATACGGAAAATGAAAAAAATAAATATATATAAAAGGTGTTGGAAAACGGGCAAAACCCTTCACCACCTTACACCGAATGATTATGAAGAAGATAAATTTCAATGATCCGGCAACATTTGAAAAGCTGGAGCATATGGCATACGAAAACACGCTTGATTATACCGACTTTCCGCCTGCCGAGTATAAATACTTCGATAAGCTGTCACAGCTTGGTAGTATCTACCGCAGCGGTCAGCTTCCGAAGGGACTTTGCAAAGAGCGTAAGGACGCATATCTTTGTGATTATCGCAAGGACGCAGACAAAGCACGGAAAAATCACGAGGCGGAGGTCGGATACCAGGAGAATATACGAAGGTCGGACGAGCTGAGATGTGAGATCAACAGCACAAGAAATCACGATGTCAAGCTGATGCTTGCGCTGAGGTGTATCGAGCTGATGACCGGCGAGGAAGGATTTGAAAGGAGAAATTTAAATGAGTAGTTTTTACGAGTGCGAAATGAGACCCGGTTGCGTTGCCAGCCACAATAGGTATGGCAGTGTTACGCTTGTCACAGCTCTTGTGACGGAAGATTATCCTCAGCTGTGGGCTGTAGAGGCAAGAAATGGTGAGTTAAAAATTGTGCGTGAGGATGATTTGTACGATTTCGGATACTATGGGGAGTGATAGAATGACAAAGCAGAAACTTAAAGATTACCGTTACACCTGCAAGTGTAGCAAGCAGGAGGAAAAATATGAGTGAATGGATAAGCGTGGAAGATAGACTTCCTGAAAAACAGTCGTGGAATCACATCGCCATCCTTGACACAAAAACAGGCAGAATCAGTGTAGAGCAAGACTTATATGCTATTGAAACGGCCGAAAAATTTAAGCAGAAAAAAGGGTTTTGCAAAGATGGAAGATTTAACGGCCGTGAAGTCGTCATTGCTTGGATGCCGTTTCCTGAACCGCCGATAAGTAAGCAGGTAACGAGTAGTAAACGCAGACCCGCAACCGAAACCTGCCTGTTCTGTGGGCGCAAAATTCCTGACAGAAGCAACGCAGACACAATCAGAGAGTTTGTTCAGCGATTTAAAAAGATAGCACGCAAGACAGAGCTAATAGAATTTGGTACGGAACGTATTGTTTCTTATGGCATCTCACCGCAGAAGTTGGATAAACTCGTAAACGAGATGACAAAGGAGGAAACATGACCAAACAAGAACTTAAAGATTACCGCTACACCTGCAAGTGTATCAAGCAGCTTGAATCAGAGTTGAACGATGCGGCAGTAACCGACAGCACGCAGGGTTCGCAGAGCGAGTACCCCTATGTCAAATATAGCGTCACGATTTCCGGCGTTCCGGATAACGATACACACCTTGCCAAGAAAAGAAGACTGTCTGAACTTAAAGCACAGAAAGCAGAAGTAGAACGGTTTATTGAGGACATTCCCGACAAGCAGACGAGAGATATGTTTAAGCTAAGGTACATCAAAGGGTATAAGTTAACGAAAACTGCTGTAGAAATCGGCGGAGATAATACACCTGACGGAGTAAGAATGAGAATAAATCGATATTTAGGTTAATGTTGTTCGTTTTGTTCGTTTTAAGGGTGTTATAATTTAAAATGACAAAATATAAAATATTTTTAATGAAAACGGAGAACATATGTTGACAAATAATGCCGAAAAGGATATAATTAACAATAAGAACGGAGGAATATATATGAACCACGTGTTTTTGTTAGTTCTACTTTTTATGATTTGAAATATGTTCGAGAAGATTTAGCAAGCTTTATTCGCAATCACGATTTTGAACCAATTATGTTTGAAGATGGAGATATTGGGTATGATACAAATAAAGCTTTAGACGAATCATGCTATGAAGCAATGCATACAGCTGATATGGCAGTACTTATAATTGGTGGTCAATACGGCTCTAATGCGAGTTCTCAAGAATCTGAAATTGTGGATAGCTTTATATCGATTACTCAAAGAGAGTTCGAGACAGCGGTAAAAGATAACATTCCAGTGTTTGCATTTGTCGATACAAAAGTGCTTTCTGAATATAATATTTATAAAAGTAACATGGAAAAGTTCGAACGAAATCCTAAGTATATTGAATTTCATGCAACCAAAGATGTGCGAATTTTTAAATTTATTCATTCTATTTTTTGCCCAAACATGATACCGGTAAATGAATTTACCAAAATATCAGATATTAAAGATTTCTTGTCAAAGCAATGGTCTGATATGTTTAAAAAGTATTTAAAACAATGTAAGGAAGACAAAGAAATTGAAACCATAAAGACTTCTATTGCAAAGCTTGAAAGCATTGTTAACAGTATGACAGTTATGCTTGATGCTGTAGGTAAAAACGTGCTTAAAGAAACACCGAATGAATATAATGTTATCAAAGAAAAACAGCAAGTAACTGAAATCTGTAACATGATAAAAGATGCTGTTTCTTTCGAGGATAGAGCAGATAAATCAAGTCAATCCCCGTTGCCAAATAGACTTATTGACTTTATTTTTGATGTGAATAAGTATATCAGCAGTGTACGTGGTGCAGATCAAGATGCAGAATATGCAAGAAATGAGACTTATGGACATAGCCGTTTTATAGAACATGTTCGTAATTTGGGAATGAGAAAAGATTTGTTTGTATTTTTTGTAGATTCTGAAGCAATACCAAATATATGTGAAAATTTAAAAGCTTGTTGCTGAAGAATTATCAAATACTGATTTTAGCTTTAAAAGGAAGATTAGATTTCGAGCCTAATTAATGAAGCCCGGCACAACGGTGTCGGGTATTCTTATACCCAAAAGAAAGGACGGTGTACCGCCAATGACCGAAAGACAGAAGAAATTCGCCGAATACTACGCTCAGTGCGGTAACGCCGCCCAGAGTGCAATACAGGCAGGATACAGCAAAAAGTATGCAAATACTAATGCTTCAAAATTACTACAAAATACTACAATTACGGAATACATAAAACAGCTCACCGAAGCCGCCCAGACTGCCCGAATAATGACGGCAAGAGAACGGCAGGCGATACTTTCCGATATAGCTAAGGATAAACAGAACGAGCTGTCGGACCGTATCAGAGCTATAGACACGCTGAATAAGATGACGGGGGAGTATGTGGCAAAGATACAGGCAGAAGTCAGAACTTCTGACAAGCTCTCCGATGTATTTGCTCAGATAGGCGGTGAGGGGCTTGACGAGTAGTTTTCCTCTGTCACAGAAATATATCGACTTCATCAACAGCGTGCATAATGTGACAGCGGACTTTCTCGAAGGTACTACCGCAAGCGGAAAGACAACCGTCGGTGCAGGCGTAAAGTTCATGCGTATGGTGTCCGCAAGCCGAAAGAAGCTCCACGTTATCGCCGCAAAGACAACCGGCAAGGCAGAAGAAACGATTATTCAGCAGGACAACGGCATTCTTGATCTTCACGCAAATGCAAAGTATTTCGGCAACGGCGATAAGGATTATAAACTGCCGCATATCAAGTTCGAGGGAAAGATAATCTATGTTCTCGGATATGACAACAAGGATAAATGGCAGATGGCACTCGGCGCTCAGTACGGGTGCGTCTATATCGACGAGATAAATACCGCCGATATAGAGTTCGTCCGTGAGATGTCTACCCGAAATGATTACCTTATGGCTACCCTGAACCCCGATGATCTGGGCTTGCCGGTGTATAAAGAGTTTGTCAACCGTTCGCGTCCATATAAAAAATACGCCTGTGACGTGCCGGATGAAATAATGAAAGAGCTTACGGAAGAACCTGTGCCGGATTGGCGGTACTGGTTCTTTACTTTTCGTGATAATCTTTCGCTGACCGATGAGGACATACAACGAAAGATGCTTGCCGCCCCGAAGGGTACTAAGCTGTACAAGAACAAGATACTGGGCTTGAGAGGGCGTGCAACGGGGCTTGTTTTCGATTTACAACCCCGTAATATAATTTCACTCGGTACGGCGCAAGGCTTTAAATTTGAGCGGTTTTCGGCGGGGTTAGATACAGCCTACTCGCAGTCCTCACCTGATACGATAGCATTTACGTTTGTGGGGATCACGACGGACCGCAAATGCGTAACGCTTGACGAGGAAACATACGACAACCGTGACCGTCAGATACCGCTTACACCGTCCGATATTCCGAAAATCTTTACCGAGTTTTTAGAGAAGAACCGTAGGCTGTGGGGCTTTGCAAAAGATGTCTACATAGACAGCGCAGATCAGGCAACAATACTCGAATGCCAGAAGTTCAAGCGGCTTTCGGGAAGCCTGTATAACTTCATACCTGCGTTCAAGAAAACGAAAATAATCGACCGTATTCACTTGCAGTCAGCGTGGCTGGCGGCAGGTGATTTTTATATCCTGGAACATTGCAAAAATTACATAGCGGAGCTTAACATATACAGCTGGAAAGAGGATAAGGCAGAGCCGGAGGACGGCAATGATCACTGCATAAACTCCTGCCAGTATGCCTGGCTGCCGTTCAAATCACTTATAGGGAGCGTGAAAACAGATGAAATTTGACATAGGAGAGAAAGTCAGACAGATGTTTCTGAACTGGCTCAATATAAATCCTGCATCGGAGCAAACCTTTGTCCTGAACGAAAGAACGGGGCTTATGGCGGACATTCTTCGGGCAAAACTGTGGTACAGAGGTGACGCTTATGAGCTGTCGCAGTTCTTCAAGCAGCTCGGCTGCGGCACAAATTCTTTCTGGGGGAGCGTTCCCGATAACGAGAAAGTCCGCAAGATACACAGCGGCTTGCGGCGGTGTTAAAGCTTATAAAACGCTTTAACATTCCGTATTTTGTAATGGGAAACGGCTCG
>ENA-ORSI01002787-ORSI01002787.1-human-gut-metagenome-genome-assembly--contig:-NODE-2787-length-12048-cov-3.482698_pt1 | contig 12048 bp, 9 predicted proteins | sample MGYA00242187_ERZ509154 | MGnify/ENA primary metagenome ERZ509154 (study PRJEB26280, sample SAMEA2338627) | human gut metagenome | biome: human gut; feature: human-associated habitat; material: faeces...
TTGGGGCAGGAGCGTCTCCGACGAGTTGTTCCGGCATTTCGTGCTGCCCGTGCGGGTCAACAACGAGTGTCTCGACGATTCGCGCCGGGTATTTCACGATGAACTCAAACCCCGCGTCGAGGGGCTGTCGATGTATGACGCCATCCTCGAAGTGAACCACTGGTGTCACGAGAAGGCCAACTACCAGCCGTCGGATGCGCGAACTAGTTCGCCGCTGGCCACCGTGCGCACGGCTTACGGCCGCTGCGGCGAGGAGTCCACGCTGCTCGTTGCGGCCCTGCGGTCGGTGGGCATCCCGGCCCGGCAGGTCTACACGCCGCGCTGGGCGCATACGGACGATAACCACGCCTGGGTCGAGGCCTGGGTCAACGGCAAATGGTATTTCCTCGGTGCCTGCGAGCCCGAACCGGTCCTGAATCTCGGCTGGTTCAACGGCCCGGCTTATCGTGGTATGCTGATGCACACGAAGGTTTTCGGAAAATATAACGGTCCGGAAGAGGTCATGGAATACACCGACGGCAATACGGAGATCAACGTGATCGACAACTACGCGCCATCGGCAAAGGCTAACATCACCGTCACCGACGAGGCGGGCCAACCTGTCGAGGGCGCTTTCGTTGAGTTCAAGATCTACAACTACGCCGAGTTCAACAGCGTGGCTCGCAAATATACCGACGCGGCGGGCAAATGCTCTCTTTCAGCCGGTAAGGGTGATATGCTGGTCTGGGCAAGCAAGGATGGCCGTTTCGGCTACAGCAAGGTCTCGTTCGGTAAGGACAATGAGGTGACGATCGCCCTCAACAAGAAACCGGGCGACACGGAAACCGTTGCGCTCGATATCGTTCCGCCGGTCGACGGCACGATCCCAGCGGAGGTGACACCTGAACAGAAAGAGGCCAACGCGCAACGCCTCCTGAAAGAGGATGAGATCCGCAACGCTTATGTCGCTACCTTCTACACCACCGAAAAGGCTCAGGCTTTAGCGAAGGAATTGGGTACCGATCCTAAGCTGACGGAGCAATATTTGATCGGTAGCCGCGGCAACTGGCAGGAGATCGAGAGCTTCCTTCGTGAGAATAAGGGGAATCCAGCGGCAATGGCCCTCCTGGGCGCCATTTCGGCCAAGGACCTGCGCGACACGCCCGCCTCTGTCCTCAACGATCACCTGAAGAACAGTCCTGTCATCGACACGAAAGGCAACAAGAACCTGGAGGAGATCCAGACCTACTTCGTGATGAACCCGCGTGTCCGTAACGAGTTCCTCACGCCGTATAAGCAATTCTTCAAGGAGAACTTCGACGCGGCCATCGCTGAAAAAGCGGTCGCCGATCCGCTTGTTCTCGTGGAATGGGTCAAGAACAACATCACCATCAACAATGCCCTCAACGCACAACGGATCCCCATCATGCCGATGGGCGTCTGGAAGGCACGTGTGGCAGACAATGGCTCTCGCGACATCTTCTTCGTCGCTGTTGCCCGTAGCCTGGGCATCCCCGCCCGTGTTGAGCCGGTTGCCGGCAAGATCCAGTATTTCGACCTGAAGAACGAGCAATGGATGGACGTCGACTTCGAGGCGGCACAGACCGTCACCACAAAACAGGGTAAGGTCGTTGCCTCTTACAAGCCGATCAAGGCGCTCGAGGACCCGAAATATTACAGCCATTTCACCATTGCCAAGATCCTGCCCGAAGGTACGTTGCAGACCCTTAACTTCGAAAGCGGCTCGCACGTTGACATGGGTTTGGGCAGCACCTGGTCCGGTATGCTGAAACGGCCGCTCGATATCGATGAGGGCCATTATATGCTTGTCACCGGAACCCGTATGGCGAAAGGAAGTGTCCTGGCGGAGATCACCTTCTTCAACGTCGAGGCTGGTAAGACGACCCCGATCAAGCTTGAGATGCGCGAGAGCAAGGACGAGATCCAGGTTATCGGCAACTTCAACTCGGAGAATAAGTTCAAACGGGCCGACAATGGCGAGGAGACAAGCCTGCTCGCGACCACCGGACGCGGTTATTATATCGTCGCTATCCTCGGCGCGCGCCAGGAGCCGACCAACCACGCGATGCGCGACATCGCCGCCGTGAAGGATCAGCTCGAGGCCTGGGGCCGTGGCATTGTCCTTCTCTTCCCCGACGAGAAAGGGTTCAAGAGCTTTGATCCGAAGGAGTTCGGCGAACTGCCCAATACCATCACTTATGGTATCGACATCGACGGCAAGAACCAGAAGGAGATGGTCAGCGCCATGAAACTGACCAACGCCCACAACCTGCCGATCTTCATCATCGCCGATACCTTCAACCGCGTCGTCTTCGTCTCGCAAGGCTATACCATCGGCCTCGGCGAGCAGCTGATGCAGGTGATCCACAAGCTCTGATCGCATAAGCGTCAAGAAATAGACCTAACGAGGGGCCGGCGGCCAACGGGCGCGTCGGCCCCTCTTCTTTTCCCCCGCCAAATCATCTATCTGAATGGCGCGAATGGATGAACGAAGTATCATTCTTCTATCAAAACAATACAAATAGATGAATAGGCATAAATTCATCTTTTTGATTATCGCGATTAGATGAATTAAAATTCGTTCTTCTATATGGTCCATACAAACAGACAATAATAGATATGTTCATCTATTATAATAAAACAAATAGAAGAACAAGGAATGAATTATCTATCCGAAAAGCGCGATTAGAAAAATGAGCGAATAAACATCCATTTATGGAAAAAAAATAGAGAAATTATTGCCTTTTTGAGGAATAATACCGATATTCGTTCGTAAAAAGGATGGATATGAGCAAGAAATGGAAGATCATAACACCGGAATCGGTCTGCGTATCGCCACTGAAAGAGAAATTGGTGACGAACGAGGCCGGCTGGACGCGCTGGGAACGCCCCACCGCCCAATCGCCGGCGACGGGCTGCGTCGTGCTCGACTGCCTGCTGGAGCTGCTGGCGCAAGATCCCTCGCGGTCGCTCGAGGTCATGGCCACGAGGATGGGGCTCCAGGCCGCCGACCTGAACGGTGTGATCCGCGCCATGAGCGGCCTGAACGGGCGCGACTTCCTCACCCGCTACCAGCTGGCCCGCGGGAAGGAGCTGCTGGCATGCACCAACCTGACGGTAAAGGAGATCGCCACGATTTGCGGCTTCAAGACGGCCAACTGCTTCACGACCGTCTTCCAGCACTACCACCACCTCGCGCCGCTCCATTACCGGCAAAGCAACCGTCCGGAGAATTATAGGGAACTTTATCGTTGGTAACCATGAGAACAGGAATCATCCAATCGACACTCTGCCGCGCCTACCGTTTCTTCCGTCACCACGGGGGTTATGGCGTCCACTCGCCCTATGCCTATCACCTGATCACCCAAGTGATCGGCGAACGACGAGGCTATTATGCCTACGACGATATCGAGCTTGTCCGCAAGCAACTGGCGCAACAAGGCGAATGGCATCGCGACCTCACGGCAAAGGAGGGGAAGCTCCTCTTCCGTCTGGCCAACTTCGCCGGCGCGAGAAAGGTCGTCCAACTGGGCTCAAACGACGGGCTGGCAGCCCTCTACCTCACCTACCACTCGCGGGAAGCGCGATGCGTCGTTGTCGAGCCGGAGCCCGAGCGGGCACGGAATGCCTCTAAGGTCTATGAGCGCTGGGGCCGCGGGGCGATCGAGCTGCGCGAGGGCGATTACATCAAGCAAATGGCCTTGCTCAAGATAGATAAGATCGATCTATTCGTCGTCGACCCGGCCAACTCAACAAGCGACGTCATGGTGGCGACCGAGATCGCCCTGTCTCGTTTTCACGATCAAACGCTACTTGTCGTTGAGCATTTGCGAGACAACATGAGAAGCATGACCTACTGGGAGTGGCTGATCAAACGATCGGAGCCGACCGTCACGATCGACCTCTGCACCATCGGTATCGCCGTCTTCAATCGCAAATTACACAAAAGGAATTATAAGATCTATTTTTAAACAGGAACAAAATATATTGTCATATGGAAAAGAGTAAGATATACACAGGGACAGGCGACCGGGGAACGACATCGCTCGTTGGCGGGCAACGCGTGTCGAAAGCGCACCAACGCATCGAGAGCTACGGGACAATCGACGAGCTGAACTCGTTCATCGGCTTGCTGATCACGTCGCTCGAGGACCCGGCCGACACGGAGTTCCTCTCGTTCGTACAGCATAAGCTATTCACGATCGGCTCCTATCTCGCGACCGACCAATCGACTACCGAATTGCGTATCGAGAGCCGGGTAACGCCCGAGAGTATCGCCCGGATCGAGGGCGAGATCGACCGTGTGGACAGCACGTTGCCGAAGATGCGCCATTTCGTATTGCCGGGCGGTTGTCGCTCCGCCTCTCTGGCGCACGTCTGCCGCACTGTCTGCCGCCGGGCCGAACGCCAGATTTACCGCCTTGCCGAGACCGATCCCGTCGAGGAGCCGGTACTCGTATTCATCAATCGCTTATCGGATTACCTGTTCGTTCTGGCACGCAAGGAATGCCTGAAGAATGAGGGGAAAGAAATTATTTGGGATTCTTCTTGCGTTTAATAAATAAAATCCTATTTTCGCGAGAAAAATGAAAACCTATCGCTTCGGCGATTTAAAATTTGATAGCTATGTATTGGACATTGGAATTAGCATCTAAACTGGAAGACGCGCCTTGGCCCGCGACCAAGGATGAATTAATCGATTACGCCCAACGTTCAGGCGCGCCGTTAGAGGTAATCGAAAATCTGCAAGAGATGGAAGATGAGGGAGAAATTTACGAGTGCATGGAAGACATCTGGCCCGATTATCCGAGCAAGGAGGACTTCTTTTTCAACGAGGAAGAGTATTGATCATCTCCTGAATCCAAACGATTAAATAACGGCAAAAGAATAAACGAGGTGGCGGGGAGTTTCCTCCTACCTCGTTCTTTGTTATAAAAAGGCCAAGGCATTCCTTTTTTCTGAAGGTTATTCACGCAATTTTATCCGGATTGCCCCGTTAAATATTAAGCAGCGAAAAGAGAGAACGATTTAGAGACGAATAAATGAGAAGACCCCTTCTTTTCACAATCGTATTATTGTTGACTTGCGTAAGCCTTACGCGAGCCCAATATGACGTGCGTCTCAGTCAATATTTCCAGGCGAAACCCTACTACAACCCAGCCTCCGTAGGCGCGACTGAGGATCTCAACATCCTGGCACTGGCCCGTATGGAATGGGTGGGCATCAAGGGAGCGCCTCTCTCCTTCTTCGCGATGGCCGATATGCCCCTGACATTGGGAAAGACACAACATGGCGTCGGCGTCGTCCTGCTGACCGAGTCGATCGGCCTCTTCCAGAATACGCATGTCGGACTGCAATACGCCTATAAGCAGAAACTGTTCGGCGGTACGATCAGCGGTGGTTTCCAGATCGGCCTCGTCAACCAGTCGTTCGACGGTAGCAAGGTCGAGATGGTCGAGTCCGAGTATCACCAGCAGACAGACGAGGCCATTCCTACCTCGCAAGTGAGCGGCATGGGATTCGACATGAACTTCGGCCTCTTTTACACGCACAAAAAGTTTTATGCCGGAATCGGTATGGCGCACCTGATCGAGCCGGAGCTCCAACTCGGTGAGAACGCCTACAGCTACATTGGCCGCACATATAATTTCATGGGCGGATACAATATTCAGCTTCCAAATCCGTTATTTGAGTTACAGCCTTCGGTGTTCCTGTTGACCGACTTACAAAGTTTCCACACGGATATCACCGCCAGGCTCGAATATAATAAGATGTTTAACGGGGGCGTCTCCTATCGGGTCAACGAATCGGTGGGCATCCTTTTCGGCGTTAAGATCGGACGATTTCAAGCCGGTTACGCCTACGATTTCCCGATCACGGCCCTTGGGCAAGCCACAAGCGGAAGCCATGAGTTGTGCGTCCGTTATTCATTGAAATTGAAAAAAACGAAAACAGGAAAAAATCGACACAAAAGCGTACGCATTTTATAGTATATGAAGAAAATAATACTCGTATTAGTGACAATGATCACGCTCTCCTCGTGTGGGAAATCACTCCGTAACGCCGGAGGAGAGGTTACCGGCGCCCGCCTGGCCGCCTACAACGAGCCGGCGCCTTATGGCATGGTACTGATCAAGCGCGGCGCGTTCGAGATGGGCCCCGCGGACAAGGATTCGCTTTGGGGACTGATGCCCGAGACGAAAGGGGTCTCGTTTGACGCGTTCTGGATGGACCAGACCGAAATCACGAATGCCAAATACCGGCAATTCGTCTATTGGGTACGCGACTCCATCATCCGCGAGCGATTGGCTGATCCCGCTTATGGAGGCAACGACCTTTTCAAGATCACGGAAGACCGTTACGGTGATCCCGTTACGCCTCATCTGGACTGGAGCCGCCCGATCCCCTGGAAAAAGGCCAATGAGGATGAGTTGCGGGCGATCGAGAGTGTCTATTATACCAACCCGGTGACGGGTGAAAAGAAACTCGATCCCAAGCAAATGATATATAAATATGAGTGGTACGATTATACGGCGGCGGCTCTCCGGAAAAACCAGTTGAATCCGTCCGACCGGGTACGTAACACCGATATCCAGGTCGACCCGAACGAGGTGATCATGATCTCGAAAGATACCGCCTATATCGATGAGGAAGGCCGTATCATCAACGAGACCATCACCCGACCGCTCTCTAGCGAATGGGACTTCCTGAATACCTACATTGTCAATATCTACCCCGACGAGAATTGTTGGGTCAACGATTTCAAGAACGCTTATAATGAGCCTTATACCCGTATGTATTTCTCGCATCCGGGTTACGACGACTATCCTGTCGTAGGCGTATCATGGGAACAGGCTTCTGCCTTCTGTAACTGGCGAACCAATCTCTACAAGCAATCGCTGAGTTTCCCCGCAGGCATGTCGATCGAGCCGTTCCGCCTCCCGACAGAAGGAGAATGGGAATATGCCGCACGGGCTGGTAAGAACGAGAACAAATATCCATGGGCAACCGACCAATTGCAGAACGAGAAGGGTTGCTTCTTAGGCAACTTCAAACCGGGCAAAGGCAACTATACGGAAGACGGACACCTGATCACCTCGCGTGTCGGTTCCTATTCGCCCAATGAGTTCGGCCTCTTCGATATGGCCGGTAACGTTGCCGAATGGACATCGACCGCCTACACCGAGTCCGGTCCTAACCAGATGAGCGACATCAATCCGGAATTGCGTTATAACGCCGCCAAGAACGATCCTTATGCCATGAAGAAGAAGGTTGTACGCGGTGGTTCCTGGAAGGATGTCTCACAATTCATCCGTTCGGATATGCGTACGTTCGAATACCAGAACGAGAATCGCTCCTACATCGGCTTCCGTTGCGTACGGACGCAGATCGGCTTCTCCCGGACAAAAGGGAAATAACAGGCAACATGAATCATAAATCGAATTAAGTTTTTCACACGATGGGAAAATATAGAAGATATAAAAACAGGCTGGAAATGTTCCTCTCCAGCGAGAAAGGTAAACGTGTATTGAATTTCTTATACAGCTGGGGTGCCTCAGTCGTCATCCTGGGCGCGTTGTTCAAGCTTTTGCACCTGCCCTACGCGAACCAGATCTTGTTCATCGCCATGATCACGGAATCAATAGTGTTTTTTATCTCGGCGTTCGAGCATCCCTCAAACGAATACCACTGGGAAGATGTCTTCCCTGTCCTGAAATCGAAGAACCCGATGGACCGTCCGGATTTCCACAGCGGAAAAGGCATCCAGACCACGGGAGCCAACGCCAATATGCCTAATGGCGCCGCTGGATTCAATCCGGGTTGGAACGCGACAGGCGACATGAACATCCAAGGCGGAGGCAGCATCAATATCGCCGGATCGGTCAACGTAACAGAGGAGGATACGAAGAATCTCTCTGAGAGCATCAAGAAACTGAGTGGCGCGGCCGAGCAGATCTCCAAGATGGCAGAGCTGACAGAGGCGACCCAGAAATATCTGGAGCAACTGGCGGGGATCTCGCAGAGCATGGAGCGTTTCAATGAGGTAACCAGCTCGCTGACCAACGTCTCTGGCAACCTGTTGAACTCCTATAAGAATATCGCTGACAGCTCCGACAACATGAGCGCGAACTCGCAAGGCTATATGCAACAGATGGAGATCCTAAACCGCAACATCTCCGGATTGAACGCGGTTTATGAGGCACAGCTGAAGAGCATCACCAGCCAGATGGATCAGATCGAGCACATCAACAGCGGCTTGAACCGTATCCGCGAGATGTATGAGGGCTCTGTCATGGACAGCTCACTCTTCCGTTCCGAGACAGAGAAGATGACACGGCAGATCGCCGAGTTGAATCAAGTCTACGCCCGCCTGTTGCAGGCGATGACGGTCAACATGGGCTACCAGCAGCCACAACAGCCGATGTATCAACAACCGACTTACCAGCAGCCTTATGGCTACCAGCAAGCGCCTTATCCTAACAACCCGATTAAGTAAAGCGTATGGCAGGAATATCAAATAATCCCAACTCGCCACGCCAGAAGATGATCAACCTCATGTACCTGGTGTTCATCGCCATGATGGCCTTGAACGTCTCGTCGGAGGTGCTCGACGGCTTCGAGCTGGTGGAAGGGAGCTTAAGGAAATCCATCGACAACTCATCCCAGCGCAACCAGCTCGTGGCGGATGAGCTGGAGGCCTATTTCAAGGATAACCCACAGAAGGTGGGCGAATGGGCCATGAAAGGAAGGATGGTGAAAAAGGCATCAGACAGCCTTTACAACTATATCCAGGATTTGAAAGTGCAGATCGTCAAGCTGGCGGACGGCGAGAATGGCGACGTCAACAACATCGAGCACAAGGACGACCTGGAGGCCGCGTCGCGTGTCATGTTGAGACCGCTCAACGGCGAGGGACCAAAGCTGCGGAAAGCCATCGACGACTACCGGATCTGGATGGGCAGTTTCATCGACGACTCCACCAAGACGAAGGTCCTGGAGGCGAACCTGAGTACGACTCCGCCTCACAAGCCGGGCCTGAATATCCGTACATGGGAAACGGCCCTGTTCGAGAATATGCCGGTCGCGGCGGCCATCACGTTACTGACCAAGATACAGAGCGATATCCGTTATGTTGAGGGCGAGGTTCTCTCGACCCTGCTCAATAACGTGGACGTGGGCGACTATCGTGTGAACCAGATCACGGCGCAGGTTATCCCGCAAAGCCAGATCGTCATGCGGGGAAGCCAATACAAGGCGAACATCACGCTGTCGGCGGTCGATTCCACGAAACGGCCACGCATCTTTGTCAACGGCAAGGAGCTGCCGGAAGAGAATAACGGCTTGTTTACCGTGAATACGGGCTCTACGGGAACCTTCCCGATCAAGGGTTATATCGAGATGCCCAACAGCGACGGAAGCTTCATGAGACGGGAGTTTGAGAGCGAGTATTTCGTCACCGAGCCGAGCGCGACAGTGGCTCCGACCTTGATGAATGTCTTGTATGCCGGTATCGCCAACCCGATCCGGATCGCCGTGCCGGGCGTCCCAAGCGGTAACGTCACCGCCTCAATGACCAACGGTACCCTGACACGCAAGGGTGATACGTGGGAAGCCCGCCCGACGAAAGTGGGTACGGAGGCGATCATCACGGTCAACGCCCGCATGGGCGACGGCCGCAACGTCGAGATGGCAAAGACCTCTTTCCGGGTGCGCGCGCTGCCTGATCCTCTGCCCTACATCGAGTATAAGGACGAGAACGGCAACACAAGGAAGTTCCGTGGCGGACAGATCTCCAAGCGTAACCTTGTGGAAGCGGACGGTATCCTGGCCGCGATCGACGACGACCTGTTGAACGTCAAGTATACCGTTGTCCGGTTCGAGCTGACCTTCTTCGACTCGATGGGTAACGCCATTCCCGAGGTCGCCGAGGGCACCAACTTCTCGCAAAGACAGAAAGACTATATCCGCCGCCTCAGCAGGGGCAAACGTTTTTATATCACCCGGGTCGTGGCTAAAGGCCCTGACGGCATCGAGCGCACGATCCCGACCATTGAAGTTATCGTAAATTAGATCGCTTATGAGACACATTTATTATATCGCTATTATGGCCGCCTCTCTCCTCGCCTCACTGCCGGCGATGGCGCAGGAAGGGAACGGGAACAACCAGCAAAGGCGCTCGCCGCAAGCCTCGAGGGGCGAACGGAACGACCAGAAAGAGAGCGACACGCCCGACCTGACCGTACGGGCCCAAGACCTGAACGAGCGGCTGACGCAAGAGATCGGCAACGCCCGTTGGACACGTGTCATCTATCGCCAGCTCAACCTGGTCGACAAGCAGAACGCGCCGCTCTATTACCCGACGCAATCCATCAACGGGCAACGTAATCTCTTCTCGACCATCTTCCAATTGCTGGGCGAGAACAAGATCAAGGCCTATGAGTACCTGGATGGCTACGAGGAATTCACCGACGAGCACCTGGTCAATTTCAAGGAGATGCTCGACCGCTTCCATATTTATTACGAGGAGGTACCCGGCAAGCGGGGCGAGGAGCCGGGATTCGTGATCAACGAGAGCGATATCCCCTCGGCCGATGTCCGCTCGCTCTACGTGAAGGAGGCCTGGTATTTCGACCAGAACAACTCCATGTTCGACGTGAAGATCCTGGCCATCTGCCCGATCCTGACCTCGGTCGGCGACATGGGCGAGACGACGATGCCGATGTTCTGGCTGCCTTACGAGAATATCCGCCCCTACATCAGCAACGCCTACATCATGACCTCGAACATCAACAACGCGATGACCTTCACGATGGACGACTATTTCCGCCGACGTATGTTCAAGGGCGATATCATCAAGACACAAAACTTGCTGAACCAGCCGTTGCAGGCCTATTGCCCGACACCCGACTCGCTGAAAAAGGAGCAGGAACGGATCGAGAACCAATTGGTAGCCTTCGAGAAGGCGCTCTGGTTCCAGCCCGATACGACCGCGAGTGCCGCGAAATGGAATTCCCGGGCGGATTTCCCATTTCGCACGTTTTTCAATCTCCTTCCGCCAATTGTTTCATTACAATCCGTCATTAAAAAGATACGAAATTCCAGGATCAAGCCTATCCGACAATCTTGAGCTCGCTGCGTCCGCTCGCGCCCGCCTTGATCACCTGGATCTGCGTATGGATCCGCTCACGCATCTCCGGCGTATGGCTGATGACGCCCACCTTTTTCCCCTGCATCGTCCGCAAACCGGACAAGGCGTCGATCACGATGTTCAGGTTCTCGGCATCCAACGTGCCGAAGCCCTCGTCCACAAACAGGTTGGAAATCTGGATATTCCTGGACGACAAGGAGGAGAGGCCGAGCGCCAGCCCAAGACTGACCAGGAAGGTCTCGCCACCCGACAACGAGGAGAGATTGCGCACCTCGTCGGCCCGGTCGTGATCGATCACCCGGATGCCCAACGAGTCCTTCACCTGCTCCAGGCTATAACGCTGGTTCAACAGGCGCAACTGGGCATTCGCCTGATGAACCAGGAAACGAAGCGTGAAACATTGGGCCGTCTCCCGGAAACGCTTTCCCTCGGCGTTTCCCAAGATACCATTCAACTTTTCCCAGTTCACAAAGAGCTGTTCCCGCCTCCGCAACTCCGGCAAACGTTCGGCGACCTGCTTTTCCGCCTGTTGATGAGCGAACAAAAGGCCCGCCACCTCTTTCCGCCGCTTATCCAGATCCTCCTTGTAAACTTGCTCCTCCTTGATCGCCTGAAGCAGCGTCTCCAACGACTCATCTGTCCGGCTTTCCGATCTCTCATGCTCTTCCAGGTTCTTCTGGCAATTCTCTACCCGGCCCATCGCCTGTTGGACCGACTCATCCAACCGACGAATCCGCTCGCGAGCCATACGCCATTCCCGCTCCGGGGCGAAAAGCCAGGCCAACCGATCCATATTCCATTGGCCACACGCATCCTCAAGACGGTTTTGTTCCTCAAGCCACACGTTGATTCGCCCGATCTTCTCCGTCTCCTGGGTTCGGGCATTTTCCAATTCCCGG
>ENA-ORSI01002788-ORSI01002788.1-human-gut-metagenome-genome-assembly--contig:-NODE-2788-length-12043-cov-3.369369_pt1 | contig 12043 bp, 8 predicted proteins | sample MGYA00242187_ERZ509154 | MGnify/ENA primary metagenome ERZ509154 (study PRJEB26280, sample SAMEA2338627) | human gut metagenome | biome: human gut; feature: human-associated habitat; material: faeces...
AAAAAAATTATAATATTATTAATAATTTTTATAACAATAACAACAATAATGATATGTGTGTTGTTATTAAAGAAAAATGAAGAACGGAATAAACGAAATAGAAGATGGTAAAGAGACATATAACTTTGAACTTAATAAATTAGAAAAAGTGCAATCAAAAAATGAATATTATAATGCAAAAAAGTGTGTAGAATTATTTTATGATTATGTCTCAGATGGAAACAGAGAAAAAATATATGGTTTATTAGATGACGAATATGTACAAATGGCTAATATAACGAAAGAACAGTTAAAAATAAACAATATATCTAAAGTAAAAATTGACATAAACAAAATGTATACAATAAAAATAAGCAATGACGTAGATGTATATTTAATATATGGAAAATTAATTGACACAAATTCAAATAAGATGTTTAATTTAGCTGTTGGGGTTAAAATGAACCCTGCTAATAGTACATTTTCAATATTACCTTATGAATATATGACAGAAAAAAACATGCTAAAAATTGACGAAAATTCAGAAATAAATTTTAATAGAACAGAGAAAATAGAAAATAAAACTTATAATGTTTTTAAATCAATATATTTAAATGATGAAGAATATGTTAAGTATATATTTGAAACATTTACAGAAAGAATGTCATTTAATATTGAACAAGCATATCAGGACTTAGATCAAAATTATAAAGAAAAGCGTTTTGGAAGCTTACAAAATTTTACACAATATGTAAGCAAAAATAAAGAATTATATTTATCATATAATAATAAAAATGCAAAACAATATGGTGATTTTGATAGCATGGAAGAATATATGATATACATAGCAAAATATAAACCACTTGAGTTAAAATCATATAAAATTGATAAGAATAATGATTATACTCAATATGTTCTTATTGATAACTTAGAAAATTATTATATATTTAGAGAAACATCAGTTATGGACTATACTGTTATACTAGACACATATACAATAGATTTACCAGAGTTTCTTGAAAAATATGAAAATGCAAAAGAAGAGGATAAGGTAATATTAAACCTTCAAAAATGTTTTGAAGCATTAAATAATAATGACTACAAATATGTATACAATAAGCTAGATGCAACATTTAAATCAAATAACTTTAAAACAGAAGCTGACTTTGAAAAGTATGTGAAAACAAACTTCTTTGAATCTAATAATGCAAAATCAAGCAATGGTAAAAAACAAGGAGATTTGTATACTTATGAAGTTACTATAACTGATAAAACAGAAAAAAATACTAAAACAGTAAAAAAGACATTTGTAATGAGATTAAATGAAGGAACAGATTTTGTAATGTCATTCAGTATTTAAAAAATGAGGAGATTATCCTCATTTTTTGCTTTTATATAGTTTATTTTTATAATATATGATATAATAAAACAAAAAAGGAGTAATATATAAATGGAAATAGATAAGTCAAATGAAATAAAAGAAGCAATGGCAAATATTTATACACAAATAGCTGAAAGGGAAGACAAGAGTACTCAAATATCAAATATAACTTATTACAAAGAACTTGCTTTTGATTCAGCGAGATTTATAGAAAATGATGTTTTTGTTACGAAGCTTAATAGAGAAAATGGTAAAAAGGGAGTAGAAGAGGTATATGAAATATATAACAAAGATGGGGATTTAGTTGCAACAGTTGATAAAGCTGGAAAAATTCATTTTTCACCAGAATATATAGAAAAGTTAAGACAAGAATATCAAGAATATTTTGAAATGCTAAATTTAGATAATGCAGTACTTGAGTTGCCAGAAGAAATAAAAGAAAGAAATATTACTTTACAACCAGAAGAATTAGAAAAAGAAAAGAAGAAAGAAAAACAAGACGAAAAAGGCAAAGAAGATGAAGAGAAAACTGAAGAAGAGGAAGAAGAACAAGAACAAGAGAAATTAGATCCACAAGAAGAAAATCAAGAACAAAAAGCAATTGCAAAAAAGAAGGGAATTCCTGAAAATAATGTTTTAATAGTTAGGGATAATAGTAATTTTTATAAAGATCATCCAGAAGTAGAAAGAGATTTAATATTTAGTCGTGATAAAGATGGACTTGTAAAAGCAGAATATATTGATGAAAATGGAGAATTGCAACCATCAAAGTATATTATGCCATCAACAACAGGTATTAGACAAGAAACAGTATCAATTGGAAGTGATGGTAATCCAGTAACTAAAGAGTCACCACAACAAGTAATGCAAACAAGAAACTTAACAGGAAGAGATCAAGATATAAGAGATGTAAGAATAAACATCAAGTTTGATACTTATGGATATCCATATGCAGAAGAAGCAAGACAAGGAAAAAATGGAAAATGGGTAGCACTTGCCATTGAAGTAAAAGGAAGACCTACTAATAGCTCACAAGTAAATGAAATAACTTCAATTAGAACTGGTGTTGCAGACCCAGATAGAGAAACTGGAATGTACAGTTCCGTAGAGAAAACAGGCTTGATACAAGACGGAGTACAATATGATGAAATGCATTTTATGCAACATTCTGAAGAAATTATTGAGAAATTTATAAAAGATGGATATCAAAGAAAAGAAGCTGTTGAAATCTTTAATTATATGATAGGAGAAGAAGTTCTTACTGAAAATGAAGCAAAAGCGAGGGTAAATGAAAACATAAAAGAAAGAGAAAAAGAGCAAGAAAGAGAAAAAGAGCAAGAAAGAGATGATGATGACGAAGGAAGAACTCCATGGGGAGATGCTGAAGCAAGAGATTCAAGAAGATAATTAAATTATTCATAAAAATCACCTTTACAAATATAATGTAAAAGGTGATTTTTGTATATGAAGTTTAAAAATAAAAAAGTAATAAGTGCAATGATTTGTTTATTTGTAACACTTATTTTATCTATAAATAATATGTGTTATGCTAATATAAATGATAATGAAATTATTGATATTAACGAAACAAAGAAGCAAGCAATTGAAACCGTATCTAAAAATATAGAAAACTTAAAGTTGAATTCTAGAATTGGACTAATATTTGATAGAAAATCTAAAAGAATTCTGTATGAAAAAAATGGCTTAAAACAAGTTCCGATGGCAAGTACAACGAAAATAATGACAGCAATAGTTGTTTTGGAAAATTCAGAGTTAAATGATGTAGTTACAATAAGCAAAAAAGCTGCAGGAACAGGAGGGTCACGATTAGGATTAAGAACAAATGACAAAATTACGGTACATGACCTGCTTTATGGATTAATGCTTAAATCTGGAAATGATGCTGCAGTTGCTTTGGCAGAACATGTTGGAGGAGGAATAGAAGAATTTGCAGACATGATGAATAAAAAGGCAAAAGAACTTGGACTTATAAATAGTCATTTTATAACACCACATGGATTAGACAAAGAGAAACACTATACAACTGCGTATGAATTAGCTTGTATGGCTGATTATGCATTGAAAATTCCAAAGTTTAAAGAGATTGTGAGTTCTAAAAATTACAATATAACAATAAATGCAAGAAGTAATTTAATAGGAAATACTAATGAATTACTTGGAAATTTGAATGGCGTTTATGGAGTAAAAACCGGTTTTACAAATGAAGCTGGGAGATGTTTAGTTACAGCTTGTAAACGCGAAGATTTAGATATTATTACAGTAGTACTAGGAGCAGATACCAAAAAGTATAGAACATCAGATAGCATAAAATTAATTGAATATGCATATAAAAATTATGAAGTAATAGATATTGAAAAAAAAATAAAAGAACAATTTGAAAATTGGAAACAATTAAACTGTAATCGCATATATATAAATAAGGCAAAACAAGAGAAGATAGATTTAGATATTGAAAGTTTAGGCTATTCTAAAATTGCAATAAAAAAAACAGATATTGATAACATAAAAATGGAAATAAATTCATTATATTACTTAGAAGCACCTGTTGAAAAGGGAAAAATTATAGGAAATGCAAAGATTCAAATAAATGGAGAAACAATAGCAAATTTAAATATAAAAAATAAGCAAGTGATAGAAAAAAAGAATATATTTGATTATTTTATAGATTTTTTATCATTAGTACCTTGACTTTTATATAAAAATTTGTTATTATAAATATGCTTTGAAAAAAGCTTATGCGGGAATAGCTCAGTTGATAGAGCGCTGCCTTGCCAAGGCAGAGGTCGCGGGTTTGAGCCCCGTTTCCCGCTCCATTTTTTTTATTAAGCTTAATATTTATGGCGCCTTAGCCAAGCTGCTGAGGTCGTTCGAGCTATAGCGAGTTACAACCTCAGTATGCAGGGAGCAATAGCGAGTCGCTGGTAAGTAAAGTAATTCGTGACTATAATTTAATATTTATGGCGCCTTAGCCAAGCGGTAAGGCACGAGTCTGCAAAACTCTGATCATCGGTTCGATTCCGATAGGCGCCTCCAGCGAACCAAAAGATAAGAATTATAATTCTTATCTTTTTTAAAATTCTATTAAGCGAGACGTAAAAAAACTAGGGAAATAAGAAAAAGAGGCAATATTAGCACCAAAAATATTGAAAATATTACAAAAATGTAATATAATTGTAATATAAGGGCAAAAAAATAGAAGTTAAATCCAAGAACCTATATCCGTAAGGGGAAAAAATGCAATAAAAAAAGGCATGAAATTATAGGAAAATACTGCTATTGACATGTTCTTAATAGACTATTAAAATAATATTAATATAATAAAAAAGGAAGGTAAAGATAATGAAATTTAAAAAAGGAATAATGTTTATAATACTTTTACTTCTATCAATGTGTTGCTTAAGTGTATTTACACAAGTAAATGCAGCTTCTGGAACTGGAAGTCTATATCTTAACTTAACAATGGTTGGAAGAAGATCAGGATATGGATACCAAATAGCAAGTGGTAGTAAAAACGTATGGAAAATCTATGAAACAGGAAAAAATACTGATGATACTATTTATTGCTTAAGAGGTGGTCCTGGTTTTGGATCAGCAGATTATTCAGCAATTAGAGCACCTGTTGAAACTCATTATACAAAATATTTTGATTTAAAGGATCCAGATGATATTCCTGCAGTATACCAAGCACCATTACCAGATGTTAATGGTACAGAATATCAAGCATTATTATGGATTTTAGATAATTGTTATGTTGCACCTAAAATTGATGCATCCTCAACAGCAAAAGCTGAAGCTAAAATTAATAGAGATACTTTATTAACTGCAGCAACTAATTATGCGGTAGAACAAGGAAATCCAGAAATAACTGAATTTGCAGATATGGACTTATTAACAGATGATGATATAGATGCAGTACAACAATTGGCAGTATGGTATTATACAAACCCTACAGGTGATTATCATGTAGAAAACGTAGAATTCTATGTTAATATAGTACAAGGTGTAGATGCAAACTATAAAGCATTAAGTGAAGATATACTAGAAAATGGATGGGAAAGAGCACTTGCATGTCAAGCATTATTTGATTACTTAGTAAAAACACCTCAAAAAGAAGGTTTTAGCTATAGTCCAAGTGATAGCAGTGTAAACACTGTACCAGTTAAACTTTCTGATACAAGTAATATAACAGTTCAAAAAGTAAATAACAGATATATAGTTGGACCATATAAACTAGAACAAGTAAGAGATACACAATATAGTTTAGATGTTTTCGTTAATGATGAAAATGACAATGAAGTAACAGATGTAATATATTTAGATAAAAATAAGAACGAAATTATAAATATGACTGATGACAAACAATTAGTAGGAGAAGAATTTTATATTTCTGTACCATCTACTAATAATATTAAAAGTGTAAAATTTAATATTTCAGGTTCTTATACAGAAACTAAACTTACATATTGGTCAGTAATTGATAAAGGAAATAACAACTTAGAGTTAGAACAACCTGTTGTTAAAGTTGAAAAAATAACAAGAAACTTTTCAGAAGAAGTTGTTACTGATATACCAGAAGAACCAACAGTAGAAGAATTCGACTTAGCTTTAAGAAAATTCATTATCTCAATAAATGGAGTAGCACCAGCAGTGGATAGAACTCCAGTAATAGATGCACAAGAATTAGAAAAACTTAAAAATGGAACTACAACAACAGCAAGAAAAGTACATCCTAAAGATGCACTTGCAGTAAAAAAAGGGGATAAAGTAGTATATAAGATAAGAATATATAATGAAGGTAATGTAAATGGATATGCATCAACAGTTATAGACTACTTGCCTACAGGACTAAAATTAGCAGACAATAGTACAATAAATACACAATATGGATGGAAAACAACAAAAGATGTTGGAACAGCTAAAACAACATATTTAGCAGATAAAATGATCAATAAATTTGATGGAACAACATTAGACTTTGTTGATTTAGAAATAGAATGTGAAGTAACAGCAGTAGTTGAAAGCAAAAATCAAAACTTAAAAAATATAGCAGAAATAACAATGCATAAAGATGAAGATGGAAATACAACAGTGACAGACCGTGACTCACAACCAAACAATGTTGATAAAAATAATTATGGAACAACAAGCCAAGAAGACGATGATGATTTTGAAGATTTAGTTGTATTAGGACAATACTTTGATTTATCTTTAAGAAAATTCATTACAGAAGTTACAACAGGAACAAAAACAAAAAATTATAATAGAGCACCACAAGTTGATGTAACAGACTTAAAAAACGAAACAGCAACAACAGCAACATATAATCATGACAAAACACCAGTAAGTGCTTCTAATGGAGACATAGTAACATATACAATTCGTATATACAATGAAGGACAATTAGATGGATATGTAACTGAAATAACAGACCATTTACCAGAGCAACTAGAATTTATAGTAAATGATGAACTAAATGCAAAATATGGATGGACAGTATCACAAGATGGAAGAACAGTAAAAACAGATATAACATCTTTAACAACAACAAGTTCAGCTAACAGAGACAATATATATGCAGGAAGAACAAATGTGGATGATAAAGTTTTATTAAAAGCATTTGATGGAACAACTCTTGATTATATTGATGTACAAATTAGATGTAAAGTTAAAGAAAATATTGACTTATATGAAAAAATTACAAATATAGCAGAAATAACAGGATTTGCTGATCAAAACGGTGATAAAATTATTGATAGAGATTCTCAAAAAGATAATGTTGTATTACCAACAGATGATACATTACCAAATTATAAAGATGCTGAAATTGATCGTGGAGATACATATATTCCTGGACAACAAGATGATGATGACTTTGAAAAATTAGTAATAAAAAGATTTGACTTAGCTTTAAGAAAATTTATAACAGGAGTTAATGATAAAGAAATAACTAGTAGAGCTCCAGTATTTACAATAACAGAGAATAATGAATACAAATATGTACATTCAAAAGAACCAGTAGAAGTTGCTAATGGAAATACTGTTGTATATACATTAAGAGTATTTAATGAAGGTAATATGGCAGGATATGCAGAAGAAGTAAAAGATGATTTACCAGAAGGACTAGAATATTTACCAACTAATGCAATAAATACAGCTTTTAGATGGAAAATGTATAAACAAGATGGAACAGAAACAACTGAAGTTAAAGAAGCAAGTTATATAAAAACTGATTACTTAGCAAAAATAAATGATATTGACAATAAAAACTTACTAAAAGCCTTTGATCCAGAAACAATGACAATGCCAGACTATAGAGATCTAAAAATTGCATTTAAAGTAACAGAACCAAATACATCTGATAGAGTAATAATAAACACAGCAGAAATTACAGAAGATGCAGATGAAGATGGTAAAGAAGTTGAAGACGTTGACTCAACTCCAGACAACAATAATCCAGACGAAGATGATCAAGACATAGAGAAAATTAAAGTTAAATACTTTGACTTAGCACTTAAAAAATGGGTTACTGAATCAATAGTTACATACAATGGAAAAACAACAATTACAAAAACAGGACATACAGGAGATGAAAATCCTGAACCACCTGCAAAAGTTGAAATTCGTTCAGACAGAATAAACCAAACAACTGTAAAATTTAAATTTAGCATAAAAGTAACAAACGAGGGAGAGATAGAAGGATATGCTAAAGAAATTATAGATTATATCCCACAAGGTTTAAAATTTGTTCAGGAAGATAATCCAAAGTGGAGATTAACAGATGACGGAAAAGTTTTAACAAATCAATTAAAAGACGTGTTAATAAAACCAGGAGAAAGTCAAACAGTAGAAATAATACTAACATGGATAAATGGAAAAAATAACATGGGATTAAAAACAAACTGGGCAGAAATTTATGAAGATGATAATGATTATGATTCACCAGATATTGACTCAACACCAGGTAATGACAAAAAAGGTGAAGATGATGAAGATGATGCACCAGTTATAATCACAACAGCAACAGGTAGTGCACAAACATATATTACATTAGCTCTTGTGTCAGTTAGTATAATTGCAGGAGGAGTAATATTAATCAAAAAATTTGTAATTGAATAAAATAAAAAATAATGCTAAAACTTATTTTAGCATTATTTTTTATTTCTACATTTACATTAAAAAATGCTTATGATATAATAATGATGGTAGATTGTAGCAAAGGAGACTCGAAGTACATGAATCAAATTCTTGCTGTTGGAAACGATAGAAATGAAAATGAAAAAAATAATAACATACAAACAGAGCAGATAAAAAGAGAACCAATAAAACAAAACATAAAAACATCTGCTTCTAATATTAAAACAAAAATAAAAAGAACAAGGTCTGGAAGACCTATTGAAATAGAAGGAATAATAAAATTCTTCTCTGTTGTACTTATAGCTTTTGGAGTTATCTTTGTAGGAGAAGGAGCTTATGCTATGTACAAAGATGCAGATGATAGAAAACCTGCAAATATACCATCTGTTATTATAGGAAGAAAGAATGACAAAGCAGTAGTCCATGTTGAACACAATGTAGAAATATCTAAAATTGAATATTCATGGGATAATGGAGAAAGAAGTACTACTCCAATAGGAAGTACAACTGCAGATGAAGAAATTGTACTTTTAGGATATGATAGTACTTTAAATTTAGTTATAGAAGATGTAAATGGAAAAAGAATAAAATATCAAAAACCATATAAATTAACAGGAGTTGATATTACAAAACCTTCTATTGAAGTAGAAACTGAAGACGGAAATAATAATATGACAATAATTGCAAAAGATGAAACAGCTATATCATATATATCATATCAATGGGAAGGCGAGGAACCTATAGTAATTCAAGCAAATCAACAAGGACAAAAAGAAATTAGAAAAGATGTAGCTTTGACAGTGGGAACTAGAAAAGTTAAAATAATTGCTGAAGATATGAATGGAAATGTTGAGAGTTTTGAAAAAGAAGTAGTAACTTCAACTTCAAAACCTAAAATGGTAGTTAAACGTAATAATCAAGACATAACAATAGAAGTAGAAGACAAAGATGGAATAAAAGACATAATAGTTAACTTAAACGGAAAAGTATATGCTGCAAGAGATTTAAATAGAAAGAAAGTTACAGTAGGACCTGTAAAATTGAGGGAAGGAAACAATACTATTTCTGTTCAAGTTATCAACACAAGTGGATATGACATAACTAAGACAGCAGAACTACAATATAATCCATAATAAAAGGAGACAAAATATGTCACAAGAAATTTATTTGATTGATGAAGAAAATGAATTAAAAAGCAAACTAATAGATTTATTTAAAAAAGAAAAAGAATATAAATTTAAAAAAGCTAAAGAAGCGGAAATTGAAAGTGTGTTAAAAAACATTCCAGCACTTATTATTATAAATGAAGATGGAATAAAAGAAGATATTATTGAACTTTGCAATAAAATCAGAAAAAATGAAGATAATAGCATAACACCTATAATTGTAATATCTTCAGTAAAAGAAAAAGAACATAGAATTCAAGTATTAAAAGCCTGTGTTGAGCATTATATAAAAGCACCAATTGATGAACAATATTTATATTACACAGTAAAAAATGTAATAAGGCTTTTAGATACTAACCGTAGAGTAAGTCCATTAACTGGGTTACCAGGAAATGTTCAAATTCAAACTGAAATAAAAAAGAGATTATTAAATAATGATCAATTTTCAATATTGTATGTAGACCTAGATAATTTTAAAGCATATAATGATGTATATGGATTTTTAAATGGAGATGAAATAATTAAATTTACAGCAAGATGTGTAGCAAATCATTTACATGATACAGAAGATGAAAGCAACTTTGTTGGACATATTGGAGGAGATGATTTCGTTGCAATAACGGCTAACACAAATTGTGAAAAAATATGTCAAGATATAATTTTAGAATTTGATCAAGGAGTACTTAAATATTTTAACAAGTCAGATATTGAAAAAGGATATTTAGAAATACCAAATAGAAAATGTGTAATAGAACAATTTCCATTAACAAGTATTTCTATAGCAGTAGTAGTTGTTGATAAAGGAAGATTTAAAAATGTACTTGAAATAGGGGAATCTGCAGCACAAGTTAAACATCTTGCTAAAATGACTCCAGGAAGTACTTATGTTATTGATAGAAGAAAAAATATATAAAAAATATTTACAATTTTCGACATAAATGCTATTATATATTTGAAAATAGGGAGAATGGGGGGAAAATTATGAATCAAAAAACAAGAGCAATATTAGCATATATATTTGGCTGGTTAGGAGGTTTAATTGTACTATTTGCTGTAAAAGATAATGAAAAAAATACAAAAATACATGCAGCACAAGCAGTCGTAATAGGACTAGGATATACCATTATTAGTGTAGCTTATGGATTTATTCCGGTTACTATTCCTTTCTTTAGTACAGCTCTATGGGCAGTATATATTTTAGCTATAATATTTGGTATAGTTAAGGCAAATAAAGAAGAAGATCCAGAATTGCCAGTAATAGGAAATATAGCTAAATCAATATTTAAAAAACAAATTGAAGAATAAAAAATAAGAAAAAAAGTCTCTCTTGTTAAGGAGAGACTTTTTTGACATTTTTAATTCAGTCATTTGACTGTAAAGATATTATACCACAAAACATAAAATATTGCATTAGCTATTATAAAAATAATCCATAATTCCATTATAAATTCCCCATGCTAACCTATTCTGATAATCATCACTTAAAAGTTGTGTTTCTTCTTCTGGGTTAGATAAAAAACCACATTCTACAATAGATATTGGAATTTCAACATGTTTGATAATATAAACATTATCAAGCTTCATAGAAACTCTTTTATTTTCTTTTTGAATAGAATCATTCAAATTTTCTTGTAAACTCTTAGCTAAAGCAGTGCTTTTTTCATCGTTTTGCTTATAAAAACATTGCCAACCATAATATTGTTGCTGAGAAATTTTGTTTAAATGAATAGAAACAAAAATGTCAGCAGAACTCTCATTACCAATTTTAACTCTATTATGAATATCAGAAATTTTCTTTTGCCTTAAAGTAGTTTTATCTAAATCATAAATAGCATTTTCGTCGCTACGAGTTAAAACAACAGTTGCACCAGATTGCTCTAACAAACTTTGAACTTTTAATGTAATTTTTAAATTTGTTTCAGCTTCAGTAGTGCCATTACTAGACTGAGCCCCCTCATCAGGCTTTCCATGACCAGCATCTAGAACGATTACTTTGTTAGAAACAGGAAGAGAAACAGTTTGAACAGTTTGTTTTGAACTAGCAACTTGAAAAACAAAAACAAATAAAGAAATTAATAAAATTGTAGATATTATACCAAATCTTTTTTTACTTAAAATAATCATAAATACACCCCATACATATATATTTCATTTATTTAAAATTATGTCAGTCAGAGCCTGTTTCTTCAATTAAAAAATATCAGATGAATAAACTGTATTTGATTGATATTAAAATGAATAAAATTTCCACTTTTGAGAAAAATATGTGTAAAACATATAATACAAGGAGTGGAATTTTTTAATGCAATATAGAAATTTGATGATAAAGGGTGCAATTTTAGGAAAAAGTCAATTAGAGGAT
>ENA-ORSI01002791-ORSI01002791.1-human-gut-metagenome-genome-assembly--contig:-NODE-2791-length-12040-cov-3.640634_pt1 | contig 12040 bp, 10 predicted proteins | sample MGYA00242187_ERZ509154 | MGnify/ENA primary metagenome ERZ509154 (study PRJEB26280, sample SAMEA2338627) | human gut metagenome | biome: human gut; feature: human-associated habitat; material: faeces...
TTAGGGCTATGCCCGAAACTGAAATACCCCCCGCTATGCGGGGGGATCTTTATTAGATAAGCTTACATCAACTCTTTCGCCATCTGCTCAATCTGTGCTATGGTTGCGCTCTTGAGGGCGGATTTGATGGTTACGGTGGTGGGGAGATAGGTTATATCCTTGCTCTTTTCAAGCATGGCGCGCATGACCTTGGCTGCCATGGGCGCCCACGCGCCGTTTTCTATAAAGCCCACGGTGCGGTTCTGATAGTTGCGCTCGGTAAGGTGCTCTATAAACGTGCGCATGAATGGGAATATGTCCGCGTTGTAGGTGGTTGTGGCAAGCACCAGCTTGCCGTAGCGGAACGCATCCTCAACGGCCTCCGCCATGTCGCAGCGGGCAAGGTCGCACAGAACCACCTTTTTGCAGCCAAGCTCGGTAAGCTTGTCGTTAAGGAGTTGAGCCGCAGCCTTGGTGTGACCGTATACGGAGGTGTAGGCTATCATAACGCCTTCGCTTTCCGCGCGGTAGCTTGACCAAATATCGTAAAGGTTTATGTAGTGCGCAAGGTTATCCTTCAGCACGGGGCCGTGCAGCGGGCATATTATGGCAATGTCCAGCGCCGCAGCCTTTTTGAGCAGCGTCTGCACCTGCGCGCCGTATTTGCCAACTATGCCGATGTAATACCGCCTTGCTTCGCAGTCCCATTCTTCCTCAATGTCCAGCGCACCGAATTTGCCGAAGCCGTCCGCGGAGAACAGCACCTTGTCCTTGGCGTCGTATGTTACCATAACTTCCGGCCAATGCACCATGGGCGCGAAAACGAACGTAAGCTGATGCGCACCGAGGGAAAGGCTTTCGCCGTTGGCAACGGCAACCTTGTTTTCTTCCGGTATTGTAATGTCAAAAAAGTCCGCTATCATGGCGAAGGTTTTTGCGTTGCCAACTATCTTGGCATTGGGATATGCGGCAACAAAGTTTGCTACGTTTGCCGAATGATCCGGCTCCATATGCTGCACCACAAGATAGTCCGGCTCGCGTCCGTTCAGCGCTTCCTTAACATTGAAAAGCCATTCTTCGCCGAAGTGCGCGTCCACCGTATCCATAACGGCTATGCGCTCATCCATAATTACATATGAGTTATACGCCATGCCGTTTGGCACGATATATTGCCCCTCAAACAGGTCAACGTCATGGTCGTTCACGCCAACGTATATTATGTCCTTGGTAATGCTTGAAATCATTTGTGTTCCTCCTTGTATATAAAGCTTATTTGTTGAAAATGTAGTCTATTATCCTAATATAAAGCGCGGGGACTACGTCGAAGCTGTACGGCACGTTCAGCCGCTCCGTGCTTTGGTGGAAATCCTTGCCCCAGCCGCCCAGCACTATGCCCGGCACATGCAGCGCCTTCAATGCCTGCATGGGGAAGCTGTATGTTATGTTCGCCCCGGCAAGGTTATTGAACAGCGCTTCGTGGTTCGCCTCCTCACTAAGGCCGGTATAGCTCATGTCCGAAAGGCCCATGTAATAATCCTTCAGCGCCAGCTTTTCGCCAAACTCCTTTTCGGCATAGGCTATTATGTCCTCCGCGGCGCAAAGCAGCCTATGCGCATCCGCATCGGCTGTATCCATATACACGTCCGGATAATAGGGCGGTATGAACGCAATTATTATCGTGGGCCGCTTGTCGCCGTATTGCTCGTAAAGGCAGCGCACAAGCTCAATGCTTACGTCCTGCAATTCGGTATTCTGTTCAGTAAGTGTGCGGGCAAGGGCGGCAAGGCGCGCGTCTATGTCGCCCTGCTCTGCCTTAACGGCGGCGTAAAGCTCCGCGTAGGTGATAACGTTCGGTTCAAAATCCCGCGTGGCGATGGGGCGGGGCATAAGCTGCCCGTAACGGCGCATATCCTGCCGCCGTTTTTCAAGCACGGCGGAAAACGCATCGTATGCCAATGCCTTCAACCGCTCCGTTATGCCCTCCGGGTCAAGGTCAAGCGTGAGCAGATTGTAGTAAGATACCGCATACATGGGTATGGATACGGAGTAGTTGGCCTTGAGATCCTTCATTTTTAGACATACCGCCGGCGAGGTGCATTCGCCGCGCATATGCTCGCAGTAATCCGCATTCATGGCAAGGCGGGCGTATACGGCGGCGTTCAGGGCGTTCGCGTCAAGCCCTACGAAGGGCTCGTCCGCGTGGCAGCCCTTGCCCGCGCAAAAGAACAGCGGCATAACCTTGCCCGTTGCGCCGTAATGTATATAGCGCGTTGGGTCGTGTGCCATGTCGTCATTGAGATAGCATTCGCTCAGCAGCAGCGCGCGGTAATGTAAGTTTCGCTCTGCGGCAAGCTTATTTAAGAAAGGTGCGGCGGTGAGCATGCCTTCGGAGTTCGTTTCCTCCCCGCATACGGCAACATATAGAAGATTCCCACTCAATGCGGATATATCCTCGCTGTAGTGCCGCAAAAGCTCAATTATAAGCGCATGGCCGAATTTCATATCCGCGCTGCCGCGGCCGAAAAGCCAATCCCCGCTTTCGTAATCCTGCCTGCACTCTTCGCTCATGGGCAGTTCGCCTATGCGCGCGGTGATGGCGTCCATGTCGAATGCAATGTCCTTAAGCTGGGCGTATTCGTCCGCATCAACAACGTCGTAATGTCCGGTAAGTATTATCGTGTCTCCCGCGGCGCCGCCGCACATGAGCGCGGCCACGATATAGCGCCCAAGCGGGTCTCCGGCCACGGGAACGGTGAATATGTTTTCACTGTGCGCCTTGAAATAATCAAGCTCGTGAAGCATATCGAGTATAACTTCCGCGCCCTGTATCTCCTCCGACGTGCCGGATATGCTTTTTGCCGCCATCAGGCGAGAAAGATTGCGCCGTATGTTAGCTTTGTCTATCATAGCGTGCCGCTCCGTTTTTTCAGATTCATACATAATGATACAATAACCGCGCCCGAAAAGCTATACATAAAAAATAAAGGCCGAGCCCGATATGGGTTCAGCCCAATGCGCATATTATGCGTTACAGCATCAGCTTTTTGTATGATGCCGCCAGTTCCTCCAGCGCGCTGAAGAACGCCAGCGCCTCCGCGCGGCCCAGTCGTTCCCTGCGGGAAGCAAGCGGCTGAACGTAAGGATCGAATGCGGCTATGCCCTCGCTTGTCAGTTCCGCCATTACCTCTCGCACAAGCGCGGGGTCTTTCTTTATAACGGAACGATACTTGTTCTGGTAGCGGAGCATGCTGCGCGTGTCCCCGTTGCCCATTGCAAGGGTGCAGCTGCGCACGCTTACGCCCTTCGCCCGCTGGGAAAGTATCGTGCGCAGCATTGCGCGCACCTCGTCCCGCTCAAACGGCACGAATGCCGCGCTGCGGCAAAGCTCGCTTTCAACATCGCTCTGCTTTATGCGCTCGTAGTAATAATTGCGTATGCTGTTTGGCTTGCGTCCGGTTTGCGCCGCAACCTCCTCAAATACGCTTCTCAACGCCCTACCGTCCTGCCGCGCGGACTGCGCCGCGCTCAGCAGCAACCTATCCTCCTGCTGTGTCCAGCCGCCCTTTGCGGCGGTTTCGCTTTTACAGCTTTCCATATATTTCTTCCCCCTGTCGGATTTTAACAGTATTATTGCCGCTTATCACAATAATATACATATTCATGCACAGGGGAGGGTAGCACGCGCAAACCTCTGCGCTCAATCTACTCTTATGCTTATTTCGCCCGTGGAGACATGCTCCGTTGTTCCGTCGTCAAGGCGAACAACAAGGCGGCAGTCGTCGTCTATGGCTATGGCCTTCCCGTGCCGCGTGAGCGAGGGGGAGATAACGGATACGCTTTTGCCAGTAACCATGCTGCGCCGCCGGTATTCGTCAAGGAAACTGCGGGAATCAAGGCGGGCATAGTCGCTGAACAGTTCCTCTAAGAAAGCTGCCGCAAGGGAGGAACGGAGCTCCTGCCCGCTGCCATGGGGCAGCAGCGCACCCGCCACCGCGCTTATGTCCGCCGGGAAGCCGCCAAAAGGCTCTGCAATGTTCACGCCTGCGCCTATAACAACGTATTCGCTCAATGCATCCGCACCGAACGCGCTTTCGCACAGTATTCCGCACACCTTTTTGCCGCGCACGAATATGTCGTTCACCCATTTTATGCGGGCGTCGGCGTTCACGGTGCGCTCTATCGCCCGCGCCATTGCAACGGCCGTCATAGCCGTTACGAAAACCATGCTCTCGGCCTTCATGTGCGGCCGTATGAGCACGCTTATGTAAAGCCCTTCGGCATCGGAATAAAAGCTGCGCCCAAGCCGCCCGCGCCCCGCGCTTTGCCGCCGGGCTATTATAACGCGGCCTTCGGGCGCGCCCACGCGGGCAAGTTTTTTAAGGTATGTGTTGGTTGAATCAAGCTCGTCAAACAGCGTAATATCAAGCCTGCCGGCCAGCTCCTTCGGGCAGATGTCAAGTATGCTTTTGCTTGAAAAGCCGCTCATAGGTGCGTTTTGGCATACTTTTCGCGCTCATATTCCGGCACAAGGCTGCCGCCCGTTGCCCAGGCAATATGCACGGCGTTTTTCATGTTCAGCCCGTGTGCGCGCATGTACGCCTTCCCTTCTTCATAAGTATAAAGCCCGACGGGCCCCGCGAACGCCGCGCAGGCGGAGGGCTCCGCGAACAGCCCCTCGCTTTCTATAAGCGATCGCATGTAATCGAACAGCTTCGCATCCTCCACCGTAACTTCACCGCTCAAAAGACCGCGCATTACCTTACCTACAAAGCCGGACGCTCTGCCGACAGCAAGCCCGTCCGCTTCCGTTTTGCCGCTGAGGCCGATGTCCTGCACGCATATTTTGTTATCAAGCCCTGTCGCCATGCCAAGCACCATGCACGGCGCAAGCGTGGGCTCAACGAAGAACACATGCGCATTGTCGCCGAATATGGTTTTAAGCCCGAATGCTACCCCGCCAGGGCCGCCGCCTACGCCGCAGGGAATGTATACGAACAGGGGATGCTGAGCATCTATGGTTACTCCTGCTGCGTCAAGCTGTGCCTTCAGCCGAACGGCTGCAACGCTGTATCCCATGAAAAGATCTACTGAGTTTTCATCGTCCACAAAATAGCTCATCGGATCCGCTGCGCTTGCGGCTCTGCCGCGCTCCACGGCGGCTGAATAGTCCGAAGGGTACTCTATAACCGTAACGCCCTTTTGCCTGAGCAGCGCCTTTTTCCATTCGCGTGCGTCCGCGCTCATGTGCACCGTTGTGCGGAAGCCCAGCGCCGCGCTCATAACGCCTATGGACAGGCCAAGGTTGCCCGTTGACGCCACCTGCACGGAGTATTGCGAAAAGAACTTAGTAAACCGTTCCTCCGCAAGCACGGCGTAATTGTCGCTTTCGTTAAGCAGTCCCGCATCTATTGCAAGGGCTTCAGCGTGCTTCAGCACCTCATATATGCCGCCGCGCGCCTTTATGGAGCCGGATATGGGCAGATCGCAGTCCCGCTTGACATACAGCGTGCCTTCTATGGGCGCGCCGTATTCATGCCTAAGCCGCCAAAGCATTGCCGGCGTTTCCGTAAGCGGGGATTCTATCAGCCCGCCGGAGGCTGCCGTCTGCGGGAATTTGAGCATTATATACGGCGCAAAGCGCTCAAGCCGCGCTTCCGCCTCCGCCGTGTCACTTCGGGTTATGTCAAGCCTGCTCAGCGCGTCCTCCGTCGCCGTAAGATTGGGGTTCACCCACAGCAGCGGCTGTGCCTTGCTGAGTTTTTCTATTACCGGATCCATGTGTCGCTCCTTGCTGTATAATTTTAGGTTAGAATAAAAGCTGTCCCCGTTTACGGGGAAAGTGTCGCGGCGCAGCCGTGACGAAAGGGGAACTGCTCAAAGATGCCAAGTGTCGTGAGATGTTCCCCCTCAGTCTGTTCGCTATCGCTCACAGCCAGCTCCCCGACCGGGGAGCCTTTTGGTTTTATGTTAAGCCAAAGTGTTCTTCCGCTGTTTTCAGCGTGTGTTCAACTGTGCTTGACGCATCGCGCTCAATGTAAAAACAGCCGCTGCGCTTTATGCTGTCGTATACCGCGCAATTGAGCCGCTCAAGCACGGCGTTGCAGCGCCGCTTTGCCGCAGTGGGATCGGATGCGCTGCTTATGAAGCGCGTGAAGCCCTCGTGATCCGGCCTGCCGCAGTAATCGTCTATCAGGTTTTTAGGCTCCTTTATAAGGAACAGCACCCGTTCCGGTTCGGTAAGCGCTTTGATTTGCTCCGGCGTGAAATGGGCGTCGCACACCGCTTTGCGCTTTTCGCTCAGGCGGATAAGGTCAAGCAGAATAAAGCCGAGCTGTTCGCGGTTGTTGCCCTCAAGCCAGCTTAGATATTCTTCCTCGCTCCTGCCGAAGAACTCGTCCGCCGATGCAAAGCGCCTGTTCATAGACGGCTGAGCAACGGGGGCGGACAGCGCTATATGCTCATCAAAGCGCGCGTCGGCATCATAGAGCAAAAAGCCGTGCTTTTCGGCCAGCGCGCGGCTGAGCTTGCTTTTGCCGCCGCATGCCGTGCCGCATACGAAATAGACGTTTTTCAGATATTGTTTAAGTATGTTATCCTGAATATTCATGATGATACTCCTATCGAATAAAGTATGTTTTGCCATCCTTGCGGCGCAAGACCGTTTACCGATAGCCCCGCGCCCATCATGCCATCCTTAATTTGATGTAACTTAGCATATGCCGCTCCTTTGGTTGTAGTTATTTGTTGGTGAATGTTGACTCCCTCAGTCAAACCTTCGGTTTGCCAGCTCCCTCGACGAGGGAGCCTTTTGGTGCTGTATATAAGCTTTGATAATTAAGCCTCCCTCATTGAGAGAGGTGGCTGCGAGCAAAGCGAGCAGACGGAGGGAGTGTATACAAATTCGCTGCTTCTGTACGCCTACATCACTCCCTCTCCAACTCCTCCAGCGCCTCCTGCGCCTGTTCCCATTGGGAATAGAGCTTGTCGAGCTGCGCCTTCTTTTCGTCTATGGTGCGGCTGAGTTCCGCCGCCTTAACGTAATTGGTGGCAACTTCGGGGCTTGCCAGCTTTTCTTCAAGCCTGCTCAGTTCCTCTTCCGCCGCGTTCACCCTGTCCTCCGCGCGCCTTAATTCCCCGCTTGCGCGGTTTATGGCGCTTTGGCGTTCGCGCTTGGCGCGGTAATCCTCGCCCGCCTGTGAACGCTGCGCGGGCTTTTCGGCGGCCGCCTTCGCTTCGCGCTCCTGCTTGGCGGCAATGTAGTCCGCATAGCCGCCAATGTAGCTTTCTATGCCGCTTTCCGTCATGCTCAGCACCCTGTCCGCAAGCCGCTCAACAAGATAGCGGTCGTGCGTTACAATGAGCATGGTGCCTTCGTATTCTTCAAGCGCGCCTTCAAGCGCCTCCCGCGAATCTATGTCCAGATGGTTCGTTGGTTCGTCCAGCAGCAAAAGGTTGGATCCGCTCAGCATCAGTTTTAACAGCTTCACCCGCGCCACCTCGCCGCCGGAAAGCTTTTCAAGCGGCTTGAACACATCGTCCCCGCGGAAAAGGAACGCCGCCAGCGCGCAGCGTATCTCCGTATCGCTCATGCGGGGATAGCTGTTGCGTATTTCCTCTATCGCCGTAACCTCTCCGCTAAGCCCCGCGGCGTTCTGCTCATAGTATCCGGGGTGTACGTTCGCGCCAAGGTAATATGAGCCCGCATCCGGCTTCAGCTTGCCCATAAGTATTTTCAGCAGCGTTGTTTTGCCGCAGCCGTTCGGCCCAAGCAGGAATACACGTTCGCCCTTTTTGATAAGCAAATCCGCATTGCAAAAAACGCTTTTGTCAAACCGCTTCGCTAAGCCCTTTGCAACAACCACGTCGTTGCCGCTTACCGCGTCGGCATGGAAGCGGAAATGTATGCTGTCCGTATTCCGTTCCGGCGCAACAAGCGTTGCGCGCAGCTTATCGGCCTGCTTCTGCTTGCTGGCGGCGGTTATAAAATTGTGCTCCTGTCCCCAGCGGCGCTGCTGCTCCACTATGCCCTCTATGCGGCGTATCTCCTTCTGCGTATTTACGTAGCGGCGGCGCAGCATCTCCTGCTCGTCCGCCATCAGCTCGCGGTGGCGTGTGTAGTTGCCCTCGCTTACAAAAAAGCGGGTGTTCTTTATTTCCATTGTGCGGCGCGTTACCGCGTCCAGAAAATATCTGTCGTGCGATATTACTATGAACGCGCCCTGATAAGCTTTAAGAAAGTCCTCAAGCCATGCTATCGAGTCCATGTCCAGATGGTTTGTGGGTTCGTCCAGCAGCAGTAATTGCGCCCCGCTTAAAAGCACCTTTGCAAGCTGCGCCTTGTTGCGCTGCCCGCCGCTCATGTCCCCAAGGCGCTTTGTAAGCTCCTCTTCGGTGAACCCAAGGCCCATTAGCGCGGAGCGGGTGCGGCTTCGGTATGTCATGCCGCCGTTGAACTCATATTCTTCCCTCAGCGCATGCTGGCGCTTTATAAGCGTATTCAGCCGCTCTCCTTCGGCACTGGCAAGTTCCGCATCAACCCGCTTCAGCTCCTCCTCCGCGTCCATAAGCGGCCAGAAGGCTTCAAGTGTTGCGTCGTATACGGTTTGGTTGGTGTCCGCAATGGTCTGGGTCATGCTCATAATGCGGGCGTTTTTCGCGCGGAAAAGCTCGCCCGCATCGTAACCTTCCTCCCCGAGCAGTATACGGAACAGCGTGGTTTTGCCGCAGCCGTTCACGCCGACTAAGCCAACCCTGTCCTTTTCGCCTATTTCAAAGGAAACGCCGTCAAAAAGCAGCCTTTCCACAAATTCCTTTTTTAAGTCGTGTGCCGATATTATTGGCATAATGCCTTTTCTTCTCCTGTGCTTTAATGTTATGGGTGCAGCAGCCAAATGCCGCGCCCTTTTTTGCGGGCGTATTCAACGGTGTTCTTCGTTCCGCCCGGACGGTGGTCGTATATGGCTATCAAAAGCCCGCTTGAATCAACCATGTATGCGTTGCGGCGCATGTATGAATACGGCGTGTAGCTTTCCGCGCACACGGTTGCCTTGTCCGCGCGCAGCACTATCGTATCGAACCGCTCCCTGAGCTCTCCCCTAAGGTTCATGTTGAACGTTGGGAACGGCAGCGCAAGCTCAAGCGTTATGTCCGTATGAGTTCGCTTTAATTCCAGCACCGCCTCCGCTGCGTACATATCCGCGCCCAGCGCCCCGCCGGCGATAAAGTGCGTGTATCCGCAGCCGTATGCCTGAAGTATCATTTTGCTAAGCTCCGCCTTCAGCACGAAACAACGCATGTCTGCTTCGTTATATCCCCACGGCAGCTTTTCCGGCCTGTGTCCCGTGAAGCAGGCCGTGCTTTCCCGCGGCATATCAATAACGGTTATGGACCTTTTCCGCAAAGCCCATAAAGTCCTTAAGCTCTATTACGTCCCCGCCGTCCAGCACCATTTTGCCCGTGAAGCGGCCGAATACCTGATGCTGATCGCTTTCAATTATAAGCGCATTGGTGCGCGCCGCGCGGTCTATCACGGGCACGAAGTCCATTTCAAAGCGCCCGTCGTCGCTTGTGAATGTCCAGGGCTTGGTGTAGCTGTCCGCAGGTATATTAAAGTTGACCTTGGAAAGCTTGTGCGCCGTGCCGTCGTATATTATCATGTTTTCGCTTGCGGCGGAAGTATCGCCGAAGCCATAGCCTATGTTGAACCCAACGCGGTGCCCGTTCACCGTTCCGTTGCCGTTGCCCCAGTACCATGTGTTGTCGTATGTCCAAACGCCGCGGCCCCAGTCCAGCGTTGCAAAGCTGTCCTCTTTGCTGAAATCATATGTTTCCCCGCCAAGGCGCATGAAGCCGTTTGCCCGCATGCAGTTTATCTTCTGGTTATAATAAAACGCCTTCGGCTTTTCAAACGGGGTGGCTATCACCATGCTGTGCTGCGGTTCATCAGTCAGCGTCAGCTCCGCTTCAAGCGTTTCATCCCGCAAGAATTTATGGAATACGCAGCTTATGCGCCGCACGCCGTTCGCCGTGCCGAAGCGCATATTAACGCGGCTGTCGGTATAGCTTGTAACGCCCGCGGCAGAGGTTTCGGGCAGCTTATATTTGCCCATGGGGAACGCCGTCATTACGGACGTGGTCTGCTCCCACGGCTTTTCAAAATCCAGCACGCTTGCGGATATCAGCCCCATGTAGCCGTTGTCCGCAATGGTCAGCGCCAGCGCGAAGCGGTCGTTTGAAATAAGATAGTAGTCCCATTCCTTTATGCGGATGGGATGCGCCTTTATATCCGCGCGGGAATACCGGCTTATGAGCGAGCGCGCCCAGCCCGGCTCTGCAATGTTTCCGTTCTTATCCAGCAACGCTGCGCTTTTTACTATCTCGTGCTGCATGGGCAATACCTCCGTAAATGCATGTATTACATGTAGTATAAGTATAAGCGTTTTTCCCCGCCATAGCAACGGGAGAGGGGACAAATTTGTTAACAAACCATGTCCTTCTCGACAAATAGTGCCATAAAGGCTATAATTTAGCTATGGAAAAGAAATGGCAGAAACGGCGCGAAAGAAGCGCGCGCATAAAATTGTTCTTCAAGCGGGTCAGGCTGCCCCTGTTAACGGTGGGCGGCACGTTCCTGACAGCGTTCATAATCATCCCTCTTGCCCTCGGCGCATACGAAGCACGGGCGGAAAGCATAGAGGTCACGGCGTCGAGTAAGCAGGCGCAGCCCTCCGCGCAGGTTGGCGATATTCAGATAGCTACGCCCGAGCCGGTGATGACGGCGGAGCCGCTCCCAACCGAAAGTACGGAGGGTTTTACGGCCCCTACCGACGCGCCCGAGGATATGCCGCGGTACGCCCCGCTTGTGTTTGAACAGCGGGACGAAGCCGTGCGCGCATTGCAGCAGCGGCTTATGGATCTATATTACATGGGCAGCGACGAAACAACCGATTATTACGGTCCTGTTACGCGGGACGCCGTTATGAGCTTCCAGCGGGCGCACCATTTGAAGGAGACGGGCGACGCGGACGAGCAGACGCAGCAGATACTTTTCAGCTCCGCCGCACAAAGCTACATAATCAATCAGGGCTGCTCGGGGGAGGACGTGCTTACCCTCCAGCACGAGCTGAAGGAGCTTGGCTATTACGGGGACAAACTGAACGGCTATTTCGGCACGGCTACCGGCCGCGCAACAGCCGCATTCCAGAAAAAGAACAAGCTTGAAATAACCGGCGAGGCGGATTATTTTACGCTGGAGCTGCTGTATTCCCCCAAGGCGAAGCCGCTCATTGACCCAACGCCCACGCCCACGCCTACACCAACGCCTAAGCCCACCAAAACGCCTAAGCCGACAAAAACGCCCAAGCCCGGCAAGACTACCGCGCCGGACGCCACAAGCAGCGCCACTGTGCCGGACAGCAGCGCCCCAACTTCCGCGCCCACGTCCGCGCCCTCCACACCCGCGCCCAATTACGGCGGCGAAGTATCGGACTTCATAATAACGGCAATCAGTTCCATTCCGTCGCGTTCCGCAGATGCCGAAACGCAGTAGCCTGCTTTCGACGTAAAACCGGTCTTTAAACCCGTAGTGCCATCGTAGAAACGAACCAGTTTATTGGTGTTTGAAAGTCCAAATGCACCGTCTCGCACAGTGTCCATCCAAATGGTCGTATAACTGCGAATCATCTCATGCTTTAAAAGTTCGCGTGACATCAGCGCAATATCGTACGCCGTGGTATAGTGTTCTTCATCGTCTAACCCACAGCAGTTTGCGAAATGGGTATCTTTCATGCCAAGTGCGGCGGCACGATCATTCATCATGGAGACAAATGTCGCCTCACTGCCGCAGATATGCTCCGCCATTGCCACACAGGCATCGTTTGCAGACGCAACCGCGATGGATTTCAGCATATCATGCAGCGACATCCGCTCGCCGGGCTCCAGATAAATCTGCGATCCACCCATAGACGCCGCATGGTCGGACGTGACGACTTCATCGTTCTGGCTGATTTGTCCTCTTTCAATTGCTTCCACGGTTAAAAGCATCGTCATGATTTTTGTCACG
>ENA-ORSI01002795-ORSI01002795.1-human-gut-metagenome-genome-assembly--contig:-NODE-2795-length-12032-cov-5.365116_pt1 | contig 12032 bp, 8 predicted proteins | sample MGYA00242187_ERZ509154 | MGnify/ENA primary metagenome ERZ509154 (study PRJEB26280, sample SAMEA2338627) | human gut metagenome | biome: human gut; feature: human-associated habitat; material: faeces...
CCTCCCGGTCAAGGGAGAGGTAGCCCAGCCCCAGATCCAGCAGGCGGGCAGCGGTGGCCTGAAAGGACTCGCAGATGCTCTCAGCCATGGGGCGCATCTCCACGGGCAGGGAGGCGGGCACCCCCTCCACCCACTGCACCAGCGTGTCCAGCGTCATGCGGCAGGCATCGGCCAGCCCGATGCCCCGCAGCCGGGGAGCCCGGGCCGCGGCGTTCAGGCGGGAGCCGCCGCACGCGGGGCAGGGGCCCTGCTTCAGGAACCGCTCCACCCGCTTCATGCCCTTTTCGTCCGTTACCTTGGCAAGGGCGTTCTCCACGGTATAAACGGCGTTGAAGTAGGTGAAATCCATTTCACCGGCCGCGCCGGTTTTGCTGTTCTGGTAGAGCAGGTGCACCTTTTTGGCGGGGCCGTGGAACACCATGTCACGCTCTTCCGGGGTCAGCTCCCGGAAGGGAACGTTGGTGCGCACGCCCATCTTTTCGGCGATCTCCTTCATCAGCGACCACATCAGGGTCTGCCAGGGCAGCACAGCGCCCTCGTTGATGGAAAGGCTCTCGTCCGGCACCAGAGTGGATTCGTCCACCACCCGCACGATGCCGGTGCCCTCGCAGCTGGGGCAGGCTCCGGTGCTGTTAAAGGCAAACTGCTCCGCGCCCAGCACCGGCACCTGCGCGCCGCACCGGGGGCAGTAGAGCGGGATCTCAGCCGCAATGTTCAGGCTGGGCGGCACCATGCAGCCGCAGGCGGGGCAGGGGTAGTGGGACAGCCGGGAGAACATCAGGCGCAGGCTGTTCAAAAGCTCGGTCATGGTGCCAAAGGTGGAACGCATTCCGGGCACGCCGGGCCGCTGGTGGAGGGCCAGTGCGGCGGGAACATAGCGGATCTCGTCTACCTGCGCCTTTTCGGCCTGGGTCATCCGGCGGCGGGTATAGGTGGAAAGGGCCTCCAGATAGCGGCGGGAGCCCTCTGCGTAGAGAACACCCAGCGCCAGCGAGGACTTGCCGGAGCCGGACACGCCCGCAATGCCGACGATCTTGTGGAGCGGCACGTCTACGTCGATGTTTTTCAGGTTGTGCACCCGCGCGCCCCGCACCCGGATGGCGGCGGGGAGAGCGGAACTGGATTCGTGGTTCATCGTGTCTCCTTTCTCTGAATGGGGTCACAAAAGGCTCCCCCACAGGGGAGCCGGAAAGATCATAAACCGAGAGGATTGAACCGCTGGTGTTCGAGCTGGTCGATCACCGCCTGGGCTGCCGGTGCAATGGGGGCGGGCACTGCGGCGGGGCGGCTGAGGTAGTAGCCCTGCAGCAGGTCCACGCCCAGACCGATGACGGTGCGCAGCTGGGCCTCGGTCTCAATGCCCTCGGCGATGAGTTGCATACTGCGGGCGTGGGCGTAAGCCACAATGTTGGAGACGATCTGCTGCTTATCACGGTCGGTGTCGATCCCGCGCACAATGGAGATGTCGATCTTGATATACCGAGGCGATAGCTCCAGCAGGTTCAATTCGTTGCTGTAGCCGCTGCCGTAGTCATCCAGCGCAAAGGAGCCGGAGAAGCCCGGAACGTTCCGCTTCCGTTCCAGACATGCGCGGTCCAGATCTTCCTGTTCGGTGATCTCCACCACCAGCCGCTTGAGCAGCTCGGGGTAGCGCTGAGCATATTCCTCCACATCCTCAACCGTCAGGCTGACATTGGCGATGGAGTTGATGAAGAGCAGGGCATCGCTCTGGAGCAGGCCCTGTGCCTGCAGGCGCTGGAAGATCTCGCTGGAATGGAACACAGTGATCCGTTCGATCTCATACAGGCGGCCTGTCTCATGGGCCAGCTGCATGACCTGAGCGGGGGAGTGCAGGGTGGGCAGATCGACCCGCATGAGGGCCTCGTAGGCTGCGACCCGGCCGCTGCGGGCAGAGTAGATGGGCTGGAAGTGGTAGGACACCAGCTCCTCCTGCAGCAGGAGCTCAAAGTCCTGCTGGGTCTGGGCGGCGTATGCCTCCTGATGGTAGCTGCCGATATCAAAATCACACATGCGGCCCTTGTGGGAATGCTTGACCTGATACATGGCAAAGTCGGCATATTTTTTCAGGGTGAGTAGGTCGTGGCCGTCCGTGGGGTACCAGGCAATGCCGCCCGAGATGCTGATGTGCAGCTGCTTGCCGTTGGGCAGGATGGACACGCTGTGCTGCAGGGCGGCACTCAGCAGCTCCAGCTGGGCGCGGAGCTGTGCCTGATCCTGGTAGCCATAGAAGAAGATCAGGAATTCATCGCCCGAAAGGCGGGAGCAGATGGTGTTGGCGGGCGTGTTGGCCGCAAAGCACTGGCCGGTCTGGCGGATGTACTGGTCGCCCCAGTCGTGGCCGTAGGTGTCGTTGATCTGCTTGAGGTTGTCCAGATCCATCATCAGCAGGGCAGCACAGCCCAGCTTTTCGGGCTGCTGGAACAGCGCGTCACAGGCGCGGTCAAAGGCACGGCGGCGGTACAGGCCGGTCAGGGTGTCGTAATCGCGCTCGTGCTCAATGCGCTGCTGCTCCAGCACCGTGGTGGTCATATCCTCAGCCAGACCCACCTCGGAGGCGCTTTCGCCCAGGATATGGGTGACACGCAGGGTGATGTAGTGGGTGCTGCCGTCAGGCTGGGGGATGGCAAAGACCTTGTTGTTGGCCGGGGACAGGCGGTAGAACCACCGCTGCTCCAGTGTGCCCATCAGGGCGCGGAAAGCCTTTGGCGTGAGCGGATCGGGCTGCTCCTGTGCAAGGCCCAGCATGGAGAAGAAGTTATCAGTCACATAAACGCTGTCATCGCGCAGCTCATAGCCGCCCAGCTCCGCACTGGCCAATTTCATAATGCGCAAAAAGCGGGTGGAGGAGTCCAGCACGTCTTTGCTCAGCTGGGTAAAGGCAGAGGAGAACTGATCCAGCTCCCGGATGCCGGTGGTGGAAAGATGCGGGATGGCGGAGGAATCCGCTTCGGCAGCGGCTAGCCGAGAGCTTGGCAACGGGCCGGGCCAGCCGCCTGCTGATCAGCCAGCTGCAAACAAAGCCAACGGCCAGCGTGATCAGCATGATGAAGGAGAACAGCTGCTGCAGCCGCTGGGCGAAAGCAAAGAGCTGCACCGCGGGAACGGAGCCCACGAGAAGCCAGTGCTTGCCCGAGAAAGGGGCGTTCCGGTTATAGAGGTTCAAGGGGGAGACCGAAGCAATGTAGAGGGCATTGCTGAAGAGGTAGCGGCGGGTATGGGCACTGTGGAGGCGCAGCGTAAGGCTTTCGTCCGCAGAACCCGGCTGCCCGTCGAAGTGGGAACGGAGCACCGGACGCAGCTGCAGTTCGGAGGCAGAGAGCTCCTCCGTATCGGTCACGGCAAGGAAATAGGTGCCGTTGTTCTGCAGCTCAGAGCAGGGCAGGTTCTCCCACAGGTAGTCGGCCAGCAGTTCCACGCCGATCACGCCGTAAACGGTGCCGTCCGGCAGGATCAGGGGCTGGCTGTAGGCAATGGCCTCGTGGGTGTCCCCGGGCACCAGATAGGATTGTGAGGTCCAGTGGCCATAATCGGAGGCGGCAAGGCTGGCTCCGTCTTTATAGGCAGCCTGAAAAGGGGGATAAAGGAAGCCACGGTTTCCCAGTGCCCGGTAGCGGATGGTGGGGGACCAGCTGTTGTCCGTGGCAATGGAGAGGGACTGCACCAGCTGGGCCGGTGCCCGCACAAAGGTCAGGTCGGCGTTGCGCTGGGAGGGAGCGGCATCCGGGTCAAGATCCCGCAGGTAGATGGCGGGCATGAGGCTGTCCTGCTTCCGCTTATCCAGATCATGGGTGTTCAGGATAAGGAACACGCCGGTCACCGACTTGATGCGCAGGGTGCTGATGAGCTCCGGCGCGGCGGCTTCCAGCAGGGGATAGGCAGCGTCGCTGCTGCTGTCCAGCGTGCTCAGGCTGATCTCTCCCTCGTCCAGAAGCTGCTGGGTCAGGCCATTGATGGCATCGGAAAGGCTGGTCAGCTCCTGTGCATCGTGGAAGATGGACTGAAGATACCGGCTGCGGTTGTCCACCTGCATGGCAAGGATATCCTCGGCGTTCTGGTTCAGCTGGGGGCCAAGCCGGGTGGCGTGGACGGCAAAGGTCAGCAGCAGGAACTCCACCGCCAACACAGCCAGCAGGGAGAAAAGGATGGTGCCGAAGATAGAATGGCCCGTCTGAGGGGCCTTCTGACTGTGCGGCTTGCGGTTCTGCATCTGAGAGTCTCTCCTTTTGTGGTTGTTCCAAGGGCATCTCAGCCCGCAAAGGCGCTGAGAGCGGCCAGAGTCTGGTCGTACCAGGCATCAAAATAGGCGTCGGTCAGGAACTCGGTTTCGGCTTCCTCGGGGGTCTGCCCGGCAGCCAGCCGCTCCAGCACCGTGGCACGGTCGGCAGTGACACGGTCCTCCAGCGCGTACTGCAGGGTATTGCGGGCGCTCAAGGCAGCCGGGAAGGCATGGGTGGTGTAGAGCTTGCTGCGATCGATGGCATCAATGGACAGGCTCAGCACCTTGTGGATACTCTCGGAGACCGTCAGGCCGCTGTTCTCAAGGGCGGACATGCTGTTGGCGGCATAGGTCACGGGCATATAGCCGGACTGCACCGAGAACTGCAGGTTGTTTTCCGGCTGGGTGAACCATTTCAGGAAGGCAACGCAGGCACTGATCTCGTCCTCGGTGCCCGGGATGACTACCATGCCGGCCCCCTGCTGGACGGCCACCGGCTCACAGCCTGCAAAGCTGGGGCAGGGCAGCGCGGCCATTTCGATGCCGTGGCTCTCGGTGTCGCTGGTCAGCACCTGGGTGGGGAAGAAGGAAGCGCTGGAGGAGGAACCGACATAGGCCAGCAGGCTGCCGATCTTGATATCGTCGCTGCGGAACTTGCCGCTGGCACTGCACCAGCCCTTGATGTAGGGGACATAGTAGTTATCCCACAGCTTGCGGAGGGTCGGCTTGTCAAAGCGCAGGGTCATCACGCCGTTCTCGGCATCAAAGATGGTCGTACCCAGTTCTTGTGCGCCGCAGAGCAGGTAATTGGTCAGCGCGTCGCGGCCATACAGGGCCTTGCCGTCGTTGGGCGCAGCCGTCTGGGCATCGGTCCAGTCGTAGTATTTGTGTGCGGCCTCGTTCAGCCCCTCCACGGTGGAAAGATCCGCATAGGTCACGCCCGTGGCCTTGGCAAAGGGAGCAAAGTCGGTGACGTTCAGGTAGAGCAGCTCAGTGGACTTTGCTATGGGAAAGACCTTGAGCTCCCCGTTGTTCATCAGGTCACCCTCTTCGAGAAACCCGGCGATATAGGCGGACTTCTCTTTTTCGGTCAGGTAGGGACTCAGGTCAACGGCAAGGCCCATCTGATCCAGCGTAAAGGCGGTGTCCGCGTAGGAGGAGACGATGTTGGGCAGCTTCTCGGCACCCACCTTGCCCTCGGCGGCGGCCAGCACGCTGGTCTCCAGGTCGTTCACGCTGCCCTGACTGGAGCTTTCGACCCGGATGTTCTTCTCTTTGCCCACGGTGGAGTTGAACTGCTCCACCAGCTGGTTGAAGCATTCCAGCTGATCGCCGTTGTAGTAGGTCCAGATCGTGATGGTGGTGGGCAGCTTGCTTCGGCCGCAGGCAGTGCCGCCCAGCGCCACGGCGGCGCACAGCAGCAGACTGACGGCAGAACGAAGGATTCGTTTCATTACATTATCTCTCCCATTCCGACAAAACGGCTCACGGAAAAACGGCGCGTCCTGTCGTTTCTGAAATGATACCAGACGAAAACATTGTAACACTTTTTCGGGGCGGGGGCTACTGATTTTTGAAAAAACACCCGAAAGCAGACGAAAAAAGAAAGAATCTCTGGCCAGCACTTCCATTTTTCGTAAAGTCCGGATATAATACAAGCATAAAATACAACAAAAAGAACGGGAGAGCTTATGGCGCAGAAGAAGGACGAGGGCCTGAACGGCAACGAAAAGATCGAACAGGCAGTCTGCCAGTTACAGCAGGAGCCTACACAGGAGCAGCTGGCGCATACCCTGACCGTGATCCGGCGGAGGATGCGGGAAAACGGACAGGTCGTGGTGGCGGTGGAGCCGAACCCGGCCAGTGAGCAGATGCAGCTGCGGGCCCTCCGCACGGCCGATGGGGCCAGCTGGTGGTATGCCTTTACCAGCTTTGAAGAAGAAATGAAGGGTGCGGAAGCGGTGCAGTCTACCTTTCTGGTGGAGCTTGAAAAACTGTTGGATGCCGCACTGCAGGTGCCGGAGATCCAGGGCATCATCCTGAACCCATGGAACCGCACCATCCAGCTGGACAAGACCCTGCTCCGGATCATCAAGGGATAAACACGAAAGGACCCGCCTGCCGCATTTTGGTGCGCGCAGACGGGCCCTTTTTATATGGTAAAGGAAGAAGGAGAATGGCAGATCAGGCAGCGTCGGTGCGGTTCTTCTTGAGCAGGCTCAGGATCACGGCACCCACCACGCTGCCAGCGGCCAGAGCCACGCAGTAGAGCAGGGCATGATCGACCACGGGGAACACGAAGATGCCGCCGTGGGGAGCGCGCAGGGCGCAGCCGAAGGTCATGGAGAGAGCACCGGCCAGCGCGGCACCGGCCACACAGCTGGGCAGGACGCGCAGCGGGTCGGCGGCGGCGTAGGGGATGGCACCCTCGGTGACGAAGCACAGGCCCATGACGTAGTTCACGATGCCGTTGCGGCGCTCGTCAGGGGTCCACTTCTTGGGGCAGAAGGTGGTGGAGAGGGCAATCGCAATGGGAGGAACCATGCCGCCCACCATGACAGCGGCCATGACCTCGTAGTTGCCGGAGGCCAGTGCGGCAGTGCCAAAGACGTAGGCTGCCTTGTTGAAGGGGCCGCCCATATCAATGCTCATCATACCGGCAACGATGGCACCCAGCAGGACCTTGGAGGTGCCGCCCATGGCGTTGAGGCAGTTGGTCATGGCGGTGTTGATCATGCCCATGACCGGGTTGATGCCGCACATCACGGCACCGATGATGAGGATGCCGCCCAGCGGGTAGATCAGCATGGGACGGATGCCGTTCAGGCTGGCGGGGAGCTTTTCGGTGATCTTCTTCAGGAACTCGACCACATAACCGGCCACGAAACCGGCCAGCAGAGCGGCCAGGAAGCCGCCGGAAATGCCGGTGGTCTCACCGTTGGCAAGGCCTGCAAAGTTGGTGCCGTTCATGGCCAGCACGCCGCCCGCAAAGCCCACAGCCAGACCGGGACGGTCGGCGATGGACATGGCGATGAAGCCTGCCAGAATGGGAAGCATGTAGCCAAAGGCGGCGCTGCCCACCGTCTTGAAGAAGGCGGCGATGGGGGTGTTCATGCCGAAGTTGGAGGGGTCGATGGTGTAATCGTCCAGCAGGAAGGCCAGCGCGATCATAATGCCGCCGCCCACCACAAAGGGCAGCATGTGAGACACGCCGTTCATCAGATCCTTGTACACCTTGTGGCCAAAGCTGTCGCCGGAGGTCTCCTCCTCGGCAGCGGCGGCACCGCCCTTGGCGTGATACACGGGAACTTCACAGTGGGCTACCTTTTTCAGCAGCTCCTCGGGCTTGTGGATGCCGTCATCCACCCGGGCAAACAGCACGGGCTTGCCGTCAAAGCGGGCGGTCTCCACATTCTTGTCCGCAGCCACGATGATGCCGTCACAGGCTGCGATCTCGGCGCGGGTCAGCACGTTCTTGGCACCATCGGAGCCGTTGGTCTCCACCTTGGTGGGCAGGCCCAGCTTGTCACCGGCCTTGGCCAGCGCCTCGGCGGCCATGTAGGTGTGGGCAATGCCGTTGGGGCAGGCGGTCACGGCCAGAATGCGGTAGCCGCTCTGGGGAATGGCCTGCTGGGTGAAGCTCTCCTCACCGAACTGGGCCTCCTCCTGTGCGTCGATGAGGGCAAGGAATTCGGCGGGGGTCCTGGCGGCCTTCAGCTTTTCCACAAAGTCCTCGTTCATCAGCATCTGCATCATGCGGGCCAGCATATCCACGTGCAGGCTGCCGTTTTCGGGGGCCGCAATGGCAAAGAGCAGGTCGGTCTTGCCGTCATCCTCGGCGTTGTACTGCACCGGGGTGCTCAGACGCAGGGCGGCCAGGCTGGGCCGGGTGACCACATTCGTCTTGGCGTGGGGAACGGTGATGCCGTTGTCCACATAAGTGGAGGCCTCATCCTCCCGGGCGTAAAGCGCCTTCTTGTAGGCTTCTGTGTCGGTGATGTTGCCGTGGGTGGCCTGCAGTTCTACCAGCCGGGAGAGGATCTCGTCCCGGTTGGAGGCCGCGGAATCCAGCTCGATGGACTTTGCGGTGAATAATTCCGTAATGCGCATAAGGGTTCTCCTTTCTATCGTAGCGTCCTCACCCTCTCAGGCCGCTTTGCGTCCAGCTCTCCCAAAGGGAGAGCCCTTGGCAAAACCATCAACATAGCAATGACTGTCAAGACCTCCCACTTTGGGGGAGGTGGCATTGCGTCAGCAATGACGGAGAGGGTGAGCTGCCTTAAATTTGACCAAACAATTCTTCGATCTTTTCTTTCGTTGCCAGCCCAAGGCTGAACGCGGTGGCACTGCCGCAGGCGGTGCCCAGCCTGAGGGCCTGCTCATAGCTGCCGCTTTGCAGATAACCTGCCACAAAACCGGCCACCATGCTGTCGCCTGCGCCCACGCTGTTCACGACCTTGCCCTTGGGGCAGCCGATGCGGTGCACCTCGCCGTGCTCATCCACCAGCAGAGCGCCGTTCCCGGCCATGCTCACCAGCACGTTCCGGGCACCCTTTTCCTGCAGGGCCCGGGCGGCGGCGGTGATCTCTTCGTCCGTTTTCAGCTCCCGGCCCACGATCTCGCCCAGCTCGTGATTGTTGGGCTTGATCAGGAAGGGGTGATAGGGGAGGACGTTGACCAGCAGATCCTGGGTGGCATCCACCACGGCCCGCACACCGTGGCCCTCCAGCCCTGCCAGCAGCCGCTCGTAGGTGCTCTGGGAAAGGCTCTTGGGGATGCTGCCCGCCAGAATGAGGATATCATCAGGCTGCAGGGTGTCCAGCTGGGCTTCCAGCTGCTGCATGGCACTTTCCGGGATGCTGGGGCCTGCGCCGTTCAGCTCCGTCTCGGTGCCTGCTTTGATCTTGACGTTGATGCGGGTCATGCCCTCGGCCAGATGGATGAAATCGGTCCGGAGCCCCTGCGCGGCCAGACCACGCTCCAGCCAGGCACCGGTCTCACCGGCCACAAAGCCCAGAGCCACGCTCTCACAGCCCAGCTCCCGGAGCACGCCGGAAACATTGATGCCCTTGCCGCCCAGCACGCAGTCCTCCCCGGCGGCGCGGTTCACTTCGCCCACCTCAAGGGGCCTGTCGAGACGGACGACATAATCGATGGCAGGATTGAATGTAACAGTGTAGATCATACCTCGGTCTCCTTTATCAGAGTGTATTGCCGGTATTTGGGGTTGGGGCACTTGTTCGTCAGGATGGCACCGCTGTGCAGATCACAGATGACGGCGGGGTAGACCTGCGCGAATTTGGTGTCGTCCACCAGGAACCACGTCTCCCGCGCCCGGCGGATGACCGCAGCCTTGACGGCGGCCTCCTCTGGGTCTGGGGTGGTAAAGCCGGAATCCAGCGCCACGCCGTTGGCTCCCATGAAGGCTTTGGTGAAATTGTACTGCTGGATGGCAGTCAGTGCAGCCGCCCCGATGATGGCCTCGGTCTGGGGCCGCAGCAGCCCGCCGGGCAGGAACACCCGGCAGCCTTTCTGGGCCAGCAGGCGGGCGTGGGCCACGCCGTTGGTCACATAGCTGGCGTTCAGGGCCGGGCCGCTCAGCGCCCGTGCCAGAGCCAGCGTGCTGGAGCCTGCATCCAGATAGATGAAATCTTCCGGCAGGATCAGTTCTGCCGCCGCCTGGGCGATGCTCTGTTTCTGACTGACGGCCAGCTCTTCCTTGGCGGCCATGGTAGGCTCATCGGTGCGGAAGGGGCTGTCCGGCAGGGTGGCCCCGCCGTGCACCTTGTTCAGTTTGCCCTGCTTGTCCAGCTCGTTCAGGTCGCGCCGGATGGTGGATTCGCTTGCGTTCAACGCCTCGCACAACTCCTGCACGGTGGCGGTGCGCTGCCGCGCCAGCAAATCCAAAATCAGGCTGAATCGTTCTTCTGCCAGCATCGGGAACATTCCCCCTTGTTCGATTTATCTGATTGATTTTGGTTGACGTTGGCGGATTCTGACCGCCTCGCCCCCTTATTATAGCAAAATCTCAGTCAAAATCAATCAGATTCCGCCAAACTTGAGTGACAAAATATTGCTCTGTTTTTTGGGCAGAATGCATAAAGAGTGGGATACAACAAAAAAGCCGACACTCCACAATGGAATGTCGGCTGAATCTCTCACCGCTTCGGTCTGGCTGTGCCAGCGCCTTGCGGAGCTCTCCTAATAGGGAAGCCAGGGATCACGGTTACTTATTCTGGATGTACTCGTCCATGGCCTTGGCGGCTGCCTTACCGGCACCCATGGCCTTGATGACGGTGGCGGCACCGGTCACGGCATCGCCGCCGGCGTACACGCCCTCACGGCTGGTCTTGCCCTCGTCACCCTCGGTGACGATGCAGCCGTGCTTGTTGGTCTCCAGGCCGGGGGTGGTGGAGCGGATCAGGGGGTTGGGGCTGGTGCCCAGGCTCATGATCACGGTATCCACATCCAGCTCAAACTCGCTGCCCTTCTTTTCAATGGGACGGCGGCGGCCGGAAGCATCGGGCTCGCCCAGCTCCATCTCAATGCAGGTGATGGACTTGACGAAGCCTTCGTCGTTGGCGTGGATCTCCACGGGGTTGCACAGGGTCTTGAAGATGATGCCCTCTTCCTCGGCGTGCTCGACCTCCTCCTTACGGGCAGGCAGCTCGGCCATGCCGCGGCGGTAGACGATGTACACGGTCTCAGCACCCAGACGCAGGGCGCTGCGGGCAGCATCCATGGCCACGTTGCCGCCGCCCACAACGGCCACCTTTTTGCCGGTGCGGATGGGGGTCTTGCTGGTGGGCAGGTAGGCCTTCATCAGGTTGGAGCGGGTCAGGAACTCGTTGGCGGAGTACACGCCCTTCAGGCTCTCGCCGGGGATGCCCATGAAGCGGGGCAGACCGGCACCGGAGCCAACGAACACGGCCTCGTAGCCGTACTCGCCCATCAGCTCGTCGATGGTCAGCACCTTGCCGATGACCATGTTGCACTCAAAATCCACGCCCATCTTCTTCAGGCCGTCGATCTCCTGCTGCACGATGGCCTTGGGCAGACGGAACTCGGGGATGCCGTACATCAGCACGCCGCCGGCCACATGCAGGGCCTCGTAGACGGTGACCTTATAACCCAGCTTGGCCAGGTCGCCTGCGGCGGTCAGACCGGCAGGGCCAGCACCGATGATGGCGACCTTGTGGCCGTTCCATGCGGGCACGATGGGGGCGGTGTGGACGTTTTCACGGTGCCAGTCGGCCACAAAGCGCTCCAGACGGCCGATGCCCACGGGCTCGTTCTTAATGCCGCGGGTGCACTTGCCCTCGCACTGGCTCTCCTGGGGGCAGACACGGCCGCAGACGGCGGGCAGGGAAGAGGAGCGGGCAATGACCTGATAGGCGGCTTCAAAGTCGCCCTCGGCCACATGACCGATGAACTCGGGGATATCGATGCCCACGGGGCAGCCGGTCTGGCAGGGCTTGTTCTTGCAGTGGATGCAGCGCTTTGCCTCGTTCACGGCCATCTCTTCGGTATAGCCCAGTGCAACTTCCTCAAAGTTCTTGTTGCGGACGTTGGGGTCCTGGGTGGGCATGGGGCACTTTTTGGGATCCATATTGAAAGCCATCTTACTTTGCCTCCTCAGTCTTGAACAGATTGCAGGCCTTCTCGCGGGCCTTTGCCTCAAAGGGGCGGTACATGGTGCCGCGGGCCATGGCTTCGTCGAAATCGACGAGGTCGCCGTCAAAGTCGGGGCCGTCCACGCAGGCAAACTTGGTCTCGCCGCCCACGGTCAGGCGGC
>ENA-ORSI01002798-ORSI01002798.1-human-gut-metagenome-genome-assembly--contig:-NODE-2798-length-12029-cov-6.666277_pt1 | contig 12029 bp, 10 predicted proteins | sample MGYA00242187_ERZ509154 | MGnify/ENA primary metagenome ERZ509154 (study PRJEB26280, sample SAMEA2338627) | human gut metagenome | biome: human gut; feature: human-associated habitat; material: faeces...
CCGATAGCCGACAGCCGATAGCCGACAGACGACAGACGATAGCGGCTATCCCTCCTATTTTCCATGATAAAAAGAGCCTTTCCGGCTCTTTTTATTTTTCCTTATTTTCCTCTTTTTTCTTCATAGCCTCTTCCCTCTGCTTGTGGGCCCTGTCATAGGCACCGCTCCGTTTGAGGGCCATGGAAATGACCGCCACCACAGCACAGAGAAGGATGAAAAGGTTCACCGTAGTGACGCCTTCTCCGAAGCCGATACGGTAAATGGAGTAGAAGAGAACCACCACCAGAAGAAAATCCTGAAATTTTGAAAACATACTGTCTTCCTCCGATTCCTGAACATACCTTTACAATAACGGAACAGAAGGCCTTCGTCAAGTATGATTTTCCTTTCAGCAGGTATGGCAGTCGTCGTAAATGCCCTTTTCCTTCAGCAGTTTGATGACCGTTTCTCCGATATCCGCTACAGTTCTGGCCACCGGAATGCCTACGGCGTTCAAGGCAGCAATCTTCTCAGCCGCCGTGCCCTTGCCGCCGGAAATGATGGCCCCCGCATGACCCATGCGCTTTCCTGGAGGCGCCATGCGGCCTGCGATGAAAGCAGCCACAGGCTTCTTCATATGTTCTTTGATCCACTGAGCCGCCCTTTCCTCTGCATTGCCGCCGATTTCACCAATCATAAGCACTGCTTCCGTTTCCGGATCTTCATTGAAAAGGGTCAGGGTGTCAATGAAATCCATGCCCTTGATAGGATCGCCGCCGATGCCGATGGCCGTGGTCTGGCCAATGCCTGCCTCTGTGAGCTGGTAGGTGGCTTCGTAGGTCAATGTACCGGATTTGGATACGACGCCTACATGGCCTTTTTTATAAATTTGGGAGGGAATGATGCCGATATTGGCTTCATCCACAGAGATGATGCCGGGGCAGTTCGGCCCGATGAGACGGGTCTTTTTCCCTTCCATATAACGATGCACCTTCACCATGTCCTCCACTGGGATATGCTCTGTAATGCATACCACCAGGTCAAGACCTGCTTCCACCGCTTCCAGAATGGCATCAGCCGCAAAGGGAGCCGGCACGAAAATGACAGATGCATTGGCACCGGTCACAGCCACTGCGTCTCTCACCGTATTAAACACAGGAACACCGCAGCACACCTGTCCCGCCTTTCCCGGTGCCGTACCGCCTACGATATTCGTACCGTAAGCCTGCATCTGTTCTGTATGGAAACGGGCTGCCCTGCCGGTAATGCCCTGTACAATGACCTTCGTATCTTTATGGATTAATATACTCATAACCAGCCCTCCTTATTTCTTTTCCTTCTGCTCTTTCGCCAGGCGAATCACTTTCTTAGCGCCCTCATCCATGGAAGAAGCAGGGAAAAGGTTCACAATGTGGGCTTCCTCCAGAATCTTCCGTCCTTTTTCCACATTCCGTCCCTCCAGACGCACCACCACAGGAATGGGGAACTCTTCCTTTCCGCCGGAAAGGAGAGCCGCTGCCTCCACAATGCCTGTGGCAATGACATCGCATTTATTGATGCCGCCGAAAATATTGATCAGAATGCCATGCACCTGGTCATCTTCCAGCATGATTCTGAAAGCAGCTACGATTTTCTCCGGTGTGGAATCGCCGCCTACATCCAGGAAATTGGCCGGTTCTCCTCCGTTTTCCTTAATAATATCCACCGTAGCCATAGCCAGGCCGGCACCGTTCACCATGCAGGCCACATCGCCGCCCAGGTTTACATAGTTCAATCCTTCTGCCGCCGCTTCTCTTTCCTTCTGGTCCTCTTCCGTAATATCCCGGAGAGCCACGATTTCCGGATGACGGGACAGGGTGCTGTCATCAAAATTCAGCTTCGCATCCAGTGCCAGCACTTCATTTTCCTCTGTCACCACCAGAGGATTGCATTCCGCCAAAGAGCAGTCCTTATCCACAAACAGCTTGTACAGATATTTCATAAAAGTCTTCGCCTTCGGCACCACCGCCTGCTCCATATGAAGGGCATAAGCCATGCGGTTGGCCTGGAAATCGGCCAGGCCGATGGCCGGGTCGATATATTCCTTCAGAATGGCTTCGGGATTTTCTGCAGCCACATCTTCGATAGCCATGCCGCCGGACTCGGAAGCCATCATCACCACGCACCGGGATTCCCTATCCACCACAAAGGAAATATAATATTCCTTCTTGATGTGGGCGCCTGCTTCGATGAGAAGACGATTCACTTTCTTTCCCTGGGGCCCGGTCTGGCGGGTCACAAGGATGCTGCCCAGAAGTTCTTTGGCATATTTTCTCACTTCTTCCGGAGAATGAGCCAGCTTGACGCCTCCCGCCTCTCCGCGGCCGCCGGCATGGATCTGGGCCTTCACAACCACCACCGGTGTGCCGATACGCTTCGCTGCAGCCACCGCATCCTCCACGGTGAATGCGGGATATCCTTCGGGCACATGAATGCCATATTCCTTCATAATGGCCTTGCTCTGATACTCATGTATATTCATAAACATCCCCCTTTTGGAAATGAAAGAACCGCCTCTGCGGTTCCAGGGGAAGGCGCGAAAAGCGGTCTTCCTCTCATTTTCGATGATTCAATTACATTTCCTATCATATCACCTTATGTGTCAGCAAAAAAGGTGAAGTTCCATAAATAAGGTACTCTTTGCAAAATTAGCATAGCCTATATAGGGTATAGTGAGAAAAAGGGATAATATACTGGAATTGGAAGAGTTCTATCTCCATTGCATAATGGCCTTGCCTGTGCAGGAGCATTTCAGGCAGAAAGACTCTCCAGGGCGCCAGGGTCACCTCTTTCCTGGCCCCTTTGACCATATACCAGCAGGATAAAAAATCGATTCCTGGCATAGACTCTCTCCGGGCTGATACGCCTTCCCCTTCTCCATGACTATCCCTATAGAAACAGCCAACCGGCAAAATCCTCTCAGAAATCCTGCAGGCGCCCATCCATGGAGCAGGAGGGAGGGGATGGAAGCAGGAAGGCCGTTTCCCTTCAGTGCACTGAAACCAAGGAAATATGAAAAGCATACATCGGCCAGGGGTAAGGCAGGATATGGAATGCCTGCCATGTGGTGTGTTCTTTTCCACGATAAAAGGCTTCACAGCTATCTGTGAGGCCTTTTTGACGTGGAGATTTTTATTTCCTATGGCTTTTCAAGTATCCCAGGACGCAGACCGCCAGGGCCAGGAAAGCGGGGAGGCCCGTTTCTATCCAGCTGCCCAAAGCAGCGGTAATCACCGGGCCCAGCACCTTGTCGTGGAGGAACATGGTACCGGAGGTCCAGCCGATCATGGCGGCGCCGGCGTACATGAGGAAGGGGAAGCGGTCCAGTACTTTTCCTATGAGCTGGCTGCCCATGACGATGATGGGGATGCTCACCATGAGGCCGAAGACTACCAGAAGGAAATCACCATTGGCGGCACCGGCGACAGAGAGGATATTGTCGATGGACATGAGGAAATCTGCCAGAATAATAGTTTTCACCGCCGTCCACAGATTATCGGATGCTTCTATATGGGGATCTTCATCGCCCGGTGCCAGAAGGTGAATGGCAATGGGAATCAGGAGGATGCCGCCCAGCACCTGGAGATAGGGAATGGTAAGAAGCCATACGGCCACAGCAGTCAGAGCCATGCGGAGGCCTACGGCGCCTATGGTGCCGATGAGGATGGCTTTCTTCCGCTCCTTTTCCGGCAGGCGGTTGGACGCCATGGCAATGACCACCGCGTTATCACCACCCAGGGATAAATCCATCAATATAATGGCTCCTACGCTGAGCCAGAACTGCAGTGTAAATATTTCCATGGTTTCTTCTCCTCACAATAAAAGAAACGGCATGATTCACTGCCGTTTCTTTTCAATGAATAACTGTCAGTCCTTATTATAGCCGTTCTGCCTGCCCTGTCAAATGAACAGGACGCAGATGGTAAGTGCCTGGGAGCAATCCGTCCTTCCAGAGCTTGAGATCATGGCTTTCCATAGCGGATGGCGGAAACAGGAGCCTTACTTCCTTTCATTCTCCGCTTTCCCTATGGTTCCCAGTTCTTCCAGAAGGTCTATATGGATGGGCGTGTAGGTGCCGGGGTGCTTTCTCAGGTAGAACTGTTCTTCTTCCGGCGCTTCGTAGAAGTTTTCCAGCCTCTTCATTTCCGTCCGAATCGGCGGCCGCCTTCCTCCTTCTCCTTCAAATGCATTGAATACCAATGCATCTTCGGTCATGCGGCGGTGGATGCCGCGGTTCTGCAGGAATGTCAGGTAATAGCTGATCTGCATGGTATCTTCAGAGCTGGTGTAGTAAACGCCGCTCCGGAACTGAGGTCCCTCGGCTTTCCCCTGGATGCCGTCAGTATAGGGGTTGATAATGGTAAAGAAAAGGGAAAGGAGGCTGACAATGTCGATTTTCTTCGGATTGTAAATGACCTGTATGCATTCCCTGCCTTCCACTTTGCCGCTGTATATGTCTTCCTTTGAAGGGGAGTCGCTGCTGCAGTTGGCAAAACCTGCCCGTACCCGGGCCACGCCTTTGACCCGGGAGAAAACCTCCTGCAGTCCGTAGTAGGGTCCTCCCGCCAGGTACAGTTCTTTCATGAATGCTCCATTGATATACATGATTTCCTCCTTGACTTTGGACTTAGCGAAAGGGGGAGCGGCCCCGTAATGGACGCTCCCCCTTTTCGCAGGTCGGATTTCCTTATGAATCCAAATGGCGGGCGGCGGCGCGATCAAGATCGAAGGTCTTGATCAGTTCCGCCACTGCCTGGCTGGGTGATACCACCCCTGCCAGCACGGCTGCCCTAACTTCCGGAAGTCTGCCTTTGATGACAGGGTCTTCATAGAAGAGATTGTGCAGATGCTCGTCAATCATGGTTTTGACCCAGGCGATGATCTGGCGCTGGCGGCGGTTTTCAAAGGCGCCGGATTTTTTCGTCACCTTTTCAAATTCCCGCATCACCGCCCACAATTCCAGAAGTCCCGTTTTCTGCAGAGCAGAGCAGCGGTAGGCATGGGTTTTCCAGCCTTCCGTAGCGGGGCGGATAAATTCTACCATCCGTTCGTATTCTCCCTGGGTGACCTTAGCTCTTTCCAGATTGTCCCCATCGGCCTTGTTCACCACGATGGCATCGGCCAGTTCCATAATGCCTTTCTTGATGCCCTGAAGGTCATCGCCGGCACCGGTAAGAACCACCAGCATAAAGAAATCTACCATGGAACGGACTGTGGTTTCTGACTGGCCTACGCCTACGGTTTCTACCAGGATCACATCACAGCCTGCCGCTTCGCAGAGCATCATGGTTTCACGGCTCTTCCTGGCCACGCCTCCCAGGGTACCGCCTGAGGGAGAGGGCCTGATGAAACAGTTCGGTTCCCGGGACAGTTTCTGCATCCTGGTCTTATCGCCCAGAATGGAACCGCCGGTGATGGAGCTGGTAGGGTCCACCGCCAGCACGGCTACTTTATAGCCCTGCTGACAGAGAAGCTGCCCGAAGGCTTCGATGAAGGTACTCTTGCCTGCGCCGGGGACACCGGTGATGCCGATACGGAGGGAATGTCCCGTCCTGGGAAGGAGTGCCTGCAGGACCCGCTGGGCCTTGTCGAAGTCTTTGGGGGCATTACTCTCAATGAGGGTAATGGCCTTGGCCAGAATCATACGGTCCCCCTTTTTCACGCCTTCCACATAATCTTCCACGCTCATTTTTTTCCGAAGCGGTATGCGGCGGAGATTTTCCTTTGGGTAATACTTGGCACTGGTAACGCTGTTCACGGCACTGTCAATGCCGCGCATTACAGTACAGGCAAATTCAGGGTTCTTTTCCTTCGGCACCCAGCTGGGTCTCAGGTCATCATCGTTATCAGGCATAAGCGCTTACCTTACCCTTCCCTGGCTTCGGCTTTGGCACGGTCCACAAGGATCTGCAGAAGTTCGATGCAGCACTTCGGAATGTTGGTGCCCGGTCCAAAGATAGCAGTGGCGCCATGGTCATAGAGATACTGGTAATCCTGGGGCGGGATAACGCCGCCAATGCAGACGAGGATATCACTGCGGCCCCGTTTCTTCAGTTCTTCCACCAGGGCTGGAAGCAGTGTCTTGTGTCCTGCAGCCAAAGAGGAGAAGCCAACAATATGAACATCGTTATCTACAGCATCCTGGGCCGCTTCTTCCGGTGTCTGGAACAGGGGACCTACGTCCACGTCCCAGCCCATATCGGCGAAGGAGGATGCCAGTACCTTCTGGCCTCTGTCATGACCGTCCTGACCCATCTTGCAGAAGAAGATACGGGGACGGCGGCCTTCGAGTGCATCAAATTCTTCAATCAGTTTCTTCGCCTTGTCAAACTGGCCGTTATCCTGGAATTCGCTGGAGTACACGCCGGATACGGTATGGATGGTGGCGTTGTAGCGGCCGGATACCTTTTCCACGGCGTCGGAAATTTCACCCAAAGAGCAGCGATCATGGGCTGCCTGTACGGCAGCGTCCAGAAGGTTGCCATTGTCCCTGCTTTCAGCACACTTGGTAATGTGCTCCAGGTCCCGGCGTACTTTCTCAGGGTCCCGGATGGAGCGGAGTTTTTCAAGGCGTTTAATCTGCGCATTCCGTACGGCGGTATTGTCAATGGAGAGTACGTTCAACGGGTCTTCCTTGGCCAGACGATACTTGTTCAGGCCTACAATGGTTTCTCTGCCGGAATCAATGTCAGCCTGGCGGCGGGCAGCGCATTCCTCGATACGCATCTTCGGAAGGCCTGTGGCAATAGCCTTGGCCATGCCACCCAGGGATTCCACTTCCTGGATATGGGCCCAGGATCGTTTAATCATTTCATTGGTCAGGTATTCCAGATAATAGGAGCCGCCCCAGGGGTCAATAATCTTGCAGACCTTCGTTTCATCCTGGATATAGAGCTGGGTATTTCTTGCCAGACGGGCGGAGAAGTCTGTTGGCAGCGCGATGGCTTCGTCCAGGGCGTTGGTATGCAGGGACTGGGTGTGGCCCAGAGCCGCGGACATGGCTTCCATACAGGTTCTGGTGATATTGTTGAAGGGATCCTGTTCGGTAAGGGACCAGCCGGAGGTCTGCGAATGGGTACGAAGAGCCATGGACTTCGGATTTTTGGCGCCAAAGCCTTTCAGAATCTTAGCCCACAGCACTCTGGCAGCCCTCATCTTGGCTACTTCCATGAAGTAGTTCTTGCCCTGGTCCCAGAAGAAGGACAGACGCTTGGCGAAAGCATCCACCGGCAGTCCTGCTTTTTCACCGCAGCGGATGTATTCCATGCCATCAGCCAGGGTATAACCCAGTTCCAGGTCGCAGGTAGCGCCGCATTCCTGGATGTGGTAGCCGGAAATGGAAATGGAATTGAACTTCGGCATGTACTTGGTGGTGTATTCGAAGATATCGCCGATGATACGCATGGACATGGCCGGCGGATAGATGTAGGTGTTGCGGACCATGAATTCCTTCAGGATATCGTTCTGGATGGTGCCCTGGAGGATTTTCCTATCTACCCCCTGCTCAATGCCGGCGCAGATGAAGAAAGCCAGGATGGGAAGCACGGCGCCATTCATAGTCATGGATACGGACATCTGGTCCAGCGGGATACCGTCAAAGAGGATATTCATATCCAGCATGGAGCATACCGATACGCCTGCCTTGCCCACATCGCCTACTACGCGGGGGTTATCCGCATCGTAGCCCCGGTGCGTAGGAAGGTCGAATGCAATGGACAGCCCCTTCTGTCCGGCAGCCAGGTTTCTCTTATAAAAGGCGTTGGATTCTTCGGCTGTGGAGAAGCCGGCATACTGACGTACTGTCCATGGACGGAATACATACATGGTGGAGTAGGGGCCTCTCAGGAAAGGAGGAATGCCGCTCATGAAATCCAGATGATTGCATTCCTTATAAATATCTTTGGTATACAGCGGGCCTACGGGGATACGCTCCAGGGTGGTGTCGTACAAATCATTGTAGGATTTGCCCGTCGTTTCTTCCAGCCCTGTCTTCCAGGCATCGTAATCACAGGAAGGATGATTTTCCAGGTCCAGTTTTGTAAAATCGGGATTCATTGCCATATTATTTTACCTCCTCTTCCGTAATCTTCATGCCTTTTTCCCTCTGAAGACTGCGGATGATCTCATAGCAGTTTGCCTTCACACTGATGAAATCGTCAATACCGGCATCACGGTATGTCTGCTCCAGGTCTTTTGGTGCAGCTCCTGCCAGGAACAGTTTTCCTTTGCCAAGCACTTCCTTCAGACGGGGAGCCAGAGCCGGTACATCTTCAGGATAGGTGTCATCCTTGGAGCAGATGACCGCGCAGTCATAGGGCGTACCCTTATCGTCACAGCCAGCTTTCAGCGCTTCCACGCATTTATCCCAGCGGGAGCCCGGTTTTCCTTCGTCATCCTGGAAGCCGTTGTTCAAATGCACATTGAATTCACCTACCTGCAGGAACGAAGTGGAAAAATCGGCCCTTGCCTTGTGCTGCGGGATACGTCCCATATTGGCCAGGAAGACTTCCACATTCTTTCCTGTTTCTTTCTTATAATTTTCCGTATCAAAGCGGAGACGCTCAAACCGTTCTGTCCAGCGGTGTTCCGTGATAGGACGAACTTTTTCTGCTTCCCCATCCGGAGTCATGGCCTTATAGACCTCGTTCTGGGTGGCACCGGCAGAAAAGGCTTCCATAGCCTTATCCAGCTTTCCGGCAGCCGGAGATGCTTCCAGTTCTTCCAGCTTTTTACCCAGGTACTCCTTGTCCATGTCCTTCCTGTAATCTTCTACCCCTTTCACAAGCTGTTTCTTGAGAGTCGGTGTATCTTCCGGTCTTGGTTCGATGAGCTCTTCCGCCATGTTCGGGTACATGTTGTTTCCTACAGCCCGGTCTTTGCGGAAATCCAGTGCTTTGAAACGCTGCTTCAGGATATCAAGGATCTGTTCCTGCGGATATTCGGCTTCCAGGGCTTTCGTAAAGCCGCCCATGGACTCGATTTTCTGGAATTCCTTCCAGATTTTTTCAGCCATTTCCTTCGTCAGATGTTCCAAGGCCCAGGAACCGCCGGCAGGGTCGATAGGACGAAGCATGCCGAATTCTTCCTGCAGGATAATATGGGCATTTCTTGCTATACGGCGGGAGAATTCATCCCCCTTTCTCACCGTTTCATCATAGGGCTCGTTTTCGTAGGTATCTACGCCGCCCACCACGGCGGAGAACATGGCTGTCGTATTTCTAAGCATATTGACGCCGGCATCAAAAATGGTGCGGTAGAAATAAGCGGGACGGGAATGGATACGGCAGCTCCTGTCTGCTTCTTCAGCGCCGAAGGCCTTCATGATATTGGCCCATACTTCCCGGGCAGCCCGGAGTTTGGCGATTTCAATGAAGAATACGTTACCCACATTGAATCCGAAATTAATGGACTGGGCTATGTCATGAATGGAAATTCCTCTTTTTTCCATTTCCCGGATATATTCCACCGCCATGGCGAAGGTATAAGCCACTTCCTGCACTGCATTGGCACCGCCTCTGGAGAACACTTCGCTTCTCGCCATGATGGTACGAAGATGGGGTGCATTCTTCCTGGCCCAGCGGATAGATTCCGCCATGTCATCATAGCAGGCAGAGAGCGGCTTGATCAGAGTACCATTCTTTGCCAGCTGAGCCAAAGGATTGGCACCGATTACACCATGAAGTTCACTGGTATCTTTTCCCTTTGCTTTCAATGCAGCAGCTGCCAGTGCAATCATGCGGACAGCGGAAGGTCCGCAGTACATCATGAAAGGATAGGTCTTAAGATCAAGGCCATCCAGAAGATGAGCCATGTCCTCCAGCGTCGTAATAGATACGCCAGTGTCCCCCGGTTTTTCCGCATCCTTCACATCCACACCATCCATGGACGCACTGTCAAGACGGACATTATACACCGTGGACCCCTTATCGATTTCATGCTTCAAAAGCTCATTATTTTCGGAAGGCAGCGTCTCGTCACAGGCCTGGGCAATGCCCCAGGGCGCTTCCTTATAGCCATTCACCGTGGAGCCGCGAAGATAATCACCCATCCCTGGATAATCATCAAGAGGCAGGTCCTTATCCATAGCTACAGGACCGGTGCGGAGCGTGTAAATGGGATCGAACGTAATGCCTTCATAAGTTTTCGTATACATGAGTTTATCAAAAGGCTTGCCTTTGAGAAGTGCATTGCAGGCATCCACCCATTCTTCCCATGTGGGCGGTGTGAATTCATCAAATTTAACTGCCGGGAAATCCGTTTTTCCTTCAGATTTTTTAAGGATCGCTTCAAGCTCTTTATCTGTCAGCTGTTTTACCGGTTCCTGGGATTTCTGTTCATCCATGAATATATCCTCCTTTAACAACATGAGAGAAGCAGAGATTCCGATAGTATCAGAACTTCTCCGGACAATTCCACCATGACCCCAAATTTCACCTCCTTAAAGGTATGTTGGCATGAAAAAAGCCGGCACCTATGGATGGCAGCCGGTCAAAGGGACATTATGTCCCAATCCCCTCCCCATCATTCGCAGGTTTCTGGAAGCAGGATTTATTTTGAAAATCGAGCTTCCTTAACGGTGATTCTATGACAGATAGTTCTCCTGGCTTGGACTCCTCATTCCTGCTCGCCTTCCCAGGTTTCCCCAGTGACATTTTTGAGCAGGAACTCCTCCTTACAGTGGCGGGACCGCTCCGGCTTATACCGGATTCTCTTTTATGCTTTCGCATCTGTCAGAAATGTGAAATTGTCCAAAAGACTACATCCACAGTATAATTCATTAATTTCTAAGTGTCAATTATTTTACTGTAATTTTTATCTAATTTTATTGTTAATTTATAATTTTATTTGCAAATACTATTTGAAATAAAGGCATAAAAGAAAGTATAATGAATAAAGAATGAATAATTCATTGGTCATTCATTATTTCACAAATAAGGAGAATCATAATGAATCAGGAAATGGAACGTCAGAAGTCGGTAGAACTGACAAAAAAATTGGCAGACATGGAAGGCAGAAGGCCTCGTCTCTACATGGCAGACATGGAAGAAGACCATTCCAAAGAAGAAAGGAAGCTGGCTGCCACCACCTTCGCCGATGGAGGCTGGGACGTGGATGTAGGCTCCATGGAAACCCCGGAAGACACCGCACGCCATGCCATAGAAAACGATGTCCATTTCATTTACTTCAGTACCGACAGTCCCCATAGAGTCCGTCTGACAGTGGAACTGGAAAGAGCCCTCACCCTGCAAGGCAGGGATGACATCCTTATTGCTGTACAGCAGGGAGAAGAAAAAGAGAAAGAAACACTGTTCCGCTATGGCATAGCCGCTGTTTTCCCAAAGGATTATCCCCTGGAACAGGCAAGCCTCACTATGCTTGGCCTCCTCATGGCCCAAATGGAGGATGAAAATGATTAAGAAAGCAGAGAGTTGCCTTTCTTAACAGTCTAAACCCATAGAAATTACAGGCCCTTAAGCGCCCAGAGAACCAAGGGGCACCTCGTTCTTCCCTATTTCCACGAATAGAAGAAATAATGGATACAAAAAGGGAGTTATCATTTCTTTTCATAGAAAAAGACCATGATCATAAGAGGCATCACAAAGCAGAAGGGGAATGAGAGATGAACTTTGGCATAGGGGAAAAGACTGCCATCATGTAAAGAGATTTTTCTCGCTCTCATACCATGAAGGCAATAAAAAAAGCAGTGCCGAAGCACTGCTTTTTCTTATGCATAGTTCAAGCTGGGATTAGCCAACGGTGAACAGCGGATCGCCGCCCTGTACGCTCTGGCCTTCGGAAACCTGCATGGAGGTTACTTTGCCATCGCATGGAGCCATGATCGGGTTGCCCATCTTCATAGCTTCGAGAACGAGGACTTCGTCGCCGGAAGCTACTGCATCACCAACATGTTTGTTGATGCGGATAACTTTACCAGGCATCGGAGCTTCAACGGATTCGCCTGCACCTGCAGGAGCTGCTGCCGGAGCCGGAGCCGGAGCCGGAGCGGGAGC
>ENA-ORSI01002809-ORSI01002809.1-human-gut-metagenome-genome-assembly--contig:-NODE-2809-length-11988-cov-2.996732_pt1 | contig 11988 bp, 12 predicted proteins | sample MGYA00242187_ERZ509154 | MGnify/ENA primary metagenome ERZ509154 (study PRJEB26280, sample SAMEA2338627) | human gut metagenome | biome: human gut; feature: human-associated habitat; material: faeces...
CTTATCAAGCAGCACTGCGGAAAACAGAAACGGAATGCCAAGACCCAGGGAATATGTCAGCAATAATGTGGCTCCCTTTAATGCTCCGCCTGTACTTGATGCCAACATTAAAGCAGAACCGAGAAAAGCTCCGACGCAAGGGGTTAAGCTTACCGAATAAATTGCTCCAAACAAAAAAGCCGATGCAATTCCCGTTACTTTATACCCCTTATGCATTCCCTTAAAAAACGGTATGCGGAAAACCTCCAAATAAGATAGACCGAACAATATTACAATAACGCCGGAAACTATATTTACGATTGTTTGATATTCGGAAAGCAGTTTTCCAAGCGTTCCCGAGAAAAGTCCGAGAGCCGTAAACACAACCGTAAAGCCCATCACAAAGGCAATAACCTTAAATATCATCTTGAGATTTTTGCTGCCATCGTTTTTGCTTTGCCCCGCAAAATATGAAATGTAAATAGGTAACATCGGCAGCATACACGGTGATATAAAGGAGATTATTCCCTCTAAAAATGTAATGATATAATCCATTTGTCGAATTCCTTTCGTCAGCTTATAATATTATTTTATCAAATTCCCATACTGCTTTCCGTGATGTTATCACATAAAAAGGCGGAGTGTTTTTTACTCCGCCTTAAAATAATATGATTTTTTAACTGTTCTCTTTTTTGTGCCAACTGCTTTTATTCATCATAAATCAGATACTAAGTAAGTGCTGTTTCATCACAATATCCGCTGCATATACATATAATCGGCTTTTCTTTATATATCTTTTAGCTTTTCTTTCATTTTCTGTAACGCTTTGCGGTAGGTTTTGTCTGCGGTATCCGGCGAAGCCAAACCGTGATCGATGGCAATATCTATAAACGCTTCTTTCGGGAGTGGTTTCTTTTGTGACTTGCCTGCCTCGTCCAAATCCTCGTTATCGTAATAATAAGTGGAATAGCATTCCATACAGAATCCAAGATGTGCGGAAATTATTGCCCGTTCACGGTAATTCAGATTTTCAAACGCCTCCATGACCGCTTCGGCTCGTTCCAATTTGAAAAATAGCTTTTCTGTTTCAGATGTTCCGTCTGCGGCAACTTCTTCCCGGCTTTCTTCGCTGTCCTCATCGGCATATTGGCGGTAGTAGTCTATGAACTGCATATTTTGCATACCTGAACGGATGATTTCAGCGGTATCTTCTTCGCTTGAACCAATCGTTTCTGCAATTTTCTGAACGGTTGCACTATCTGCCTTGCCGCCGTATTCACGGAACAAGCGCATTGCTTTTCTCAATCGTAAATATTCATCGTTGCTCTGAACGGTAAAACCCGTCCGCATGGTACGGATATATTCGTGTACCTCACGCATGGCCGCATATTCCTTGTACACGATAAAAGAAACGCCACGGCTTGGATCGTAGTTCTGTAAGGCTTTCAGCATTCCCATAATATACGCTTGCTTTATATCAGAAAAGTGACCGTACATTGCATAGTCCTGAACAATAGCCATAGCCTTTTCGTTTACTGTTCGCTCATAGTAATGAAGAAACCAAGAGATATATTTATCGTCTTGCTCGGCAAGGTAATGCAGGATATATTTCTGCAAAGCATTCTCTTTCGGCGGTGCCGGCATCAAACGGTATCTATGCAGTTCCTTTTCCCATTCTTTCACGGCAGCCACCTCCTTCGTGTATTTAACGGGATTGTTTTAATCGTTTATCTGTTTCAACATAGAGCCGTTCACGACTCATATCTATCGAATATTGTCTATTGGCATACGCTGCGTCTTGCTGGGCTTTCAGCTTGTATTCTTTTGCCAGCGCTTGTGCCGCCTTTGCAAACTCCTCCGTTATGGTTTTCCTGCCCTTTTCGGTGCGGATAGCGGCACAGCGGCGGTTGTAAATATCCACAACGGGATCGGCAGCGGCAAGTTCCTTGCGGTTAATGCTTGCGGCATATTTACGGCAAGTAACTCTTTTACCCCTTGCTTCATACGGCGAGAATCCATTGCAATACTGCTGACGGCGGGCGGAGGTCATCAAAAAATACTTTTTGCAGACACCGCACCTCCTTGGATAATGCCCATGATGTAAGCCTTCAAAATAATCGGTGATGATAAAGCTATAATAGCTGTCAAAATACAATCTGCGGGCAAGCGTTTCTGTTTTGCTTTTTGCATTTTTCCTTGTTGGTACATATTCCGTTGTCACCGGGAACGGAACAGAACCGAATACTTCCAATGCAATCGGCAGTAAATGTTCCTCGTCAAAGCGATTTGCTTCGTCCACCCGGCTTGCAAATACCGTCAACTGTTTATATGCCTTTTGCATATCTGTGGATATAGCATTATAGAATGCGAGGGTTTCCATAATCTCTGCAATCAGCGCATTACTTTCTTTGAAAAATACTTTATCGTATTCCGGCGGGAGCAAATCCAAATCCAGCTCAATTTGTGCTTTGCTTTCCACCATGGAACGGTGGTGAAAGAAATCTGTAATTTGCTTTGCGTTATTTTCGGAGAACAAGTCTGTTATTCTGTTGCGCTCAGCTATTACATCAAGTGCGCTGAACGGCTTGAGATTCGGCAAAGTATCAAGAATAAAGCCGATTTCTGTTCCGACAGAAATAAAGTCAGTTTCTTTCAAATAGCCTGCGGATAATTGTTCTGCAACATTCCATCCGTACTGCTTATATACACTAATCCTTGCGGCAGTATCGTTTCTATAATACTGATTCAGCAAATGCACGGCATAAGCGCCTGCCGCATAAGTTTTACTGTCTATCCGTACTCTTCCGTCACGGTAATCTGCGGTTAAAAATGGATTCATCTCTCATCCTCCATACCAATTCTATCATAAGGAATGTCCCATAAAACTCCCTTTGACTTTTTCAAAATAATTTTTTGAAAGCGCTGTTTCTGATGTGTGAGTTTTTAATCAGTATATCATAAAAACGGCTGAAATACAATGCTTTTCACTTGTTGCGTTTTTTGTTTTTGTTGTGTTACTATATTCCATATGAATTTAGACTTTTCCTGCATTCTAATAAGTGAGGGAGCGAAAGACCTCATAAATTTGGGCGGAGCCATCGGGAAACCGGCGGCTTTTTTACTGCCCCCAAAAAAGAAGGAGGAAAGGTCTATGATGAAGATCACACCCAAGCAGGCGGAGAAGGTTCACCGTCTTGTTCAGTCACTTTGCGCCAACTGTGATAAGGACGGCAACTGCATCCTACTTGACGACGGAGAAGCCCACCGCTGTGTGCAGCTTATCTCTATCTACGGTATTTACTGCAACTATTTTCTGAACGCAGTATTACCCGCCGAAAAAGAACTGTACGAAGAAATCCAAAAGCAAAACAAATTGAAAACGGAAAGGACGAATAAAAATGAAAAACTTTAACAACACAAAAATTATCGGTATCGACCACGGCTACGGAAATATGAAAACAGCTAATTTCTGTTTTCCGACAGGCATTATCGCTTATGACTCCGAGCCGCTGTTTACCGCAGATATGCTTGTATATGACGGTAAGTATTATCTGATCGGCGAGGGACACAAGGAATTTGTTCCCGACAAAATCAAAGATGAGGATTACTATATCCTTACTCTTGCGGCTGTCGCAAAGGAACTAAAAGCGGAAGGCATTACTGAAGCGGATGTCCACATCGCCGCAGGACTTCCGCTTACTTGGACGAGCGGACAAAAGGCGGACTTTGCCGCATACCTTGCTAAAAGCGAGGAAGCTCGCTTCCTCTACAAAAAGGCAGAATATTATATCCGCATTACAGGCGTCAGTATCTATCCGCAGGGGTATGCCGCCATTGCTCCCTTCGCAACTAAATTGACAGGCATTAACCTTGTCGCAGATATTGGCAATGGCACAATGAATGTGCTGTATATGATAAACGGCAAACCGCAGTCGGGGAAAATGTTTACCGAGAAATTCGGCACTTATCAATGTACCCTTGCGGTTCGGGAAGCCTTTATGCAGAAAACTCATCGTGAAATCAATGATTATATCATTGAAGAAGTGCTACGCACCGGTACAGCAGATATTTCCGCCGCTGATCTGAAAATCATTAAGGCAGTTGCTTCGGAGTATGTTCGGGATATTTTCCGCAGGCTCCGGGAACACGGTTATGACGAAAGCACCATGAAGCTGTATGTAACGGGCGGCGGTGGATGTCTTATTAAGAATTTCTACAAACCTAATGCTGACCGCACAATATTTGTTGAGGATATTTGCGCCGCTGCAAAGGGATATGAATACCTTACGGAAATCCAGTTGTCGGCAGGTAAAGGCGTATGAGCATTTACAGAATGACTTTGCGGTTTAATTTGGAGGATGATGAAGAACGAAGTGCCGCCGAGTTTCTGAGAGAGCTTGATTGTGAGAAATTCAAATCTCGCAATCAATTTGTCATAGACTTGATTTCGGCGTATATGGCAAAGACAGCACAGGAGCAAAGTGAGGATGCCTTCGTGGAGAAAATCCGGCAGATGTTGCGGGAAGAAATAGCGGATATTTCTGTTGTTTCCCCTGAGCAGAAGAAAACCACCGCCGCTGTTACAGAACTGACTGAGGAACAAAAAGCAGAAAATGCCGCAAGTGTCCTTGCCGATTTAGAATTGTTCGGGTGATGTCAAACACCCGATTTTTTAATGTCAAAACGCATTTTACAGAAAATATGGCATCACTTTTGATGTCAGTAATATTTGCAGATTTTGCAAAGAAATCACGCTGTTTTGTGAGATAAAAGCACGCAGTACAAAGCGTACCGGGAACAACTGATATTGCTGAGACTGGTATGTCTCATACTGTAACAAGCAGGGAACTTGTACGGCAAGTTCCAACTCAAAATCGGCTGTTTAGCCGATTTCCTCTTTAGGGGACACCCCTAATACCCCATTTTGAAAGGACTGATGTATCTATGAACAGAAATCCAAAAGAAAAGCTTGCCCGCATAGATATACGGGTAAAGCCAAAACAGAAAGAAAAAATCAAGCGGCTTGCCGAGAAATGCAATTTATTTGTAAGCGAATATGTTGTGCAAAGGGCATTGGGGTACACACCGAGAACGGTGCAGCCTGATGTCTTTTTTGATTTCTATAACAAATTGTGCGAACTATGCAACACAGCAGAATTTACGCCCGAAACAGAAAACAAACTGCTGGCGCTGATTGATGAAATTCATTCGGAGCTTTTACTGCCCGAAAAAGAAACTATCAAGCAAATTAAAAACGGAATCGAGGTGAGTGATGAATGGCAACAACCGGATTCTGGCCTGTCAAGTCCCGATTAAAGGAAGTAATTGATTATGCGGAAAATCCAGATAAGACTACCGATAAAAAGTTCTTGAACGAGGATTTGTGGGCGGCGCTCCGATATGTCGAGAATGATGATAAAACAGATAAGTGTATGTATGTCAGCGGTATCAACTGCCCAAAGCAGAGAGCCTACGAATATATGATGGCAACCAAACAGCGGTACGGCAAGCTCGGCGGGAATGTTGCCTATCACGGTTATCAGAGCTTTGTCAGCGGAGAAGTAACACCCGAAGAAGCACATCAAATTGGACTGGAAACTGCAAGGCGTATGTGGGGCAAAGATTACGAGATAGTCGTCACCACCCATCTGAACACAGATAATCTTCACAATCATATTGTGGTTAATTCTGTATCTTTTCGCACCGGTCGGAAATTTGAGAACCATATTTCCGACCATTACAAGCTGCGGGAGATTTCCGATGCAGTTTGCTTGGAACGAGGAAAAAGCGTATTACCGCCGAGTAAATTCACAGGTAATCGAAAGAAAGACTATTGGATTCACAAAAGCGGCGGTTTCACTCACCGGGATATTTTAAAACGGGATATTGATGAAGCGCTGTCTAAAACCACAAACGGGAAAGCCTTTGAATTATATCTGAAATTTCTCGGCTATTCTTACGCCCGAAACAGTGATTACTGTCACCCCTCCATTATCGCTCTCGGCTGGAAGCGTCCTGTGCGTATTGATTCTTTAGGTGAACAGTACACGCAGGAGAAGATATGGGAACGGCTTATTTCAAATCAGAGAGATATTACACTGTATGCGATTCGCATTCCCAAGCGGCATACGCCTTTAATGGAACTTCAGCTTGCATTTCAGAAAGCACAGCGTATGGATGGAATGCAGCTTGCTTTTGAGCTGATTATTGAGCTTTGGAAGTTAATAACCGGCAACAATGTAGAACCGTCATCACCCAAGCCGTTATCACCTATGCTTCGCCGGGAGGTACAGCGGCTTGACCAAACAATGAAAGAATACTGGCTCCTTTGTGAGAATCAGATTGATTCCGCCGGGGAGCTTGTTTCATTTATCGAAAAAAAGTCAGCAGATATTTCTGCTTTAGAGGCTGAGAGGCAACGGATATATAACCGTATCCGCCGCCCGAAATTCGAAGAAGAAAAGGAACAGAACAAAGCGGCAGCACGAAAAATCTCTACAAAGATAAAACCTTTACGAGAAGAACTTAAAACCGCAAAAGCAATCACCGAGCATTATCTGCACATTTTGGAGCTGCTTGAAACTGAGCGTGCTATGGAAGCACAGGTTAATACAAAAAACAGAGAAAGAACGAGGTAAAACATTATGAATGAAATAAAAAACATTAAAATATCCGACTTAATTTCTGCACCCGATAATCCGTTTAAGGTAACATTGGATGCAGAAATGGAGCGATTGATTGAGAGTATTGCCGAAACCGGTGTCATTGCTCCGATTATCGCAAGACCGACTGAAAACGGGAAATATGAGATTGTCAGCGGACACCGCAGGAAATACGCCTGCGAATATCTTGGTATAGAAACCATACCGGCAATCGTAAAAGAACTTGACCGCAATGAAGCGGTCATTTTTCTTGTGGACAGTAATTTACAGCGAGAAAATATCCTGCAGAGCGAGCGTGCATTTGCTTACAAGCTGAAAATGGAAGCGTTATCCTGTCGAGGCAAAAGAACAGATTTAACTTGTGGACAAGTTGGCCACAAGTCAAGAGATGGTATTTCTTCTGAAGAAAGCGGCAGACAAATTCAGCGCTATATTCGTCTGACCAATCTTATCCAACCAATTTTGGATATGGTAGATGAGAAAAAAATTGCCTTTACTCCCGCCGTTGAACTTTCCTATTTACAGCCCGAAGAACAAACTATGCTGCTGTCCGAAATGGAATATAACGACTGCACACCGAATTTATCCCAAGCACAGCGGCTAAAGGAACTCAGTATGCAGGGATTATTCACACAGGATAGGCTATTCGCCATTATGAGCGAAGAAAAAGCCAATCAGAAAGAGCGTGTCAAAATTCCTGCCGACCGTATCCGCAAGTATTTCCCGAAAGACTATACCACAGCACAGATGGAAGAAACCATTGTAAAGCTCTGCGAAGCGTACCACCGAAAGCGTGTGCGTGACAGAAATTCCAGATAGGAGGGATTTGCTTATGAAAGCTGTTGTTCACAAGGGTAACGACTACGAAAAATCCCTCCGAACCTTTCAAAACAAGCGGATGGAATATATCGAGCAGGAAATCCGTGCATTTGATTCCGAAACCCTATGGCTGTTTCTATGCGACCTCCAAGAGCGAGGCCGCACATTGGAAGCAGTTACAGGGATAGCGGTATAATTCACATTAGAACGGAGGATGATTTTATGGCGAAGAAACAAACACAAAACACAGAGGATAATCGTGGCGTAGCCATCTACGCCCGGAAATCCCGCATCACCAACAAGGGCGACAGTATCGGTGTGCAGTTCAAGCAATGTGCCGATTATGCAAAGCGAGAGCTTCAACTTGATGACGATTACAGTTTTATGGAGTACGAAGATAAAGGACTTTCCGGTTATTATTCCGACCGTCCCGATTTTCAGCGTATGCTTCACAATATTGAGATGGGCAAAATCCGTGCCGTTGTCTGCTACAAATTAGACCGTATCGGCAGAAAGACCAGCGACCTTTTACGTTTGCTTGATTTCCTTGAAAAGCACAAGGTGGACTTGCTGATCTGCTCCAACAATATCAACACTGCTTCCGGCGTATCAAAGATATTTATTCAGATATTCGCCGTTGTTGCAGAATTTGAGAGAGATACCCTTACCGAGCGTATCACCGACAATATGATGGAGCTTGCTAAAGACGGGCGCTGGTTGGGTGGCAATACCCCAACAGGCTTTACGGTGAAGCGTGTGAAAACCGGCAGTGGTAAAAACAAATCGGCTTACAGTTATTTGGAAAGCATTCCTGAAGAAAAAGCAATGATACAAAAGCTTTATGAGATATTCGCCGCCACTCGGTCTATCAAGAAAACGGCAGACAAGATGAATGAGTTGGGATATCGGACAAAGATCGGGAGTAAGTTTAACAGCTCCACAACAAGACTCCTTTTGAAAAATCCCGTATATTGCACTGCTGATGAAAGCGCCTATAACTATTTCTTGGAGCATAACGGCGGTTTATGCGGGGATATTTCCGACTTTGACGGTCAACACGGCATTTCCGCCTACAACAAGACCGATCAGGAGAAATTCGAGGACACAGACAGCACCTTTATTTCACCGAAATTTGTGCAGCTAATGTCAACAAAGCCGCTTTCCGAATGGATTATCTCCATCGGCAGACACGAGGGCTTTATTCCGAGCCAACAATGGATTGACACGCAGAATATGCTGGACGATATTGCCGAGAAGTACAACAGGCCTCATCGAAAGACAAACGCTCTGCTCGCAGGGATTGTATATTGCCCATTCTGCGGAAAGCGGCTGCGTGTCATTTCAGAATCCAACCGCTGGACAAACGGTAAGCCGAGATTTAAGTATGTATGTCCCGGCTATCGTGAAGGCGTGTGTCAGTTTCGTGCGGTTGATGGTGTTCTGTTAGACGAATTTGTAGTCGAGCAGCTATCCAACCTTTCCGATGAGGATAGCGAATATTTTGTAAAGCTGCTGAATCAAAAGGCTTCGGATATTTTTAGTTCATCGCAGAATGAAAAAGAGCTGTCCGCTCTTAGAAAGAAGAAGGCACAGCTTGAAACGGCAATAGCCAATCAGGTAAAAAATCTTCGTGAGGCGGATGACAGTCTGAAACGATTTATTCAAGAGGATGTGAAGGCTCTCACCGATGAACTTGCCGAAATCGAAATTTTACTTCAAAAGTTAGAGGACAGCAGACAAAGTCAGATGTACGCTATCCGTGATATTGAAGAAATAAAGGAACGGTTGCTCTCCTTCGGGAAGTATGCAGAAAATGCCGCACCCGATGTGCTTGTAACGCTGATACAGACCTTTGTGGAGCGCATTTATATTACAGATGAAAATGATGAGCGTCACTGCCACATCTTCATCAAAGGTTGCTCGAAAGAAGAATACGATGACTTCTTCCGGGCAACCGGTTACATAGAAAACACACAGGAAACCGGAGCTGTCACATCCGTTTTACCTGTGTGTGATTCAGATGAGTGTTGCAAACGCAATATAATTTCATCAAAGTATGCATCGATTGAATAACGACAAACCATATTTTTACGGCTATTGTCTTTTTTCGGACAACATTATACGGACATCCTAAATTCCACCTCATTCCTACCTTTGCTCAGCAATCACCACGCACTTCCCCGGCGCATGACCCGAATATCTGAACGGATAGCAGGTGGCAAGCACAAGGGTTCTGCCCTCGACAGACGGAAGCCGAAAATTCTCGGTGCGCTCATTTATCTTGATATCGCTCACGGTATAGGCGTAAGCCGTTCCGTCCTGCATGGTGACGGTGATGATGTCGCCGATCTTCGCTTTTTCAAGTACGCGCAAATGAGCGCGGTTTCTGTGTCCGTACACCACGCACATACCGTCCTGCCCCGGCAAAGCCGAGGTCGTCAACCAGCCGGGCGTTTTTTTGAGCGTGCTTTCTTCCACGCCGTAAGCCACGGAAACTTTCTTATCTTTTATGCTGAGCGTAAAAAGCACTCCGCTGTTCTGCTTGAGCGTGGGGGATATAGCAGGAGTGCTCTCCTCCTGCGTGGTCGTAGGCACAGGAACGGGCTCAGGCGATGGCGTAGGGTCTGCCATTTCAAAAATAATGGGCGTAGGCGTTGCCGCGGGCAATACGTCAACAGGGATAGCGGGGCTATCCTGCGCTGTAAAAGCGATAACGCCAAGTACAATGGCGGCAATAGCAATGGCGGCAAGATCCGGCGCACTTCTTCCATCACATTGGATTTCATCCGGTTGTAGTCTGCTTTTTCATTTTCTTCTCCTCATTTCTTTTGAATGATGCGCTTGAACTTTGTGCTGCTGTCTTGCATATAGCTGTCAATAAGACGGCTATGCTCCCGCGTTTCGGCATAGGCGGTGATGGCTATGGTCTTTTGCCAGTCCTTTGTGTAGCCGTCCGTGGCAAGGTTTGTGATGTGATGCTCCATCAGAAAATCGCGGAGCTGCATCATCGCCGCCCTGTCGTCGGACAGTATGACGTTTACAAATATGCGTTCTTTGGAAAACCTGTCTCCAATCTTCACCGCAAGGAACGTCCCAACGCCGCTTGCAATCGCCACAATGTAGAGGGCAATATCTCCGTCGTCGGTGGAAACCGCGTCAATCAGCCGGTAGAAAATGATTTGGGACAATACGACCGAGAGGGAGGCAAGCACGGGTCTGTGCCGCTGAATGAGAATTGCTTTGCCCGTGGAAAGGAGATTGTCAACGGCTTTTAAGGCAAAGAGCAGCAACAAGTTCAGAACAATGCTCCAAGTCATGGCTTCACCTTACGATGTGGGTCTGCCAAAACACACCCATTGCCACTCCGAGCCGTTTTTGCCCCAGTGCTTGCGTATCTGAACGCTGTTGTTTCCGCCCGTGCTGTCAATGAGAAATTCGTCGTTGATGTAGATAGCGACGTGGTGTATCTGCATCCAGCGCTTGCACTTGCCGCTGCCGCAGCGCCTGCGGTCTGTGCAATAGCCCTCACCACGGGAAGCGTCTTTCCTCGCAAAGAAAATGAGGTCGCCAGCCTGAAGCTGGGAAGCGTCGGTAAAGAGTACGCCCATATCCCTGCATTTCTCGGCCATGCCCGTAGAAGTGAGTCCGTTCAGGGATGATAGCCCGCAATCGCGGTACGCCGCCCGCACTAAGCCGGAGCAATCCATGCTGGAGTAACTGCGCCCGATGTACTTCTTGGCCGCTTCTACAAGCTGCGCGCCGAGTTCATTCGGCGGCAAGTCGGGATTGATATTCAAGCCCGAACCGTATTCACCGCCGTCGCCTACGCTGTCCCCGACAAGCTCTGCAAACAGGGGATAGTAGTCAGGCAGCATTAGCTCATCGAGCATTTGAAGCTGGTCGTCATTGAAGACATACCGCTCGCCAGCGGCAAGATAATCGGTACTCACCACATTCACATAAATGTACAGCGTGGTGGTGGTTTTGGTGACGGGATCGCCGTTCTCGTCAAGCTCGACGGCTCCGTATTCGTCTGTGACTGTAACCGTTTCGGTCTCCGTTTCCGTGCGGTAGGATACCGAGTTCATATCGTTGAATACCGTCCGCAATCGCTCTATGTTTTCTTCGTTCACTACCGTCACATCGGCGGGATTGTCGGGGTCAAAGCTGGTCTTTGCGGAATACACGGCAATTACGTCTGCCCAATTCGGCACAGGGCTGTCCACGCTCTCCATGTCGCCCTCATAGATAATCTCAACTGCATCCGCGCCGCTTGAGGATAGTTCCGCAATCTTTTCATCAATAGAAGTCTTAAACTCTGAGTTTATGGTTTGAATCGCTTCCGTCATGGGTTTGCTCCCGTCAGCAGCTTCGTTTGCGGAGAACACGCCAAATACGGAAAGCAGGGCGACAATCAGCACTACCACGATGATGATTACGACAGCTACCCAGCCGCCTGCCGCAATGGCCGCGATAAGGGCTTTCACCGCCGCAATAATGGCTTTGATAATGGCGGTGATAACCTTGA
>ENA-ORSI01002813-ORSI01002813.1-human-gut-metagenome-genome-assembly--contig:-NODE-2813-length-11947-cov-2.549445_pt1 | contig 11947 bp, 12 predicted proteins | sample MGYA00242187_ERZ509154 | MGnify/ENA primary metagenome ERZ509154 (study PRJEB26280, sample SAMEA2338627) | human gut metagenome | biome: human gut; feature: human-associated habitat; material: faeces...
CCCGCCGTCATCGCACGGCTGCGTGCCGCCTCCGGCGGGAGCGAACGCTGTGTCGGCTATGATTTCGGAGAAGGGCGCGTAAACGTTTTTCCGGGTGCGGCGGGGCGGTTCCGGCTTATCGCCGAGGCTGCGGACAGCGAAACGGCGGAGGAAATATCGCTGCGCGCCGTCGATCTGCTGAAAAAAGAGATATATTAAAAACCGGGGAGCCCGATTTCGGGGCTCCCCTTTCGATATGCTTTGCTCATTCCGCCGCAAGCGGCGCATACAGTAAATATGCCGGAAGCGTGTTCCGCTTCCGGCATTGCAGCCTTTTTATTCGCCGAGCTGTACGGTTATGACCGGGCGTACACCGACATTGCCGGTATCCACGGCAAAGCCGTCGCAGATCCTGCCGTCAAACCCGATGTATTTCGCAAAGGAAGTTCTGCTGCCGGTATCGCTCAGCCAATACCAGCATTTGCCCTCCTGAACGCGCGCGCCCGCTTTCGCGGCGTGTGTTGTTGCGCCCGCGGAGCGCCATGCGTCGTATTCGAAATACTTCTTTGCGCCCGCTTCGTCAAGCAGCGTTACGGATTCGCCGCTTTCGGACACGGCTATAAGCTTTTTATCCTCTTCCGAAAAGGCGCTGCCCGCAAATTCGCCGTTCAGCCAGGCGTAAAGCGTGCTTTCCTCCCAGGAAATATCGGTGCGGGTATCGTTGTAGGCACGGCATTCTATGCAGTCCGTCGTGATAAGCGTGACCCTGCCGGAATCCTTTTCGAGCACCGTCCATTGCAGCTTTTCGCCGCCGTATGTGCCGAGCCGGATATAATCGCCCACGGCGATATCATCGTAAATGTTCTTTTCGGTGCCGGATATTTTGTCCGGCGCTTCGGAGCTTTCCTCCGCAAAGCGGCTCGTATCAAGGCTTTTTTCGCTTTCCTCGCCCGCCTGCCGCGGCGAAAAGATGAAAAACGCGAGCGCGGATATGAGTACCGCGGTGATAACGACCACAGCCGCTGCACCCGCCGGGGTGATCCTTTTTTCCTTTTTCTTTTTTACATCCTGCATATTATCCCTCCGCTTCCGTTGCCGGATCTTCGTCGGTTTCGCGCCGCGGCGCCGGTTTCCAGCCTAACGCGCGCTGTATCTCCGCGGAAAGCTCCTCCGCAACGCGTATGCTTGCGCGTATGCCGGGGTGACCGTTCGCGCCGGTTTCGCCGCGGCGGGAGGTGATGCTTTCGGTTATCACGCAGTGGAGCTTCGGGTCGGTCTCGCGGCGCTTCTGAATGGTTTCGCGCAGTGTTTCGGTGTAATGGGTGTTCATCATGCCGTAAAGCCAGAATATTTCGGCTTCGGGGTATCTTGCCCGTATGCCGTCCAGCAGGCTGTTTGCCGCTTCGGCAAATTCTTCGCTGCCGGCAGGGCCGCCGCAATCGTTTGTACCCGCGTTGATAACAACGGCGTGCGGGATCCAGCCGTCTCTGCATACACCGCCGCGGCGGGTGAGGTATTCGTAAAACTGTGTCACCTTAACGTCCGATCTGTCGCCCAGGCAGTTGCAGACGAGCCCCTTGCCCGAAACGGCGATAAGACGCGGTTCGGCACCGAGCAGCTTTGCGGTGAGCGAGGCATAGGACAGGGTGCTGTCCTGCTGCCAGGTGAGGTAGCCCGAATCGCTTTCGGAGCCGAGCACGCCGTAGCCGCAGGTGATGGAATCGCCGATAAATTCGAGCCTGCGCGTCTTTCCGCCGAGAAGCCTGCGGAGCGAGGGCTTTTCGCCGAACAGGGTCAGCGTGTCGAAAAGCAGCGGGGATTCGCTTTCGGTTATTTTGTATACGGTCACGCGGTGGCGTTTATCGTAAAGATTTTCGATAATGACGCGTTCCCTGCCGTTTGCAACGGCGAACCGCTGTTCGTCCCTGCCGTCGATGACCACTTTTATATAGGCGGGAGCATCGGCATTGAAGGCACCGAAGGAGATATTGAATCCCCTGCCGTTGAAAATAAACGAAAATCCGCTGCTGCACCAGTCCAGTGCGAGCATTCCGTCCTCCGTGACGGTGTGCCGTCCGATCACTCGGATAAGTTCGGAGTCGGCAATTTTTATTTCAAGAGTCGAGCTCGGCGTATAGCGCATTTTTTACATCCTCCGTATTGGTAATACTCTAAGTATCATAATCTCTTTTTGCCGTAAAGTCAAGTCGTTAATACCTTAAAGCCTTGTAAATTTCGCATACCGCCACCGGCGTTGCGGAAAGGGCGATGCATATCCCCCATTCGGCTGCGGAAAGCGCACATACGCCGAACAGAGCCGCCGCGGAGGGAATCAGAATGACCGATGCCTGCATGGCAAAGCAGATGAAGAACGCCGCAGTAACAAAGCGGTTTTTCCCGATGCCTTTGCGAAATATGCTTCTTTCGCTGCGCATATTGAAGGAGTGAAAAAGCTGCGAGACCGAAAGCACCGTGAAGCACATTGTCCGCCCGCAGAGAAAGCCCCCACGCGCATTGCCGACGGCGAACGCGGTTATGGCGAGCGTGCCGATGAGCAGCCCTTCGAAAACGATACGGAACACCCTTTCGGCGCCGAACAGCGGGGCGTTTTTCGGAAAAGGCCTGCGCTCCATCACGTCGCCGTGAGTTCCCTCCAGACCCAGCGATATGGCGGGGAGCGAATCGGTTGTGAGGTTCACCCACAGAAGCTGTATCGCCGAAAGCGGAGAGGGAAGCGAAACTATAATTGCGAAGAAAACGGTAAAAAGCTCGCCGATATTGCAGGAAAGCAGAAAGTGTACCGCGCGGCGTATGTTGTCGAATATCCCGCGCCCCTCGCGCACCGCGGAAACCACGGTCGCAAAGTTATCGTCCGTGAGTATCATATCCGCGGCTTCCTTTGCTGCCTCCGTCCCGCTTATGCCCATTGCCGCGCCTATATCGGCACGTTTCAGCGCGGGCGCATCGTTCACGCCGTCGCCCGTCATTGCGACTGTTTTGCCGCTGCGCGAAAGCGATTCGACCACGCGTAGCTTGAACCGCGGCGTTACCCGCGCGAAAACGTTGCATTCCTTCACGGCGCGGTCGAATTCCCGCGCGGACATGGAAGCGGTGTCCGATTCGGTCAGCACACGTTCGCCCCGGCGCATTATCCCGACCTCCCGTGCGACGGCGCCCGCCGTTGCCGGGTGGTCGCCGGTGAGCATTATCACGCGGATGCCGGCCTTGCGGCACGCCTCCACGGCATCCCTTGCTTCCGGGCGCGGCGGATCGGATATCCCGCACAGCCCGACGAGCTCAAAGGCAGCGTTTTCCGGTGAATCCGGCGGCGCGGCGGTGACTCCGGAGCGCGCAAAGGCTATCACCCGGAGCGCCTGCTCCGCCCAATCCGCCGCCGTTTCCGCCGCCTGCGCGCCGCCGCTGCGGCAGAACCGTGCGATAACGTCCGGCGCACCCTTGATATATGTCCTGTACCCTCCGCTTTCGCGGTATACGGACATCATGTATTTTTTGTTCGGATCGAAGGGTATTTCGGTTACCGCCGCGCATTCCGGCGCCGCCCGGAACCCTTTTGCGAATTCGGCAAGCGCCAGCTCGGTTGGGGAGGAATCATCCCCGCACCGTGCAATGACCCGTGCGATATCCTCCGCACTGCCGCTGTGCCGCACGACCTTCATTTCGTTGCAGGTGAGCGTGCCGGTCTTATCGGTGCATATCACCTGCGCATTGCCGAGCGTTTCCACCGCGGGCAGCCTTTTCACCACCGCGCGGCGGTGCGCCATCGTCTTTACCCCGGCGGAAAGCACCACGGTGACTATCGCGGGGAGCCCCTCCGGTATCGCGGCGACGGAAAGGCTGACGGAGGTCATGAACATTTCGCCCACGTCCATCCCCTTGATGAGCGAAAAGACGAATATAAGCGCGCATATCGCGAGAGCGCCGTTGCCCAGCACCGTGCCGAGCTTTGCAAGCCGCTTTTGCAGCGGTGTCTGTTCGTTTTCGGTGCCGATCATTTCCGCGATCTCGCCCACCGCGGTGTGCACGCCCGTCTTTACCGCTATCGCCGCGGCGCTTCCGGTGAGCACCGCGCAGGAGGAAAACACGCTGTTTTCGCATTCCGACATCGGCGCCCCCGGCAATGCTTTTGCGTGCGCGTTTTTGGAAACGCCCATGGATTCCCCCGTGAGCGCCGATTCGTCCACGCACAGACCGTTGGAGCGAAGAAGCCTTGCATCGCAGGGGATTATATCACCCTTTTGCAGCAGTATCACATCGCCGGGAACTATATATCGGCTTTGTATCCGCGTGGGCGTGCCGTCGCGGATAACGGTGGATTCCGGAGATTGCATCCGTTTCAGCGCTTCGAGCGCGTGCTCCGCGCGGCTTTCCTGCACCGTGGCGATAAAGGCGTTTATCAGCACGATGAGCAGGATGATTATCGGGTCGGCATAGCTCCCGCCGCCGACAAGCGATGCCGCAAATGAAACCCCGGCGGCGATAAGCAGGACGACGGTCATACGGTCGAGCATCGCGCCGAAAAAGCGGCGCGGAAAGCTCTTTTTCTTTTTTGTCCCGATAAGGTTTTCACCGTATTTTTCCGCCCGCGCCGCCGCTTCGGCTGCGGAAAGCCCGCCCGCCCCCGCGGAAAGCGAACGCAGAATGCTTTCGGTCGTTTCGTGATACCACATCTTGAATTACCTCATTTTCTTTATTTCTTTTCGGCATATGAACAGCAGAGTCAGATTCGGGAGCATCATCATTGCGTTGAGTATATCCGAAATGCTCCATATATCGCTTTCCGGAAGGAAGGGCGCGGCAAAGGCGCACAGCGAAAAAACCGTGCGGAACACTATGTATGCCGTCCTGCCCCCGTGCGGGAGCAGCGTTATGCAGCTGCCCGCATAAAAGCACCAGCTCACGACCGAAGCCAGCGCGAAAACCGCGGTGAGCACCGGCAGCAAAAGCCTCCCCGCCCCTCCCAGCAGGGAAAAAAGCTCCGTGCAGCTTTCGCTCCCCGTGCCGATAAGGCATACCGCCGTGACGGTGGAAACGACAAAGGTGTCGAAAAACACCTCGAACACGCCCCATTTTGCCTGCTCCTCCGGCAGGGCGCTCCCTGCCGATGAATGCGCCAGCGGTGAGCTGCCCATGCCGCATTCGGTGGAAAACACGCTTTTTGCAAAGCCTTCGCGCACCGCTCTTTGCAGCAGCGCGCCGGAGATCCCGCCGCGCACGGCATCCGCCCCGAACGCCTGTGAAAAAATGCGCGAAAATGCCGCCGGCACAGATTGCGGAAAACGTATCAGCAGCGCGCCGCAGCAGGAAAGATATATGAGCGATGCCGCGGGCAGCACAAAGGCGCTCACGGCGGATATCCGCTCGCTCCCGCCCGAAACGGTTACGGCTACAAGTGCAAAGCAGATCGCCGCGCAGGCAAACCTCGGCAGCCCAAGCGTGCCGAGCGCGCCCGCCGCCGCCTTGCTTTGTGCAAGGTTCCCCGTGCCGAAGGAGGCAAGCACGCAGAAAATGCAGAACCCCGCGGCAAGCCGCTTTTTCCCGAGCGATAAAAGCCGCCCCGCAGCTCCGCAGCCCGCGCCGCCGCGCATGGCGATGCAGACCTCCGCATACCGCAGCCCCGCGCCGAAGAAGGAGCAGATCCACATCCAGAAGATACTGCCGGCGCCGCCCGCGGCAATGCCCATTGCGACCCCCGCAATGCTCCCCACGCCGACGGTGCCGCCCAGCGATACCGCCGCTGCGCGAAAGGATTCGCGCCCGCCGCTGCGGAATATGCCTCCGACGGTGCCCCTGAACACCGAGCATATCGCCCGCGGCAGGAAAAAGCGCGAGCGCGCCGTGAAATAAACGCCGAACACGGTGAGCAGCACGAGTGTCGGCGTGCCCCAGATGATATTGCGGATAAATAAAATAATGCCGATCACGCTCCGAATTCTACTTGATATTACCGCAAAACGGTGGTATCATATATGGGTAAAAAACCGTAAAGGAAAGGACATCGCCATGAAAACAGTCATAATAACCGGTGCATCCTCAGGGCTCGGACGGGAATTTTTCCGTGCGGCGGCAAAAAGGTTTCCGGATGCGGAATTCTGGCTGATCGCCAGGCGGGAGGACAAGCTGCGCGAAACCGCGGCGGCCGCGCCGGATGTAAAGACACGCATAATACCCGCCGACCTCGCTTCGGATGAAGGGCTCGGCGGCATATCGGCGCTGCTTGAAGCCGAACGTCCGGAGGTAAAGCTGCTCGTAAACAATGCCGGCTTCGGGCGGCTGGGCAATGTCGGCGATATCGATCCGATCGTTCAGCGCGATATGGCGACGCTCAACTGCGGCTCGCTTGCGGCGCTTTCGGCAATGGCTGTCGGATACATGGGCGCGGGGTCGTGTATTGTCAACGTTGCCTCCATCGCCGCGTTTGTGCCCACTCCGCGTATGTCGGATTATTGCTCCACAAAGGCGTTTGTGCTTTCGTTTTCCAAATCCATGCGCGAGGAATACCGCAAAAAGGGCATAAACGTGCTTGCCGTCTGCCCCGGGCCGATGACCACCGAATTTCTCGGCGTTGCGGGGATAACCGCCGAAAATTCCAAAACCTTTGCCACGCTGCCCTATTGCAATGCCGCTTCGGTGGCGGAAAAGGCGCTTGCCGCCGCGATGCGCGGGCGTGCGATATATACGAACAGATTCATTTACAAATTCTACCGTGTGCTTTCGCGCATCATACCGCACGGATTATTTATGAAATTCACCAAATGCTGAGCATTTGACGAACGGAAGAGAGGTGCCTGTACTTGGCGGAAACATACTTCAAAAAGGCCATGCGAGGCTACGATACAAAGCAGGTGGATGCTTTTATCGTAGAGCTGAGCGACCGTTACAACGAATCGAAAAGGGAACTGGAATCCGAACTGGAGCGTGCCCGAAAGGAATGCGAGCGCCGCGACGAAGAGCTGAACGCGATGCGCGCAAATGCCGAAAAGGCGGAATCCGAACACGCAACCGAGCTTGCATCGCTCAGGAGCGAATACGATGCGCTGTGTGCCTCTGTCGGCGAAAAAATGGTGCTTGCGGACAGGCGCGCGGCGGATATAGTCAAAAACGCCGAAAAGGAAGCCGAATGTATTATCCGCAAGGCAAGCGCGGAGGGCGAAAGCCGCGCGCGGGCGGAGCTGGAGCGTGCACGGCAGGAGGCGGAAAAGCTTATATCCGAAACCGAAAAGCGCATTGCCGGGATATCCGCCGCTGCGGATGAATTCCGCGCAAAGCAAAACGAAATGGACAGATCGATGAACGAGACCGCAAGGAGCCTGAACGAAGCTATGCGAAGGCTCAGAAGCGGCATAGACAAAGGGGAATAAATAAAATGAACGAAAGAATTGCAAAGCTTGCGGATGAATATTTCGCCCGCGAGGACATACGCGCCCAGGCGGCAGAGGATCTGAAAAGCATAGTGCGCGTGCCCTCCGTCGCCGCCGAAAGCGACGGAAAATATCCCTACGGCGCCGAATGCGCACGCGCGCTCGACACCGCGGCTTCTCTTGCCGAAAAGTACGGGTTCCGTGTGGAAAATCACGAATACCATTGCCTTTCCGTGCTTTACGGCGATTCCGACCGCGAAGTCGGCATTGTCGCGCATCTCGACATTGTTCCGGCAGGGGACGGATGGAGCTGCGAGCCTTACGACGTTACTGAGCGCGACGGGCTTTTTATCGGCAGGGGCACTCACGATGATAAGGGCCCGTTTATACAAAGCCTTTATACCCTGCGCTTCTTCCGCGAAAACGGGATAAAGCTTCCCTTTACGCTCCGCCTTATTCTCGGCAGCGACGAGGAGGTCGGCAGCACCGATCTCGAATACTTTGTCACCGTGCGCAAGCCGCCGATGTTTTCCTTTACGCCGGATTCGGAATTTCCGGTGTGTATCGGCGAAAAGGGCATTCTCGGGCTTGAGGTGGATTACGGCAAAGCGCCGGAGGGCTTTACAATATCCGGCGGCACGGTATCCAACGCCGTCGCCGGAACTGCGCAAGCCGTTGTCAAAACCGAAAAGGCTCTGCCCGAAGCCGAAAATATCACGCTTGAAAAGGTCTGCGGCGGCGTAAAGATCACCGCGACGGGCAAAACCGCCCATGCAGCCATGCCGGAAGCGGGCGTAAACGCGATAAACCTTCTCGTTTCCTACCTTTCCGAAAACGGGCTTGTTTCCGGAGAAGCCTTTGAGCTTATCCGCAGATCCACCGGCGAATATCTTGGCGAAACGCTCGGGATCGCCGCAACGGATGCGGATTTCGGGTATCTCACCTGTGTCGGCGGCGTCATCTCCGTGCGCGGCGGGCACATTATCCAAAGCTACAATATACGCTATATCCCCACGACCCCGTATGAGGATATCGCCGCCGCCGTCGAACGTACCGTCGCCCCCTGCGGCGGGAGCGTGAGCGTTGTTTCGCAGTCCGACGGTTACCATGTTTCCGCGGAGGACAAAAAGATCAAAGCGCTTACCGATGCCTGCGAAAGCGTGCTCGGGATCAGGTGCGAGCCTTATACCATGGGCGGCGGGACATATGCCCGCTGGCTGCCCAACACCGTGGCGTTCGGCTCGGCATAGACGCTCACCGCCACTACCTCGGCGCGGAAAGGGGCAATGCCCACCAGCGCGATGAATATATCGCCGCGGAGGAATTTTTCGCGGGCATGAACATCTATTCCCGCGCGATCGGCAATCTTTCGGATATACTCTGATCCGGGGTCAGCTCGTATTCGACTTCAACGGCTATATCCTTTTTCAGAACGGCGTTTGCTTTCAGAATGCAGACGCCGTTTTCTTCATCCGCGGTGAATTCGGTTTCTACTGATATCAGCTCGCAGCCGGTCTCGGCAATGGCGGCTTCCAGCTCGCCCAGGGCGGCTTCACGGGCGAATGCTTCGGTTATACGCCGCTTTGCGGGTGTGTATTCGCTGTATGTGATGCGCGTTTCGGTCATCGGCAGGCGTATGAAGCCGAAAAGCTTTACCTCCCTTGTGCCGATAAGCGCATCGGAATATTCGTAATCGCTTTCCGCGCCCCGCGGGCTCGGCAGCTCCCTGCCGAGCAGGGTGTATATCCGCTTTGTCTGCGTTTCGCCGCTGAAATCCTTTTCGGTGCGTTCAAGCGGTATTTTTATCTCGTAATCCCGCTTTACCGCCGCGATGACCTTCCCGCGCGCGTGCGTCGGGCGGTAGGTACCGTTTGTCCCCTCGATAAAGCTGTTTATCAGCAGCATGCCTTTATATACCGTGTCCCCCTCATGCACCTCCGGCGTGCCGTCGGCTGCATCAATGTCGATAATTATCCCGTCCTCCGCCGCGACAACATTGTAATATCCGCCCGTATCCACGAGCTCCGGCGGTTCCCTGCGTTCCAGTACGCTCAGCGTGAGCCTTGTTCCGGAAACGGTTATTGCGCAGGAGGAAAGCCCGCGGCAGGAAAGCAGCAGCCGGTTGGAATCCCGCGCGGGATCGATGCGCGGCAGGAAGCAGCCCACGCTTATCCCGCATTCGTTCAGGCTGCGCAGGATCTCGCTTCTGCTCACCGCGGTGTTGCCGCTTATCTCTATATCCCACACAAAAAGCTGGGCAAGAAACATGGCGCAAAGCCCCACGACCAGCCCGAGCATAAGCCCGTAGCGCCTGCGGTAGCGTGCGAAAAGGAACGGGAACCCCTTTTGAGCGAGCTTTTCGATGCTTATCCCGGCGGAGTGTGCACATCCGGCAAGCGCTTCGGCGGAAAAAACCGAAGCCCGAAGCTCCACGCGCTCGCCGCGCCTTTTTATCCCCCAGATATTAAAGCCGCCTTCGGTGACAATATCGGCAAGCCTTGGGAAATCCTCCGCCGCGACGGAGAATATGCCGTAACCGAAAACGACATGGATAGGTCTATACAAATTCAATTCCCTTTATCCTCCCGTCCACCGCGATCCTTCCGCGGCTCAGATGCCGCAGCGTCAGCTCCTCCCCCGTGAGCAGGATCCCGCCCGATGCCGAATCGAACCGGATGCGGGCATCGGAATATTCGCCGATCCTGCAATATCCCTCCGCCACCATGCCGGAGCGGCCGTGCAGCTCGATATATTCCGGGGTTTTTTCAAGCTTTATCAGCGATCTGATCTTCATAAACAACACCACCGCTTCAATATACTCATTCCGTGGTGGTTTTATGAAGATATCAAAACGGTTTTACACTGTCGCGGAGCTTGCGGCTGCGGCGGTGTTCGTATACCTGCTCGCATACCCGGCAAAAGCGGCGGAAAGCACGCTGCACGCGCTGGAATTCTGCGGGCGGGTGCTGTTTCCTTCGCTGTTTGTCTATACGGTGCTTGCCAAAAGGCTTTTCGGCTCCGCCATTGCAAGGCGGGCTGCGGGCGCGGTGGGGTGCAATGCTTTTGTCTATGCCGCCGGTCTTCTGTGCGGTCCGCCGCTCGGGGCGGCGCTCTCGCGGGAATTGTACGAATCCGGCGCGTATGACAAAAAGCAGGCGGAATATCTTGCCTGCTTTACGAACAATGTAAGTCTTTCGTTTTGTATCGGCTTTGTCGGCAGGCTTTTCGGCACGGGCTGCGGGCTGCGGCTCGCGGTTTATCAGCTTGTCGGCTCGCTGGCTGCGGCGTTTGTGATGAAGCGTGTCATGTTCGGTGCCGGAAGATGCACTCCGGGCGCTGCGGTGCGGGTGCGCAGTATCGCACTGAGAACGGCGATATCGGATGGCTTTTCCGCAATGCTGAACGTGTGTGCCTGCGCGGTGTTCTTCGGTGCGCTGGGCGAAGCGCTTGTCGGCGACGGATCGGCGGCGCGCGTGCTGCTGCGCGGGGTGTTTGAGTTCTCCTCCGGCTGTGCGGCAGCGGCAATCTGGGCTACTGGACCGGCTTTGCGCTGTGCGCGGCGGCTGTCGGGCATTGCGGGCTTTCCGCCGCGATGCAGGTTCGGTTTGCGCTCGGAAGCGGACTTTCCGTAAAGCCGTATCTTGTCTCGAAATGCGTCGGAGGTGCGGTTATTACGCTGCTTGCCGTTATTTTCGGTTGACAAATGTCGCGCTTTGGGGTATTATATACCCGTGAAAGGTTGTGGCGGAATGAAAAAGCAGGGCTTGAACGAACCGGAAAGCATATGTGCAAATTGCGAAAACGCGGTCGTTATCCATGAATCGGATATCTGTATATGCAGCATCAGGGGTGCCGTCGCAGCGAGGTTCTGCTGCCGCAGATTCCGCCCGGATATGCTCAAAATATCACCGCTCACCCGCATCACGCCCGAAAACGGCGAAACGACATTGCTTGAGATTTAGCTTGATGTGCGGGAACCTTTGTTTTTTTGCTTTTTTGCAAAAAAAAGGGTTGACAAATCCGAATAACCGTGTATAATAACTCTTGCGCGCTTCGCTTGCGGGGCGCAAAAAACGAATGATGCAGCTGTGGCGGAACTGGCAGACGCGCACGTTTGAGGGGCGTGTGGGTAACCGTATGGGTTCAAGTCCCATCAGCTGCACCAAACAGTACAAATCCGAACCCTAAACCAATTGGCGAAGGGTTCGGATTTGTCGTTTATTTAGGCGATCTGAATTTGACCTCAGGCAAATAAATATAAAAAAATGAAAAACGGAGGTCAAGAAAATGAATCTGAACATTGGTAACATCGGAGTATGGGGATTTAGACACTATAAGTTTCTCAAGCAAAACCGCCCGGCAACTGTCGGCGTGATGCGCATGAACGGAAAAAACCGGGTTTTGCCGCCGCGGCTTACCGCTTCGGATTATCGGGATCCGTATCCTTTTCCGCCAGTCGCTTTTCGAGCTGTGACTGTTTTGCGAGTATCGCGTTGACCTTATCGTAAAGGTCTTCGATCATGATCTCGGTTTTCAGATTGACTTTGTAATCGTTTTCCGCGCGGCGGCGGTCCTTTTCCTCCTGGCGG
>ENA-ORSI01002830-ORSI01002830.1-human-gut-metagenome-genome-assembly--contig:-NODE-2830-length-11886-cov-2.475868_pt1 | contig 11886 bp, 13 predicted proteins | sample MGYA00242187_ERZ509154 | MGnify/ENA primary metagenome ERZ509154 (study PRJEB26280, sample SAMEA2338627) | human gut metagenome | biome: human gut; feature: human-associated habitat; material: faeces...
TGCGCGGTATTCCAACAGCCATGCCCATGGGCCTCGTTCGACCCTCGCCAGCCGACAGCATTAGCTGTCCCAGATCCGGATGCGAAGACGACCACCTCGGAGTCAACAGAGCTGCCCATGGAGCCGATTTTTACGTCATGCGAGTGTCCGGCTAACTGACCAACACTCAGGGTTGATGCGTTCACTCCCATGGAGATCTGCGTCGTGCTCAGGCCTCTGCCGGAAGCAAAGCAGGCTGAGAAGGCCATGCCGTCAGTACGGCTCCCCGTGCCTTCACTTGTCAGGCGCAGAGCGCAGTCATTGTAGCCGGTCAGCTTTTTCCAGCCCGACGGCGCAGCTGACTGCTGGAAAAGCATCTGGATGCCAGCCGGGAAAAAGTTGTCCAGGTCGGCCTGCGCTGACTTGATGGCCGGCATGAGGTCGGCCTGCGCGCCCGCGAGGACTGACTCCGAAGTCATCCGCGCATCCACGATGGACTTCCTATTCGCCAGAGATAGCGAGAGCAGGATATCGACGAGGTCTGTAATGCGGTCAGCGTTGTCCACCAAAGTCCTGGTCATCTCGTCACACCTTCTCACACAAAATAACGTCCAGGTAGCTGACGTTCATATAAAGCTGATGGCCGTGCGCGGTATTCCAACAGCCATGCCCATGGGCCTCGTTCGACCCTCGCCAGCCGATGAAGTTTTCCCACCATCCTTGACCTTGGTCGGTGCGGGATAAACCGTTGCTAAGATCATATTTTGACGTCTTGCTATGCGTCTCAGCGACGCTGTGCGAGTGTCCGGCGAGCTGGCCGACACTCAGGGTTGACGCGTTCACTCCCATGGAGATCTGGGTCGTGGTCGTGCCTCTGGACGCCGCAAAGCAGGCCGTAAAGGTCATGCCATTAGTGCGGGCGGTGACATCGCCGGACGTGAGCCGGAGCGCACAATCATCATACGTTGTGATCTTCTGCCAGCCGCTCGGGGCCGCACCGTTAAAGAGCATCCTGACGCCAGAGGGGAAGAAGCGGCTGATGCCGCCCCTGAGCTTCTCGACAGCCGGGGCCATGGTGGTCTGGATGCTGTCGAGCGCGGCACTGGCAGTCTGCTTCAGGGCCTGGTAGTCCTCCCAGTCCTTGAGCGCGTAGCCGTACAGGATATCGACGAGATCTGCTATCCTGTTGGCGCTGTCCTCCAGTGTCTTCATGCAGTACGCCTCCAGCAGTAGGCGGCGTGATAAGGCATCATGTTGTTGTGCGGCTGACTTCCGCCCAGAGCATTCGTCGTGCCTGAAGGGTCGCCGCCGCCTGTCATCGTCGTAGCGCCCCATGACTTGAAGCTGCCTGAGCACCATGTGTGACTGAAGGTCGCTCCATTCGGAGCCACCTCGGCGGTAGTACCATCAGCTGACCAGTGGTGCGCCTCCATGCCATCAGACGGATTACTTCCCGTATACACATAGACATTATGGCCGTGTTTCACGCTCTCGGCGAGCGTCAGAGTGTGCTCTGCCTCGCCACCCTCGCTGCCGGCCGGATACGAGTCTTCATCCGCACCTAGGAGGACGACGCCCTTCACCCTCTCCCAGGTACCAAAACCGAAAATCTTGGACGGCTCTGTATCCTTGTCCGATGTATAGTAGCTGCCCACAGGGTGCTCACGCTTGCTTCGCTCCAGAAGCATGCTCTCCACGAGCTGGATGGAGACGCTCAGTTCGCCCGACTCGGTGGACTCGAGCGTTCTGGCTTTGGCGTCAAGGATGTCATACATCGCCTCAGCATCGAGCGGCTGGAGCTTGGTCTGCACATCCGCCATCTGTGAGTCGACTGTGTCGGCGTGGCTGTCCAGAGCACTCAACGCCTCGGCGAGGCGCGGGCAATCTTCGGCCAGCCCATTCTCAGCATGGGGGAGAGGAAGAGATAGATATGACGTTTTCTTGTCTATCATCGCATACTCCAGAGCAGACGGAGGCTGTGATGCCACCGCCTGCTCTTCTTTACACAGTGGCCATCATGCGAATTCCGTAGACCATGGGCCGCGCGGCTGTCGTACCGGTCAGCGTGAGCCGTACTTTCGCCGTGTCCACATTGCTGATGGTGACATGCCAGGAGTACTCGACATTGCCGTCACCTTCCTGCGTCGTGCCCTTGGCTGTCATAGCCATCCAGTCACCTCCGTCCACCTGGTACTCAGGAGTCACAGTAGCGCCGGAGGGGATATAGGCGTCATATACCAGCGTCAGGGCTGTGGCACCTGTGGCAGGGATAGTCCTCGTGTAATAGGTGCCTGTCCTGGCAACAGTGCCCGCGATGATCTGTGTACCAGGCCAGAGGAGAGAAGAGGACGCCCCGTCGCCGGACAGCTTCGCTTTGACAGAGACTGAGCCAGTCATCGCTGTGGAAAGCTCGACTGGCTGGTCTGCAGCTATGGTCATCTCGTCACCGGACGGCAGGGTCACGACGTAATCGACGCGCGAAGCTGCGGACGGTGTCTCGGCGCAGGCCTTCAGGATAAGATCCGTCGCCCCGGTCATGATGGCGGTCGCGCCAAGGTCGACCGTCATATCGTTGCCCGCATACGTCGGAGCGAGAAGCCTAAAAGTCAGGTCTCTGGTCTGGTGAGCTGTCCAGGTGCTTGCATTGGAGCTCGAGAGAAGAACGCCGACCGTGTATGGCTGTGCTGTAACCCACTGCTGGGCAGACGAGTCGAAGCTGCCAAGCTCGGCCACGCCAAGAGCGGTGTCGGCGTCGTCGCAGAGCACGACGAGAGCGTACTCAACGCCTCCTGTCATGGCAACCGGCGCGTCAAAAAGAATACGCTGGAACTTGCCAACCGACAGGGCATCAGCAGCTATGATGGACTCCGCCAGAACAACGCGGGTCGGGTAGCCACCAGAGGTCTCGCGGATCTGGATATGGACTCCGGTCGTCCCCTTCGCCGTGAAGAAGAGGTCGACACCGGAGATCTGGGAGTCAGCCGTCAGCGTGAAGGTCTGCGCCACAGGGTCAATCAGCGTGTTAACAACAGACTGCACTGTGCGCAGTGTCGTGGTCTCAAGTGTGCCCTGCCCGACGAAGGTCGACTGTGCGAGGCTTCCGCCTGCTCCGGTAAAGACAACAGATTTCACGCCGGCGGGGATGCCGTCGGGGATAACGAAGGTTCCGGTCATCGCGCCGTCAGTCCCGGCTGTCGGCAAGCCGCCGGACGGAGTGACCTCGACGCCGTCGAAGGTCAGGCTCTTCAGGCGCTCGCCGGAGCCAAAGCCGGAAAGGGAGAAAGATACGGGAATCTGCCGCAGGTACTGGACGTCTGACTTGGCCGTGCCAAGATTCTCCGTCGTCGACCTCGACGTCGTCACTGTCGAACCGTGAAGGGGATGGGTCGGCGCGTACACGGTGCGGAAAAATGTCTGCGTCACCGGCGAAGCCCAAGAGGACTTCTGCACAGTCCAGCGGTCGACCGCAGGGGTCAGCGTCGCCTTCATCGGCATAGGTGTGAACGCCTGATAGGGATTGACCTTGATTTCGCCGGTGCGGAGCGGCTGCTCAAGAAGGACGGTCGGCGAATACTGGCGGCAGGCCGGCGACGAGATATCGCCGGACATCGTATAGTCATCGGCCTCGATGGGCAGCATCAGATACCCGTTCACAACGGCAGCCGTCTGCTCAATGCCCTGGTCGCGCATGCTGTCGTCGAGAAGGGGATCCACGAAGAGGCCGACCTTCGCTCCGGCTTCGCAGGTCGACACGTCACTTTCCAGGCGCTGTCGGGCAATTTCGTTGATGGCGTAGTCGATTTTGGCCGAGAGATTTTCGATCATCGCAAAGGACACGACGCGGACGCCATCATTGGACAGCCCTCGGGCACTGGTCTCGCGCCAGGTCTGGGTCACGGTCGCGAGAGCCAGCATACCGGACGGCACGGCTGGCGCCTTCGCGTTGTATTCGGCCGGAACGCCCTGCATCCAGGAGAAGGTTCCGTCGGACGTGACACAGAGGCGATCCTTGCGCGGCAGGCCCTGCGTATACGTAATCAGGATATCAGACCCTTCGACGGCACCAGCGACGGTGAAGCCGTCATAGTCCACATCGGAGGGTGTGACAGAGGAGGAGATGTAGGTATACGTCACCGTATAGGTCGAACCGACAGAAGGCTCAGCGCCGGTCGGCGACCAGTCGACCGTATCACCCGTTTTCTGGTAATCGGTGCCGGCGGCATATGTGGTGTCCCCCATGACGACAGAGACAATCGAGCGCACGGAAGTGTCAGGGAGGGTGTCAGCACAGCCAGTGTAGCTGCCATGCGTCACCGTAACCGTCTTCTGCAGGGTCACACGCAGGGTGGTGATGCCGCGAAGAGGAGGATGGGCGACGGTCACCCGCTGGCTGCCAGAACCGTCGGCGACAATGACTTCGCTGTCTATGGTCCGCAGGTCTGGCTTGGCGTCGTACGTCACGCGGCGGCTTGTCTGAAAGTCGAATCCGTACCCGTTGACGCGGCAGGTACCTTCGTCGATGGTGTAGACCTGGCGTCCCTGCGCGTCGTCATCGGCCTGATGGACGAGCATTCCCTTGGCGATATACGAACCTCCTCCGGTGCTGTCGACGTCATACTTCGCTATTGACTTCATGAAGCTGTCGAGATTCGGAGGGGTCTCCTTCGCGCGCAGGACGCCGTCATCGACGGTGTAGATGGGATAGAAGGGCCCTGTGCCTCCGTCTCCGTCGTATCCCCAGGAAGAGACGGCTTTACGGCGCCATGCTCCCGGCTCCCCTTGCCCCCTGGAGCCGACCGCCGGATTAAGGAGTCCGGCATCTTCCGCCTCAGAAATGATCGTCTCCGCCAGACGTACGCCGACGGTCACTGTGCCGGAAGTCGCGATAGTAAAGGTCGCTGCAGGAACTGACCGGACCATACCGGAAATGTAGACAAGACCGGCTTCTGCCGTGACAACGCCGCTGTCGGAGACGGAGATCTGGCCATCCTTGATGACGTCGCCGTCGGAGAAGAGAGCGTCTCCGATGCCCTGCAGGCGGGCATTGATGATACTCTGCAGCTCATTGATTTCTGATGCCTGTGCGACATATCCGTCGCGGACAAGCACCTCAGTGTAGTGATCGTCTGCGGAGTACCGATTGTAGTAGTTGTCAATCTGCTTGCCGTTCGGCGTAATTAAAGCCATATGCGCACCTCCTTAGATGGGCAGGACGAACTCTACCGTCTGCCGAACGTTAGGAGAGCGCTGGATGGACGGCGTGATGATCTGTGCGGCCAGGAGCAGACCGGGATCGCTTATCTGGTCGACGGTGAAGTACTGCTGCCCTTCGGGCAGTCCGTCGGCCGGAACGGAATCGAGGAAGACGCCGATTTCACGGATGACGGCGTTCGATGCGTCCTCAAAATTGAAGTTTGTCCGGACGTAGAGATAGGGCGTCGGCGTTTCTGAAATTTTGTATCTTGCGCGTGTGACCGTCCCGTCAGACGCCGACGCGGTCGGGATGACGATCTCCCCCGCATCGTCCGGCGTCACGAAGCCGACGGAGGACGCCCTGCGGCGGCCGACTTCGCCGGTAATGGCTGTGATATCCACGAGAGAAGGCAGGACTGCATCGTCAGCGTCCCATGCCTCCTCGCCAGTTCCCCAGGCCAGAAAGATGTCTCGGGCGGCGATGGACTTTACAATGGCCGCCCTCCCCGTTTTTGTGAGCGTTGCTAAACTCATGAGTTTTCCTCGGCAGTTACAGATACAAAAGCTTCATCAATGAGCCACCTGCGCGCATCCGACCATGTGCCGAACCACGCCCTGGCCTTTTCCCCTGTTTGCGCAGCCACGCCGCCGGCCACACTCGCGGCAGTCTCTGCCCCGTCGACAACCGGCCCGGAAATGCTTGTCTCAATGCCATCCTGTGACCTGGACAGAATCACCTCCGTCCTCAGGTTCGTCGCCGTGCCCCAGATGTCACCCCAATATACAGCATCGTATTCAGCCGTCATGCCGGGCGTCCGGCCATACGTAAAGTTGACGTCTCCCCAGGTGCCGGAAGCATGAACAGCAACATCGTCGCCGAGTTCTCCTCCATCTGACGGCCAGGACCATACGGCTACGACTCGCGGGGCTGAAGAAGACGAGATAGTCCACGGCGACAGCACGCGATCAGGCCGCAGAGAGGTCTCGCCAGTGTTCTGGCACCAGACCGCCCACGACAGGAGTGTGAGCTGCCCGATTGTAACGCCCGTCATGGGCGGGAAGTCTGCGTCTGACCAGGGGAAGCGGGACCAGATCGGCCGGTCGATATAGGGGCACAGAATACCGCGCCCCTCCTCACGCCCGACACCGACAGTCATGTCGGCAGCGGCGAAGGGCTCCGAGAGCAGGCAGAGCCTGCGCCCAAAAGAGGCGATCAGACCCTGGCCATCCGACTCCCCGGAAATGTCGGCCAGCTCCCTGCCGGTGTAGGCAGACCAAAGCCCTTCCGACCACCCGCGAAGACTGGCGTTGCGGGACGTGCCCAGACCGCCAGACCACAGAAAGGGCCGAAGGTCGTACTCCGGCACGTACACGCGCCAGAGCCGGCAGCGCGCCGGCTCGACGTCGGCGCAGATTGCAGAAATTTTGATGAGATCTGCAGCTGTCGGGATGTCTTCAAAGTGAAGCTGATACGCAGCCCAGTGCTCGCCTTCGCCGTCTTCCTCAATCTCCGCTGTGTACCCGTGCAGAGCCAGGGCACGGCGCATGGCCTCTGGAGTACCCTTGATGCGGTGCCAGGGAATGGAGTTCAAAATAAATGCGCGCAGCTTCTCGTTTGTTTTGGCGGCGTCACGGAAGTCCACGTGCCACTGCCATGCAAGCTGCTCAAGTTCTTCGGTAGAAAGAGCTTTAAGACCGCTCCTGGCCTCTGTCAGCCTCCTGAGAGGTGCCAGCATTCCTGCGGGGTCCTGCTCTTCCAGGCGCCCGTAGATAAGAAGGTTCGGAACAGCCCGGACGATAGTCTGCAGGAACGGCGAGATCGCATCAGCCGCGGCAGCTATCTGGCTGTCACTGCGGATACTCTCGGGAACAAGCTGGCGGAAGACGAGGTCATGAAGATGACGGCTCATTCTTCTTCAAGTCCTCCGTACGTAAGGGAGATGGTGCCTTCTCTGGCAATTTCACTTTCCTTGAGAACAGTGTACACGGGAGCCCGAACGACTACGCGCCTTGCTCCTGCCTGTTCCATCAGACTGATGAGCTTAGTGGGAAGAATGTCACGTCCGGGCTTCGAGCGCTGCCAGAGGATATAAGATTCCACGGCAGAGGTGACAGCGCTGCTTATCGTCGCAAGCAGAGCTTCGTCCGCTTTTGACAGGAACCATGTTACATCCAAATCATATGAAATGCCATCAGGAGCCTGCACAATTACCGTATCAGTGAGCGGCCTTACGTCATCGGCTGACAGCTTCTTGCGGATGGCCGCCAAAACCTCTTCTGAGGGAAGTTCCCCTCCGTCCAGTACGGGCCGAACATCAACGGTTCCGGGCTTCGGGCAGGACACGGCGACGTCGGCGATATCCTGAGACACGCCCATGGCCAGAACCCTGTACATGCCAGCCGGACCGGCGCACGTGTACGCCTCAGGGGATTCCTGGATACGCTGGCGGTAATGGGCATCCGTCTCTACATCCGCACCAAGCATAGTTGTGGTCGTATTCTCGACCGAAGCCACATAGGCGACAGGGTCTACAAGCACGCAGATCTGCCCCGCCACAAAGCCATTAGCATCGTTTCCGGCTGTCTGCGCAGAAGCGGAGACTTCTCCGAAAAGTGCACCCGCCTGAATAACCACAGATTTGTCTGTCGCAAAAATCGTTTTTCCATCAGCCGTTGCGGCTTTGGTCCCCGCAGGGATCTCCACGTCAAAATCTAACCCTTCCTGCAGCGTGAATCGCAGTGTGCACGCCGCACTCGAGGCGTTAAGACGCCGGGTTCCTGTCATAAGGCCGATAGCATCCAGGTGCTCTCCCGAAGCAAACTGGAGCAAATTCGCTTTGCCCGCCATGTCGATGACTGAATTCTGTAGGGCAAGGACGTATGCCAGAGACTCCAGGAAGAGGCGCACGGGGTCGCCGGGGTACAGCGTCGTCTTCGCGATGGTCTCATAGGAAGTCAGAACGCTTTTCTCAACGTCCTCGACAGAAAGTTCTGCAAAAGAAAGGCTCACAGTTCAACGCCCTCCCTGAGTGAAAAACGGACGACAGGGCGCACAATGCCCTGCATGTGCTGTTCTTCCGTCAATGGCTCGAAAGTCACGGAAGCGACGGAGACGCGGGGCTCGTACTTCTCTATGGCGTCAATCAGGCTGGCAGCCAGATGAGCCGTCTTCCCCGGCGCCGGGGAATCAATCATGTTCCCGTCATTGGCGAATCCACGGTCCAGAGGTACGGAATACGTCAGCGTGCGCAGTATGGTGCGCAGGCACTGGCGGACGGAATCCATCCCTGTGGCTCCTATGATTACAGGAGAGTCATCCAGCGTCAGGACTTCACTGCTTTGTGACATCGCTGTTCTCCCTGGGCATCCAGTACCAGCTCTTCAGCCTGAGCGATAAATCTATGCCGGACGGGGCAAGCCAGCCATCGTCATTTGTCAGCGTGGGCGCGAGCTTCTGGCTGATTGAGGTGATGACCACCCTGCCCCAGTTCTGCCCGCATAAGGTGAGCCGGAGCACGTCGCCCCTGCGCATATGAGAGAGAAGCTGGACCTTGACATCATCGGGTTCCCTCTCCATGAGCTGGCGGGAGAGGCGCACGTCCAGGCTGATTTCCGGCGTTTCCGGCCCAAGCCATTCCATGACCGGATAGCTACCGAAAACGTTGTGTTCTTCGTACCTCATCCGGCTGTCTGCAGAAATATTCTGTGGCACGAGAACGTTCATGGTTCCCGCTTCAAAAACGATATCACCGAGAGTTCCAACTTCCACGGCTACCCTCCGACAGGTTCACCGGTATCGGGATGCGTATGGTGTCTGAGCGAAACGGAGCCGGCAGAAATATCGTTATCGGGAGCTTTGATCCACCCGTCCCTGACTGTGATATTCCCACTCACCAGAGCTCTCCCGGGATTGCCATCTTCGTCAGTCATAATCACAGCCCCGGCCAGCTCGATGAACGGCGCCCTGAGTTTGATGCCTGTTTCCGAAGAAACGGAAACCGCCCCTTTTGCCTCAACACTGACATCGCCTTTCACTTTGGCTGTCAGCTTATGAGCCTTTCTGTCGTACCAGAGTTCCGTGCCGTCTTCGTATTTACTGTAGGAGACCTGCTGTTCCTGGCCGGGGCTGGGAACTGCCTGGGAATAAGGAGCGCCAAGATAGGCCCCCTGCTCTTCTCCCTGCCCCGACTCCAAGACAAGGGCAGTATCGCCGATGTCAGGCAGCTTGATTTTCTGATCCCGCAGAACGCGGCGCTGGAGCGTCTGATAGCTGTTCGTATTGTGCTCGTCGGCGCCGTTCAGCTGAATCTGTGCTTCGCCGTCTTTAGTCCCTGTCACCCTGCCATAACGCATGGAGACGTAGTTCCTGGATTCAAGACGGGCTGCACGGGCTTCGAGGTCTGCGAGGTTAAGCATGAACGGCCCCTCCAAAAAAGACTAAATCCTTTTCTACCTGAAGAAAAGACCACCTGAACAAGCGAAATTACAAATTGGCGGCCCAATGCAAAAAAAAGTTCCTATGGCCAGCCAGACTCCCGTACGCAGACATGGATGTAAAATCCATCTTATTAATAGAATAATTTCTATAAGAATCGGTATAACGAATAGCAGAAAGGAGTTGCAGATGACTGTCGGCCACGCAGACCAATAAACCCAGACATGTTTTAGCATGGGCAATCGTTTCGCGTCCCCCCAATACAAAAAGTCTGTAAAGGGGAGTATGAGCGAAATTGCTAAAGGCAGAGAAACAACCTTTAAAAGATGCTTGATGTCTGTTTTCATACATAAAAAACATAAACCGAACCCTTGAATTTTTCAACTTTGTGGGGCCGCGTAAAAACATAAAAATCGCCACCAAAGCCACACCGTTTCCGGAATTGCCGAAATTTTTCGTTCTGCAAACGCACGTAACTGCCGCTCGGGAAGGAGAGGGGAGAAAAATCTAGTTCCTGGCAGCTCCAATTTCCCAACCTTTCAAGCTTTTCTTTTATCCACCCGTCATCTTCACACTGAAAAGCGTCATAGGCATAGACAGCGCACTTCTGCATGTGGATGCGGTGCCTTCGGCGTCGCTCAGCTGAATCTGCGCACCGCCGTTTTTAGTCCCTGTCACCCTGCCATATCGCATGGAGACATTCTGCAGTTGTCAGGCAGTCGGAAATGGCCATGACTGCCTGCGTCCAGGAGCCCAGCTACCCCACCTATACCGACCTGAAGGTAATGGTTGAACGCAAGATATTCTCCAAGCATTCTGGCTGTGGGATTCATTGCTGCTGCGGCTTTTGCCAAACCCGTTCCCGGGAGTAAATAGCCTGCGCCATCTGCCGCTCCCCGGATAAGACCACTCACAAGCTCCTCCGGAGTACCTTTTTCAGGCTTTGGAAGCCCAAGATAGTCTGAAAGGGTTGTTCCAGGTTTGGCGAGCCCCAGAGACAGCCCGTCGAGAGCCCCAGATAACAGAGACCTGGCACCAATGCCTATCTGACGGAGAGAACGGGAATACACATTGCTGTCTGCTCCATAGGCATCATCTGGAATCTTCGCAGGCAAACCTAATCCAACCCCCATAGCTGTCCCTGACGTTTTTTTTGTCTCTGTCGTATTGCTTTTTTGAGAAGCTTTAGATAGGTTGCTTTCCAAGGGCATACCTTCGACAGCAGAAAATTCCCCATCGCTGCGTACTAATAGGTCAGGGGACCCTGACCGCCTGACGAGAGATGGAGGGACAGAGGGTTCTCCCAAGGTCCATGCCCGCCCTAAAGATTCAGGATAGTTACTTTTCAAGTAACTATTTATGAATCTTTTTTGTGTTTTGTCAGCAAGGTATCCGGTAGTACATACGATACCGCCATCTGGCCCCTTCATGAATGGGGCTACGAAATATGTGTCTGGATTGACAACCATTCCTATGGATTTTCTTCCAAGGTTTGGATTTCTGCTGGGGAAATTTGGCATTGGCCTGATATTTGGAAACATTCCCAGCATAGCGCCCCATCGAAAATAATGGCCCCATAAGGTCGCGGGGGTTACCTTTGATACATGTATTCCGGCAGCTGACCGGAGACAATAGGCATAATACTTTCCTCACAGAGAGCCGGCCCGTCGATGAAGGCCTGAGTGCTTCGCGAATTTTTGCGCAGAATTACACACGGCTTTTTCAAAGAGGCGTTTCCCCACCGCCAGGATAGCGTCCCCCCCCGCAGCCGTAAAAGCTTCAGTGTTTTCTGAGCCGCCATCTGACGGGCCGTGGATGAATGGTCATACGCCCTGCCCCGCTCAGAATCCGATCCTTTCACTAAGGAAACGCACGGCGCGCGCCTCATGATAGTAGGTCTCCCCCTTCGTGACGAAGCCCATGTGGCCGCCCCGGCGGGAGGCCTCAAACCAGAAGGCCGGACTCTTTCCCGCTTCGGAAAACGGATGGCACGCTGGCGTGCAGAAGGGATCGTCGAGCGCATTCAGGAGATAAACAGGCTTTCTGATAAAGGGAATGCGCTGCAGAACGGAGACGCGGCTGTAATAGTCCTCAGCGCTGCGGAAGCCGAAGGCCGGCGCTGTCACGAGGTTGTCGAAGGTGTGAAAATCCGTTATGCCCGCGACGTCAGCTCCTCCGGCGATATCGGATAAAGCGCGAGCTTTTTCCGCACCAGAGGCAGCAGCTGTTTCAGAAGATAGCGGCGGAACACCGTGTTCCGCGGGGTATCGATGAGATCT
>ENA-ORSI01002835-ORSI01002835.1-human-gut-metagenome-genome-assembly--contig:-NODE-2835-length-11867-cov-6.778530_pt1 | contig 11867 bp, 9 predicted proteins | sample MGYA00242187_ERZ509154 | MGnify/ENA primary metagenome ERZ509154 (study PRJEB26280, sample SAMEA2338627) | human gut metagenome | biome: human gut; feature: human-associated habitat; material: faeces...
GGTCCATCTTAAGACCCTTTCGCGCCCAAAGGGCGCGGGGCCGCTGTGCGGCCCTTTATAGCGAGAATCCGTTTGTCTCGTCTCCCGGCTTATCCAGCCGGCGGGCGATGTCGTCATAGGTCTGGGAGAGCTGGTAGACCACAATGTCCATGGTGGTACGGATGGTGGCGGGGTCGAAGTTTTCCGGACGGGTGATGAAGGTGACGTCCAGGAATACATTTTCATCGGAGCCGATGGAATATTTCACGATGGCGTGGTGGGCATTGAGGTTGTTCAGGAAGGCAAGGAAGGTCTTTCTGGCGGGGCCCTTGGGGGCAGTGCCCAGATGGATCCGGAGGAGGGTGTACATGCTGTTGTCCGTGATGACAGCGGCAACCAGCTTATGATGCTTTCCGGCGGGAATGGCAGTCATGAAAACGATGGTGTCGTAGGAATCATGGGTTTCCTGGCGGCGGAAGAAGTTCAGCCCTTCGTCTTTCATGTATTTTTCAAACATATCAGCTTTTACATTTTTAGTGCGGTTTCCCTGGGGAAACGGAATGGTATTGTCAGACATAGGACGCCTTTCTGCGCAGCTTCTGCGCTTTCGGGAAGCAGCCTGGTAAGGACTGCCGGATTTCATTGGTATGGAACCGGACTCTATCAATGCATAGGTGCTTTCCCGGTCATGGTAAATGGAATGATGATATTTGTATTATACAGGAAACAGGGCGAATAGGAAACGGGCAGGGACAAAACGGGGCATTTTGAAATCTTGTCAAGAGGTACCAAGGAAACTGTCACTCTATATAAACAATTTCTATAACAGGGCGGAAGGGGAGAGGAAAAATAGAGGATGAGTCAATTTTTTTATGATGAAAAGTGAAGGGGCTGTTTCGGGAAGGCCCATGAAATCTATTATGATGATAAATCATACAGACGCATCATTATGATTTTATGTAAAGAATGACAGAATCATTATCAATCTAATTAAGTGATGGGTAGTCCTATTTTCAATGATATAATTAGATAGGTTTATACTGTTTGAGAAAAGGGGCTTTTTCCGTGAAAACCGGGGTTATAATGGTGCCATCAAAAGAAACGCCGGGGTTTCCACGGACGAAGCATTCCCCGAGATAACAGAAATTTTAAGAAATGTGGTGATTTGTATGGACTTAATGATGCTTCCTGAATTTGTTAAATTAGCCCTCTTTATGTTGGCCGTGTTTATTTCCAATATCGTACAGGCTTTGACCGGCTTTGCAGGAGTCATGCTCTCCATTCCGCCAACCATTCTTCTCTATGGACCGGATATGGCCAAAGCGGTCATTAATGCCATCTGCTGGCTGGTGTGCGCACTCCTGATGTATCAGAACCGTCAGTACATCAACCCGAAGGAACTGCTCCGCATTGTGGTCTTCATGCTGGTGGGCATGGCCATCGGTATTCACCTTTACAACGTGGTGAATCCCCAGATTCTGGTACCTCTTTACGGCGCCATTATCGTAGGGGCAGCGCTGAAGAGCCTGATTTTCAAACAGAGCGCTTCCGCCCTGCCGAACTGGATCGCCATCCCTGTTCTTCTGGGAGCCGGCGTCATTCATGGCATGTTTGCTTCCGGCGGTGCCCTGCTGGTGGTATACCTGGTAGCCACCTTCCGGGATAAGGATTCCTTCCGTGCCAATGTGGCTTCCGTATGGACTATCCTGAACCTGGTACTCATGTTCAACGATTATGAAAAAGGCCTTTACAATGCAGAATTCTTTGAACTCCTGGGCCTGGGCGTGATTCCGCTGGTCATTGCCATCTATCTGGGAAATAAAATTCACGATATGATCAACCAGAAAATGTTCAACCGCGTCACCTACTGCCTCCTTTTGGCAGCAGGCAGCATGATCCTCATCTGATACTCTCTTTTGAAAAAGGGCTGTGAAAAAATGGTCATCATTTCTTCAAAGCCTTTTTTTATGACCGCCCCATGATGACAGGCAGCCTGCCTGCGGCATACCATGGGAGAGTGAGATTTCTCCACTCTGTGGAGACTCTGCATAGAGTCTCCAAGTCAGCCGAAGTTGGCCTCTAGCCTGCACAATAAGAGGCTTTCCTATTGGCGGCTGACCGGCTGCGGTCGAAATGACGGGAGGTGGAGTGATATCGGTGTTATTCATGCATTTCTTCACAGCTCCTCCGCGATAGCGGTGAGGATAGACCTTTGCTGCGCAAAGGCGCCGACAGGCGGCATTAAAACTCATCGCCCCAAAGGGGCGATACCACAATCCTCGGCCCGATAGGGCCGTTAAACCTGAGAACCTTTGCGCCGTTAGGCGCATTAAACGTAAGAACCCTTTCGTTCACAACCTTTCTACACAACCTGACTGCGTCAGCAGGCCACAACCTGCGGCGAAGCCGCGCCCCCTTGAACCCTTTGAACCCGGGCCGCGAAGCGGCCCTTTAATATCCTTTTATCTGCCCTTCGCCGCTCATGTCGAAAATGGGTCCGTAGGCGGCGTTGGCCAGGCCCTTGATGGCCCATACGCAGTTCTGGGAGGCGGAGTAAATGTAGCGGTCTTCCACCGGTACAATGTGTCTGGCGGCCCGCATGGAGGCGATGGCGGGATTGGAGAGGAAGTCATCCCTGTATTTGGCGGCGCCGGTGGTATCAGAGGTACGGTCAGTGGATACGAAGAGCATGTCCGGGTCTGTCTTGATAATAAGCTCCGGCGATGTGGCCTGGCCGTTGACGCCGCCGGCCAGGGTGATGGCGTTGTCAATGCGGGCTGCCGTGAGGAGTTCGTTGAACATGGAGCCGGGCCCGCCGTAGCGGGTCATCTGGGATACCAGGTATACCACCGGCTTTTTTCCTGTTTCTTTGGAGAGGCGGCTTTGGATTTCCGAAAGGGTCTTGTCCATCTGGGAAATCACATGGCTGCCTCTTTCCTTTTCGCCCACTGCTGTAGCAATGATGCGCACATCCTCCTTCACTTGGTCAATGGACCGGGGGCCGTCGATGACCACCACCGGAATGCCCAGGTTCCGGTAGAGATCCAGTTCTTTGCCGTCGGTATAGGTGGAGGCCACGATGAGGTCCGGCTTTGCTTCCGTTACTACTTCCATGGAAAGACCGGTGAGGGGGACGGTGAGGGGAATGTCTTTTGTTTCATTGGCAATATAGGAAATATTGGGGTCCCGGTCTGCTTCGGTGGCGGCCATCAGTTTGTCCGGCGTCACCACGGAAAGGAGCATGGTGTCGATGGAAGCAGAATTTCCCAGAATCCTCTTCGGCTTGGCAGGAATTACCACTTCTTTCCCTGTGGCATCGGTGACGGTATAGCTTTTTCCTTCTCCGGAAGGGGCCATCTGCTTCATGCCGCAGCCGGAAAGGGTCAGAAGAATGAGAAGACTGGCGCATAAAGCGCCGGCTTTTGCGTATTTCATAATAACCTCCCTGGAAAAGCGGATTCCATGAGTGAATCCGTTCTTCTGCACGAAAATATCAGCTTCATTATAGCATAGGAGAAAAGATTCATTTCAAGATATTAAGAAATAGTTTACAGAATCTGAGATTTATGTATAATAAAGAGGTAAGTTTATTAAGAATTCCGTAATGGTTTGAATCCGGGAGATTCCCGGAGGAGATGAAAAGAGAAGCGCGGTGAGGGGAGACCCGATTCCGCCACGGTCCCGCCGCTGTGAAGCTTCGGAAAGCAGGCAATGATTGAATCGGCCCTTTCCAGAAGGATTTCAAAATGTCACTGGGAAACTGGGAAGACGAAATCTCTGAGGAAGCTGAGTCAGAAGAACTGCCTTATGGAACCGGTTTTCCGCTTTGCAGAATAAGGGTACGATGTATACTGCTTCCCTGCGGGCGGCATGGTTTCATATACCCTGATTGGGCAGCGAGGGAGGAACTTTTATGAACAGGAAAATTATGGCAGCGTCACTGGCAGTTTTATCACTTTCCGGCGGCGCTTTTTGTGTGGAAGCATCCGATATGCCGGTGTATACCCTGGAAGGCATCGTGGTCACCGCCAGCCGGGTGCCGGAAAAGAAAATCGACTCCAACGCCGATGTGTCCGTGGTGACGGCGAAGGAAATCGAAGAGAAGCACTATGACGATGTGAGTGAGGCCATCCGTCATGTGCCGGGGGTGAATATTGCCAATCACAGCGGCAGCGGTCAGGTGGGCACGAGTAACCAGATTTATATCAACGGCTCTAAAAATGTAGTGGTTCTGGTAGACGGCATGAGAAGAAATACCAATGGCAACTCCCTGTCCACTGCTGACATAGGCGATATGGTCAATATGGACTCCATTGACCATATCGAAGTACTGAAAGGCTCTGCCTCCACCCTTTACGGCTCCGATGCCCAGGGCGGCGTAATCAATATCATCACCAAAAAAGCCCAAAACGACGGGGTCCGCACCACCCTCCGCACATCTTTCGGCAATGAAAGCAGGGAAAAATATTCTCTTCATAACGAAGGCCGGGAAGAAAATGTTTTCTGGAACGTAGATGCAGGCAAGGAACTGCAGGGGAAATACAAGGACGGCTGGGGCCGGAGGGTGATCAACCACCTCAATGCAGAGCACTACAACGTAAAACTGGGCTATGACCTGGGTAATGACTCCGATGTGGTATTCAACTATGAGAAGTATACATCCGATTATATCCGCCCGAATTACGGAACCAACGATACAGCCCGGGCCAGAGGCAAAAAGGACAATGATTCTGTGAGCCTGCAGTATAAGGCGAAACTGAATGACCGCCTCACCAGCCAGTTTTCTATCTACAGAAACAATACTCATATCAATGATAACTATACCGCTTCAGCCCTCTGGGATATTTGTGATATGAAGATGAGAACCACCGGGATTTCCGACCAGCTGACCTATACCATGGACCGGCAGACCATAACCGGCGGATTTGACTGGTACAAGGATGAAATCCCCTATTATAAAGGGACTCCTGATGTGGAAGGCACCAGCATTACCAATACCGCCTTCTATCTGCAGGATAAGGTCGACCTCACTGATAGATGGAATGTGACCCCGGGCATCCGGGTAGACCATCATTCCGAATTCGGCACCCACACATCCCCCAGTCTCTCAGTAGGCTATAAGCAGAACGAAAAGACCAATTACTACATCAACTATAAATCCTTCTTCGCAGCCCCCAGCCTTTATTACCTTTATTCTTCATATGGCAATAAAGACATGGATCCGGAGGAAGGAAATACCGTCGAATTCGGCGTGAATCACCGGTTTACCGATTCCCTTGACGGCACTTTCAACGTATTCCATACCCATGCGAAGAACTTAATTGATTTTGACTATACGACCAGCCGCTATAGAAATTTAGGAAAAACCAATGCCAATGGTTTCAGCCTGAGCCTGAACAAAGAATTCAGCCGGCACTGGAACGCCTCCCTTGGGTATTCCTATCTCCATATGCAGGCCAAAGCCGGAGAAAATATCAATAATAACGGAGCCCTTCCGGAAAGCACGCTGCATGTGAATGTGTCCTACAAAGCAGACAAGTTCAATGCATCCCTTGACGGCAGAGGTGTCATGAACCGCTATGGCAGCAAAGGATCCCCTGAAATGCGGAACTATAGCAGCTACTGGGTATGGGACATGGCGGCCAACTATCATTTCACCAAAAACGCCACCCTTTTCGCCAGGGTGAATAACATTTTCGACCAGTTCTATACCGATGTAGGCACCTCTTTCGACCCCTACGGGAAATGGTACTCCGCTCCCGGCCGTAACTTTGAAATCGGCATGCAGTTCACCTTCTGATGCAGCTTGGTATGCAGTTTTCCCGCCTTTATGATAGCAGGCAGGAACAGAGGCCTATCTGCATTCCGCCTGCAATTTCCCTATTTACAATCTCATACTTATCTACTATACTGTATATATATTGATAGAAAGACGAAGGTGCCCTTTTTGCCGCAAGGCAGGAAGGGCTTTTCTGTCTTTCATGGCAAAGAGGCTGCACTCATCTTTGATGACTGCGGCCTTTTTTCGTAAGGGGGAGAGACTATGAAAAAACTTCTGAAAACTGTACTGACCGGTTCCCTTCTGGGCCTGACGGTCCTTGGTTTGGCAGGCTGCGGCGGGCAGTCGGGAAGTTCTTCTTCCGGCGGCTCCGTGCCTAAGGACACCATTGTGGTGGGCATGGCAGTGGATCCGGAGACTCTGGACCCGGCGGTGACCATGGACAATAAGGGCTGGCAGATTACCTATCCCGCCTATGAACGGCTGGTGAAATACAAGGTGGCAGACGGCAAGGCCACTACGGAGGTGGAACCGTCCCTGGCCAAGTCCTGGACCGTCAGCGATGACGGACTCACCTGGACCTTTACTTTGAATGAGGGACATAAATTTGCCGACGGTTCTCCGGTGGACGCCAAAGCGGTGAAGTTCTCCATCGAAAGGGTACAGAAAATGAAGAAAGGACCTTCCGATTATTTCAAAGTGGTGAAATCCATCGAAACGCCTGATGATAAGACTGTCATTTTCCAGCTGGACAAGCCTTTTGCGCCCTTCCTCTACACCCTGGCGGTGAATGGCTCTTCCATCGTGAATCCGAAGGTCATGGACCAGGCAAAGGATAACGATATGGGCTCCTCCTACCTGGCCACCCACACCATGGGTTCCGGTGCCTATGAAATCACGTCCTACACCCCCAGCCAGTCCATCAAACTGGATGTACAGAAAAATTATGCCGGCAAGGCGCCTTCTATTAAGCATATCCTCTTCAACAGCATCAAAGATCCCTCGGCCCAGCGGCTGCAGCTGGAAAAGGGGGATATTGACATTGCCGAAGGCATTCCCATGGACCAGATCGACCAGCTGAAGGATAACAAAGCCATCCATATTTATGAAGATCCTTCCCTCCTCTGCTCCATCGTATACCTGAACAATCAGAAACTGCCTACCAGCAATAAAGTATTCCGCCAGGCCCTTTCCTATGCCATTGACTACAATGCCATCATCGACGGCGCTGTGAAAGGCCGGGGCCAGCAGCTTACCAGTGCTGTGCCGGAAGGCATGTGGGGCAAAGATGAATCTATCAAGGGCTATTCTTACAACCTGGACAAAGCAAAGGAACTTCTGGCCAAATCCGGCGAGAATGTGACGGAAATCAATCTTCTCTACTCCGGCCACGCAGCCTTCGACGAGGCGGAAGCCCTCATTATCCAGAATAATCTCCAGCAGCTGGGCATCAAGGTGAACCTGGAAAAGGTGGCCTGGGCTACGTTCCGGCAGAGAGCGGACAAAGGCGATTTCCAGATGGCCCTGGGCACCTGGAGCCCGGACTACAGCGATCCCCAGTTCTTCCTTTCCTACTGGCTTGACTCCTCCTACTGGGGCCTTCCGGGGAACCGTTCCTTCTATAAGAATGACGAAGTGGACAAGCTCCTCCGTGAGGCTGAGGTCATGACCGACAAGGAGGGGAGGATGGAAATTTACAAGAAGGTACAGCATATCGCCTTTGACGATGCCCCCTACCTCTTCCTCTTCCAGACCAAGGTACTCACCCCCATGAGAGCCAATATCAAGGGATTTGCTTACAATCCCATGCTGGACAGCATGTTTGATTTCGAGCACCTTTCCAAGGAATAAAGGGCCCTTTTCGGACAGGGGCTGCGGGCAGGGGAAATCTACGGATGCCTGGGGGTCGAAGAAAAGAACCGCTGTCTGCTATCCGCCAGCCGCTGCGTGACTCCCTGCAGTCACCGTGGTAAGGCGGATTCCCCCTGGCGGCGAAGCCGTGGCAGCCTTTGGGAATACAGTCATTTCCCGCAAGTGTTACTCATGTCCATTTATCATACAAGGAGGGCTTATGATTTCATGGCGATTTGTATTTCAAAAACTGATTCATCTCATCCTTGTCTTTATAGGTGTTTCCATCGTTACCTTCTGCATTTCCCATGTCATTCCCGGTGACCCGGCCCGCATGCTGGTGGGACCTCATGCGTCGCCGGAAACGCTGGAGGCGGCGCGGCAGTCCCTGGGACTGGATAAGCCGGTGCTTACCCAGTACGTTCTCTACATGGAAGGCCTTTTCCACGGAGACATGGGCGTGTCCATCCGCACCCAGATGCCTGTGGCCGGCGAACTGGCCCGCTATTTCCCCGCCACCCTGGAGCTCACGTTGGCAGCCATGGTGATTGCCGTGTTTTTTGGCATTTTCCTGGGAGTGCTGTCGGCGGTGCATCGGAACTGCTGGATCGACCATATCTGCCGGGTGATTTCCATGGTAGGCGTATCTATTCCCCTCTTCTGGTCCGGCGTGGTGTGCCTCATTCTTTTTTACAAAGTATTTCCCCTTTTCCCCGCTTCCGGCAGGCTGGACACCTTCCTGACGCCGCCGCCTGCGGTGACGGGACTTTATGTGATTGACGGGATTCTTTCTGGAAATATGGACGTAGTGATTTCTGCCATCCATCATCTCCTTCTCCCGGCCCTCTGTCTGGCCTATGCCCAGCTGGCCATCATTGCCCGGCAGGTCAGGAGCGGCATGGTGGACGTGCTGGAGCAGGACTATATCCGCACCGCCCGGGCCTGCGGCATTCCAAGGCGCCGTGTGATTTACCGCTACGCTTTGAAAAATGCACTGATTCCCACAGTTACCATTACAGGCCTTACCATGGGAGAGCTTCTGGGCGGCGCTGTCATTACGGAAACCATTTTCGGCTGGCCGGGTATGGGAAAGTATGTGATGGACTCCATTGCCTACCTGGATTTTCCGGCCATTATGGGCTTTACCCTGGTGGTGTCCGTGGGCTATGTGGTGATTAATATGGTGGTGGATATGATTTACAATATCCTGAATCCACAGATCAGCGGAGGTGATGGCCATGACTGACGTGAAGGCAGAGGAAATCCGGGAAGAGGAAGAAGGCTTTTTCCATAAATCCCTGGATATCCTTCTGAAGAACAAGCTCACCCTGGCAGGCATGGTCATTGTGGCCCTCATTATCCTGCTGGGACTTCTGGCGCCCCTTGTCAGTCCCTGGGACCCCAATCTCATGAACGTGGCAGGCAGGCTCCAGGCACCTTCCCTTCATCATTTCTTCGGTACCGATGAAATGGGACGGGACATTTTCTCCCGTATCCTTTACGGCGCCCGGATTTCCATTACCGTAGGCCTGTCCATCGTCATCATTGCCGCCGCAGCAGGTGTGGCCATCGGCAGTGTTTCCGGCTTCTGCGGCGGGAGGGTGGACCGCATCATCATGGCACTGACAGATATGATTTTGTCCTTCCCCTCCATGGTGCTGGCCCTGGCTTTGACCGCCGCCCTGGGGGTAGGTCTATTCAATACCATGCTGGCGGTGTGCATCGTCAGGATTCCTCTCTATGTGCGCCTCGTGCGGGGGCAGGTGCTCTCCCTGAAAGAGGAGCCCTATGTGAAGGCCTCCAGAACCTTCGGCGCTTCTCCTGCCTGGATGGTGGTGCACCATATCCTGCCCAGCTGCCTGTCGCCCCTCATGGTGCAGATGACTCTGGGCATCGGGGATGCCATCCTCATTGCCTCCTCCATGAGCTTCATCGGCCTTGGTGCCCAGCCGCCCATGCCGGAGTGGGGCGCCATGATTTCCACCGCCCGGGTCTATGCCATTGACCAGTGGTGGTACGCCGCTTTCCCGGGGCTGTTCATCCTGGTCACAGTGATGGGATTCAACCTGCTGGGCGATGGCCTCAGGGACATTCTGGATCCCCGGGAAGGGTCTAATCATTCATAGGTCCTGGAAGTGGAGAGTGATGATATGAAAAATATACTTGAAATCGAACATCTATCCCTGTCCCTTCCTTCCAGGAAGGGCATGGTGCCTATCCTTCACGATGTGAACCTCCATGTGGGAGAGGGAAAAATTCTGGGACTGGTGGGAGAGTCGGGCAGCGGCAAATCCATGACCGCCTTTGCGGTGACCCGCCTCCTTCCCGGCGGAGAAAAGGCGGAGCTTGACGGTTCCATCCGCCTCTGCGGCCGGCAGCTTCTGGGTATCAGCAGGAAAAGCATGGAAGAAGTGCGGGGGCGGGACGTGTCCATGATATTTCAGGAACCCATGACCTGCTTGAATCCTGTCTTTACCATAGGCACCCAGATGATGGACGTCATCAGGACCCATGAAAAGATGGCCCTCGGCGATGCCCGGAAGAAAGCCCTGGCCATGCTGGAAGCAGTGCATATACGGAACGGGGACGACGTGATTTCCTGCTATCCCTACCAGCTTTCCGGCGGCATGCGGCAGCGGGTGATGATAGCCATTGCCCTGTCCTGCCATCCCAAGCTCCTCATTGCCGACGAGCCCACCACCGCCCTGGACGTGACGGTGCAGGCCCAGATTCTCTACCTTATTAAAGAAGCCTGCCGGAAGCTGAAAACGGCAGTGCTCTTCATTTCCCACGACCTGGGAGTGATTTCGGAAATCTGCGATTCCATTGCCGTCATGTACTCCGGCCACATTGTAGAGTCCGGTGACACGGCGTCGGTGCTGACAACACCTTCTCATCCCTATACCCGGGCTCTCATCGGCGCCCTGCCTAGGTTCACCGGCAGCCATACCCATGACCGGCTCACCGCCATTCCCGGCATGGTGCCGGATCCGTCAGAAAAAATAGCTGGCTGCCGCTTCGCGCCCCGCTGTCCGAAGGCCAGTGCCGCCTGCCGGGAAGGCCTGCCGCCGCCTCTGGAAATCCGACTGGGCCACAAGGTGTACTGCTGTCATCCCGAGGAGGTGTGACATGGATATACTGGAAATCAGGAACGTAACGAAAACCTTCCATACCCGGAGCTTCTGGGGAAAATCAAAGACCGTGCATGCCTTAAACGGCATCAGCCTTTCCCTGGCCAAAGGGGAGTCTTTAGGTATCGTAGGGGAGTCGGGCTGCGGCAAATCCCCCCTGGCCAGCCTTATCATCCGTCTGGCAGAGCCTACCTCCGGAGAAATTCTGCTCTACGGACGAGATATTTCCCATGTAAAGGAAAAAGAACTGAAGGACATCAGGAAGAAAATACAGATCGTCTTCCAGGACCCCTATTCCTCCCTGTCGCCCCGCATGAAAATAGGGGACATCCTCATGGAGCCCGCCAGGGTGATGGGCGAATTTTCCGAAGCCCATCGGAAAGAGCGGGCAGAAATGCTGCTGGAAATGGTGGGTCTTCGGAAAAACGTGATGGACCGCTATCCCCACGAATTTTCCGGCGGCCAGCGCCAGCGCATCTCCATTGCCCGCTCCCTCATGACCAGCCCGGAAATCCTGATCCTCGACGAGCCCACCTCCGCCCTGGACGTATCAGTGCAGGCCCAGGTGCTGAACATCCTCACGGACCTTCGGGAAAAGCTCCACCTCACCTATCTCTTCATTTCCCACAATCTGGCAGTGGTGCGCTATATTTCCGACCGTACCGCCGTCATGCAGAAGGGAAAAATCGTGGAAATCGGTGGGTCCGATGACATTCTGAGCCATCCCGGGGACCCCTATACCCGGGAACTCATAGCGGCTGTGCCTATGATAGGGAAACCCTTCGTACCGCCGGACAGAATTATGGAATTGGGGTGATGGGCGAGATCGTGAGATCCTGTGCTGGGGGAGTCTGCGGCTGCTGTCCTAATGTTACAGGAAGTCAATCCCCTGACACCACTCGCTCCCCTGCTTGTCAAGTGATACGATTCCCCGCGGGGCGGGGGGGAACCGGCAGGGGAAACCCTGCCAGCCCTCCGAGACCTGGGGCTCCCCCTTTGGTACTGCGTACCACCTTCCCCCCGCAAGCGGTGGGACAATAAGAGCGATGGGAAGAACCTTTTCCCTGCCCCCTGAGCGCTAGCGAACAAACCCTTCTACACATCCTGCGGCGGAGCCGCGCCTCTTT
>ENA-ORSI01002837-ORSI01002837.1-human-gut-metagenome-genome-assembly--contig:-NODE-2837-length-11861-cov-2.413349_pt1 | contig 11861 bp, 16 predicted proteins | sample MGYA00242187_ERZ509154 | MGnify/ENA primary metagenome ERZ509154 (study PRJEB26280, sample SAMEA2338627) | human gut metagenome | biome: human gut; feature: human-associated habitat; material: faeces...
AAACGATGTCATAGCAATCCCTCCTTAGATAAATATAGCCGTAATTTCTGCCTGGTTCGGAAAAGTGAGGTTTTTACTTTGCTTTGTGAACACTTGAACCTCAAGGCAATGTCCGCTATGGAAGCAAAGAACCAGTAGCGACACACAAAGATATTTCGGTCGTCTGCTGAGAGTGTGCAAAGAAATTGATTGACCGCCGCGGCAAACTCCTTCCTCTCGCATTCCGCTTCCACGGAATCACCGGAAGCGATGGTGTCCTTCAGCTCGTCCAATACAAGATCAAACTCACCGCCGCCGCGTTTCCGGGCGTACTGCTCCCGCAACTTCATCAGGCTGAGATTTCTGACAATGGCTGCCGCAAAAGCCTGAAAACACGTTGGCCGCTGTGGGGGAATGCTGTTCCATAGGGCCATGTATGTATCAGACACGCATTCTTCCGCGTCCTGCGCGTTGGATAGGATATTGAGAGAAATTTTCGTGCAAAGCCTGCCGTACTTTTCATCGGTATGGGAGATGGCCTCCTGACTTCGCTGCCAGTATAGATCAATGATTCTTTCGTCTTCCATGACGGCCTCCTTTAAGAGCTCTCACCCAGTAAGTTGCAAAAAGCGGTGGACAGGTTACAGTTTTTTCAACGGTGAATGTGGCAGCGCAAAACGCCCGAGGATAAACGGTGTCATCGTCATATTTTAGTGTCTTTCCGTCCGACAGGCAAGGAGAGGTACCGCAACGCCGCAGACAAGGGTGCGATCCAGGTCATCGCAGGCCACCGGGGCTGGCGCGGCGCGGACTACTTCCGGCATATCGACAAGCTGGTTGTGGGCGACAGCGTTACGCTGACGAACTTATGGGGAACACTGACCTACACGGTGGCCGACATCCAGATCATCCAGCCCCACGAGGTGGATAAGATCAAGATACAGCAAAGCCGCGACCTGCTGACGCTGCTGACCTGCCATCCCTACGCTTCGGGTGGGCGGGAGAGGTATGTGGTGTACTGCGAGAGAACGGAGGTGAGATAACTATAAGCATTTTCGGCAAGGTGACCTTCGTAGGGGACGATGATATCTTCTACGACGATGCCGGCGACTTTCTGGACTGCATCCGGGAGGAATTGCCCTACCGCGATACCACAGGGTTTCGCTATGAAGTCCTGACAGACGATCCCGCTATCCGCAAGGCAGCAGATGACATCCTGCTTGACTTTCTTGGTGAGGAAAACCCCTGTGAGATGGAAGACTACACACAGACGATGGGAGGAATTTAGTATGAACGTAAATCGGGAGCTGCTGGCGTTCCTGCGGAAGCAGTACCCTGTGGGTACACGCATCCGGCTGGACTCCATGCAGGATCCGTACGCACCGGTGGAAGCTGGAACGACGGGGAAACTGGACTACATCGACGACGCAGGACAGTTCCATATGAAGTGGGACAACGGGCGGGTGCTGGCTCTCATCCCTGGCGTGGACAGCTTTACCGTTTTACCGCCCGAGCTCAGCATGACGAAGCTGTATAGGTGGCCAGTTCGCCGGTGCTTAAGTGCAGAGAGAATATCTCATTGGGCAGCGGTGTGAAGTTTTTCAGTTTGTTGTTTTGCAAGTTCAATACATACCTCCGATTCCTGTTGACATAGCTGCGCGAATGGTGTAGACTAATTGCAATATTGATTAGACATTTAGCTTGAGTCTATCATAACAGAGGCGGTATATCCCGTCAACGCTGTCAAGCATTATTTGCAATCAGTCCATAATTGGAGGGTGTTATGTGGTACTGTAAAATGTATTTCCCCGGAAGGCATGAGGTCATCGAGAGCGACGCTTTCGGAACGCAGGGTGCGCCGTCACAGCGAAAGGTCTTTCCCTTTTTGGAGTCGCTGCTGTCCTTCACAGAACTGGACACCGGGAAAGTTGCCGTCGCGCTGCGGTGCATCTCCGATGACTTGGAGAGCCTCGACCGTGAGCGTGTGACCAACGCCATGGTCAGGCTGGGAGCGCTGGCGGAGATGCACAGTTTCTTTCGCGTGCTGTATGCCAAGTGGTTCTACTTCCGTTCCGTAGGCTTCGGGAACACTGAGGCTGCGGTATCGGGCGCATTGGACGAGCTACGGTCACTGTCGGAGAATCTGCCGCTGTACCAAAAGCAGATCCAGCGTTTCTTCGCGCTGATACTGGATATAGACAAGGCGGGCGCGAGCCCAGCCGGCAAGTCATGCGTTACTATCACTTCGACCAGCCTGACCACCCCAGTGACCCGGAGTTGTTTCCGTTCCGTCTGCTCACCACGCGCTTTGAGCCGGTGGATGGCGATACTTGCGCGCCGGTGCTGTACGCGAACACCGTGGCGGATATGATCAGCTATTCTTTGCAGACTTGCGTGGAGCGCAATATCACCGTGCGTCGCTGCAAAAACTGCGGGCGGTACTTTGCCCAGACAGGCCGTGTCAGCGCAGAGTACTGCGACCGTCCTCCGCTGGATGGTCAGTCGAGTTGCCGGTCGATGGGAGCTTTCCAGCAGTGGACGCTAAAGCAGGCGGACGACCCGGTGTTCAAGGTCTACCGCAGAGAGTACAAACGCCGTTTCGCGTGGATCAAGGCCGGGCGCATCAGCGACAGTGAGTTTTATGCGTGGAGCGAGCAGGCCAGAGAGCAGAAAAAGAAATGCGACGAGGGTATCATCACCGCAGAAGATTTCCAGCGGTGGCTGAAGGAGTCGTAAATACAAGGAGGGTGCGGTTCAGCAGAACCGCACCCTCCGTAGTTTTGTCGGCAAAGAAATATTTAGTCATGTTGTGCGCTAATGCGCGACGAGACATCCCGTAAAATTTCAGCAAGAGGGTCGGTAGTCCCGCAGAGCGGCAACTAACTCTGCATCGTCTGTTTCCTGTACAGTCATTGATACCATGTCCATATCCTTGGCATCGATGAGTTTTTCCCGCAGCATAAGGCGGAACAGCGCGGGATGCTCAACAGCCGTCCCAATGAGCTTTGCAGCATGGGATCTTATATACTTGCAGTATTTTTTGCCGTTTTTGTCCGCGCAATCGCGACCATCCTCTGCAAAACCCACCGCTGCACCGGGTCTGTACCTCGTACTGATACCCGTTATATCTTCCATGTGGATCACGATATTTTGGGACTTTGGCAAAATCACGGGCAAACGCTTAGCCTGCGAGGACGGGAGTGTTATCTCCTCTAAGCCGTCGCAATCCTGAAATGCCTCTGCGCCGATATGCGTCACGTTTTCCGGAATTGTGATACTCGACAGCCCACTGCACCCTGCAAATGCGGAATCTCCAATACTCGTAAGACTGTTAGGGAGCATGATATGTTTCACTTCTCTGCACCAAGCGAATGCAAAACTTCCGATGCTGGTCACTCCCTTCGGAATTGTTATGTCCGTTATGTTACGGCGACCATAAAGCGCACGCTCACCGATGCGCGTCACGCCAGTCGGGATCGCAGGGTATTCTTCGTTGCTTTTGTTAGAATATAAAACACCACAGACAATTATATGCCCGGATCCATCCGCCAACCCCCGGCATCCTGCGAACGCACTATCGCTGATGTCCGTCACATTATCCGGAATTGTAATGCTTGTCAGGTTCTTGCATTCGTCGAACGCCCCGTCCCCAATACTTACCACACTGTTTGGGATCGTGATGCTGGTGAGTCTGGTACACCACCGAAACGCCTGTTCTCCGATATTTGTTACGCCCTCGGGAATTATTACATTCGCCAACCGATTGCATTCGGCAAAGGTTTCCCGCTCGATGTGTGTCACATGGTCTGGTATTGTGATGCTGGTCAAGCCGCTGCAGCGCCAAAACGCCTTTTCGCCAATACTTGTAATGCTATCGGGCAGCGTTATGCTATCCAAAAACTCACATCTGGAAAATGCCCCCCCGCCCAATGCTTGTCACATTGTCCGGGATCGTTATGTCCGTTAAATCTCCGCATCCGGCAAACGCGCCATCCCCGATGCGCGTTACGTCTTTCGGGATCGTCACGCTGTCTCGATCGTCAACGCAGGAATACAGAGTGCCGTGTATGATGACAAGCCCCGATTCATCCGCCAAGTCTGTGCATCCCCAGAACATATGTTCACCAATATCCGTCACACCGGTCGGAAGCACAACACTTTTGAGCTTTCCGCACCCTGCAAACGCACTATTTCCAATACTTGTTACGCTATCCGGGATCGCAATGTCAGTCAGTTCACTGCAGTCAATAAACGCCCCGCTCTCGATCCTCGTCACGCCCTCCGGGATTGTAATGCTACTCAAACCTTCGCAACCCGCAAAAGCCCGCCGCTCGATACTCACCAGGCTGGCTGGTAGCACAATGTTTGTTAACTTTTTGCAGCTGGCAAATGCTAACAGTCCAATACTTGTTACTCCCTCGGGGAGGACAACATCCGTAAGGTTCACACAGCACTGGAATGTATACTTTTCAACGGATGTCACTCCCGCAGGGATCGTGATGCTGGTCAGACGGTAGCAGAATGCAAATGCGCTGCAATCAATTTTTACCACGCTCTCTGGGATCGTGATGCTGGTCAGATTTTCGCAGCTATAAAACGCCCCGTCTCCGATGCGTGTCACGCCGTCGGGGATGACGACCTCCGTTACGCCAGGTTCTTCGCGATAGTTCCTCAAAACACCGTTTTTGATCTCAAATGGCATGCTGTTCTCCTTTCTCGTTCATCGTATCGCTTCTTTTTCCATTATACATCCCGCGGGGCAAAAATCCACCCTATTATACCGCTTCATTCTACGCGACGGGCTCGCTCTCCACGGCGCGCTCCTGAAGCATCAGGAGCAGCGCCGTCGCTCCGCCTCCTCCAGCTTGCGCATGATCTTCTGGCGCATCGCCTCCTCCGGATCCTCCGGCGGGGAATTCTCGATCTCCGCCGCGTCATACCTTGAAGCCGCCTCGCAGGTCACCGCAGGGTTTCTCTTTACAGCGGTGCCGCGGATAGCCTGAATATCGGAATAGAGCAGGGTCTTCTTCATGACCAGCGCCTCTGTAATCTCTTTCAGAAACGCCTCGTTTTGAGCAAGGAGCGCCCTTGCTTTGCCGTAGTACCGCTCCAGCTCCACCTGTACCGCCGCCTCGCTGCGGGCATTCAGGCTTTCGGACATATTGCTGGAGGAATCGCTTTCGACATTCAGCAGGGAGAATCCCAGCGTCCCCTCCTTGGCTGCCGCCTCGCGGATACAGTTGACCGCACGGGCGATATCATCGCTGCATCCCTCCGCGACCTGCCCCGCATACCGCATCTCCACGGCGGCCTTGCCGCCCAGGGCGATGATGGCGCTTTGTGAATCGGAGACACCTTTGCAGCAGTGGATAAAGCCGCCGCACCGGTTTTCGTCGGAGGGAAGCAGGGAGGCAAAGCCGACGCTGCCGGGGCACAGCGCTTCGCATACCACCAGATGCCCCGCCTCGTGAAGCGCCACCTTTTCGATGACCTCATCCGAAACGCGAGGCATATCCTCTTGTGCGCCATATTGCTGCTTCAGCACCACACTCACCATGTCCTCCATGTCGATGCCGGTCTTGCGGGCAAAGGCCGCACGAACCGCCGCTTCATTCAAAATAGTCTCCAGCTCGGCGCAGGAATTATAGCGCATCATCCTCGTCAGGTCTTCCATGTTGACACTGTCCGAAACCCGTTTCGTTTTCAGATAGTGGGTGATGATCTCCTCCGCGTCGGACGCCGTGGGCGCTCGAAGTCCGATTTTTCGGTCAAACCGTCCGGAACGGCGCAGGGAGCTCGGCAGCTTGCGGATATCGTTTGCCGTGGCGATCACAAACACACCGGTGTCCTTCACATCGTCGATCCCTGCTTGCACGGCGGCATATTCCGGTGCGTCGCAGTGGGTATCATCCTCGTTGGCAAATTTGTCCATGTCGTCCAAAAGGACAATGGACGGCGCTTTTGTCTTCGCGCTGGCAAAGGCCTGTGTAATTCCATCGATAAAGGCGTCGCCGCCCTTGTCGCGGCGTACCGTGATGGTGTGCAGCCCGCTCTCCTCCACAAAGCACCTCGCCAAAAGCGTCTTGCCCAAACCCGGGTCGCCATACAGCAGCAGTCCATGGGGCAGGCGGGCGCCCATCTCCTCATAGATCTCCCGGTTGCGGAGCATATCGCACAGCTGCAGCAGCTCGCGCTTGGTGGCCTTGTATCCGATGACCTTGTCAAATGCGTTCATGGTAAAATCTCCTTTTCGAATTTTGCCGCCAGTATAGCACCCATATAATTAAGACCTAATTTATATAAGCATATATAGGCCAAAAGGCGGTTTTCTGCAAAATTTCGTATAGATGCACAATCCGGCACATCCGCAATCGTCATATTTGCAGCGTTATACCCATGAAATGCGGCAGTTTTTGCTGCCTGCACACGAAAAAATGGGCGATGGAGGCCGATTTCTACCCCCAAACCGCCGAAAATAATATAAATATTTAGGTCTTATTAAAAAAGGTGCTACACTGACCGCAAATCACATTGCAGGAGGAAATGACCATGGATGTTACTTTTTTACCCGCCCTCCGTGTGTACGCGGAAATGTGGGAGATCGCCGGACGGCGACGGGAGGCGGACGCACAGTTCGCGCAGGCGTTGGCACATATCCGCAGCGGCACGCCCGACGCTATGGCAAAGGCATTCGATCTATTCAAGCGTTCAGGAACCCACAACTTTACCGAGGCGCAGTTCGCCGCCGGATGGTGCTGTGAGCACGGCTGCGGCACAAAGCGCAACTACCCGCAGGCTATCCGCTGGTATAAGCGGGCGGAGAACAACGTGACTTCCGATGTAATGAGCGCTTTTGACCCTGTGGGTGAGGCGGAGAATGCCCGGCTTCGGCTGTACTTCGAGTGCGAGTCCTACGCGGCGGCGGTGGACGCGCTGCTGGACGCACAGGAGCGGGAGGATAGCTTTATGGCCGACTACGAGGCGGCGGTGGGCGGCGACGCCATCGGGATGCTACATCTGGGGCATCGATACTATTACGGGCCGGATGTGGCGTGTGACCAGGCAGAGGGCATCCGCTGGTATCAGCGGGCCGCCGAGGCTGGCAGCGATGCCGCCATGTCGCGGCTGGCACAGATCTACGAGGCGGACAAGCATTACAAGGAGGCTGCAAGATGGTATCGCCGCTACGCGGCGGAGCGCATCCGCTGGCGCAACCAGCGGCTGAATTGGTGAAAAAAGTTCCAAGAAATTGGTGAACTTGCATTTTTCGGCACGCTCTGTTATGATGAGTAAGAAACCTTTGGAAAAGACGGAACGATCAACCTAAAGACAAGAGAACATCAATGGAGAGAAAGGGGATTAGAATGAACAAAAAATCTACTCATCCGTTTGCACCTGAAATCCCAGAGGGAGCCACAAAACTGATTATAGGAACCATGCCTCCCTACAGATTTTGTAACACGGATGAAATGCTGTACGACGATGATGTTAATTTCTATTACGGTTCAAGAGATAATTACTTTTGGGAACTGGTATCTGACGCGTCAGGGAAAAGACTAACTTATGCAAATACACAGGAAGCCATCGATGAGCGCAAAAGGCTTTTGGCCGACCTTCATATGGGTATGGTGGACATGGTTGTAAGCTGTGTGCATAAAGACGGAAAGGCGGATGACAAGTCACTGCATGACATAGTAGAGCGTGATGATTTAAAGACCATCTTGCATAAATATCCGAAAATCGACACCTTGATTTACACAAACAAGAGTGCAAATATTTTGAAATGGGTCAACGAATCATCAGACAAGCAGTATCATGAGGGATGGGATAAAACAAAAACCTATGCTTCAATTGTCATCGGCAAAAAAACATATAAAGTCATTCGGCTCTATTCCCCATCTCCCTATGCGTTGAGGAGCGTCTCAAAGGAAGTTCGCAGAGAACAATATGATATGGTTTTCAAACTGGAGTAATATGGCTTTCTGTTTTTCCACTCTCCTCCCTATGCTTTATCCAACCGACGCAGAGACGCTGTTCACGGCGCTGGCGGCGCACGATGTCCCCTGCGCCCTGCTGGATGGCACACGGGACATCTGGCTGCGGGACTTCATGCCGGTGCGGACAGGCTCCGGAAAGCTGGTGTCCTTCCGCTATGAGCCGTCCTATCTGAAAAACGATCCCGATCTGAGGGCCGATTTTCGTAAGGACCTGGCTCCACAGCTCGGCCTGCCGGTTACATACAGCAATATCAACCTTGACGGCGGGAACGTGGTGTTCTCGCCGTCCGGGGCGCGCGTCCTGGTCAGCGACCGTGTCTTTTCCGAAAATCCGGAGTATCCGTCTGCCGCGCTGGTGCATGAGCTTTCGGAACTGCTGGAAACGGAGGTTTTGATCATCCCCTCTCTGAAAAGCGACATGACCGGCCACGCCGACGGCATGGCGCGATTTCTCGACGACCGCACCGTGCTGTGCAATCGGCCGCTGTCATCCTGCGGCTTTGAGCAGCAGGTGAAGCGAGCGGTGCAGGACTGCGGCCTGGACGCGGTGGATTTTCCCTTTGTCCCGACCGGTGGGGTCAGCGCCGTTGGCTGCTACCTGAACTATTTGGAGACGGAACGGGTGGTTTTCCTGCCGGTGTTTGGCATTGAGCAGGATGCCGAGGCTGAAACTTCTGCACGGCAGCTTTTCAGCAAAGAGATCGTGCCCGTCAACATCCGGGAGATCGCCCAACAGGGCGGCTGTCTGAACTGCATCAGCTGGGAGGAACCTCATGCATAATGAACAGGATTTGAAGAACACGCCGGAGTACCGCTCCGGTATGTTCCACATCGTCACCTGCCCCGTCTGCGGCCATCCCACGCTGGATATGTACTGGATCTGTGCGCATTGCGGCTGGGAGTATGACATCGAGCTGCAGACGGAGGATGAGGAGTCTCCCTGCAACGGTATGTCCCTGCGGGCATACCGCGAACTATACAAAACTGGAGGTATATCTATGAACGTGACCATCTGTTCCCGCAAAGCCGCCGAGGAACTGCTGCGTACCGACACGCTCTCCCGCACGGCGGTGATCTCCTTCTGCGACCCGCCCTCCATCGGCAAGCCTGCCCCGATGCCCCCGCTGGACTACGCCGGCAAAGCGGCGCGGGTGTTCACCGTGGTCGTTCACGATCTGGATCTGACAGCTCTGCCGGATGTGGGGCTGGACTACGACACCTACATGCCGGAGGCGGACGCACTGGCGGCGTTTATCTGTCAGGCAAGGGCGGACGGGCTGGATATCCTCTGCCAGTGCGAGTACGGGCAGAGCCGCAGCGCCGCCTGCGCCGCCGCGATTTTGGAGTATTTCAACGGCACCGGCATCTCCGTCTTTGCCGACTACCGCTATTACCCCAACCAAGTGGTGTATCACAAGATCCTGGACGCACTGGAAAAACAAGGCACGGCAAAGGAATAGCCTGCATTCTGCGGTTGGCTACGAACGCCAAATAATGTGTAAATTATAGGTTGATTTTTACCTATATGCGGGTATAATAAGCATAGGAGGTGTTCACCATGACCATTGATACAAAGACGATCGTTTCGGTCACCGAAGCGAATCAGAACTTCTCGCGTGTTACGCGCATTGCCGAGAAGAACGGGCAGGCCGTGATTTTCAAGAACAACAAGCCCAAATATATGCTGGTGGATCTGGATGTGTCCCCCATGATCGATATGACCGATGATGAGAAGATCGACGTCGTGGCGGCGCGCATCCTGAAAAAGTATAAGCCCGCATTTATGGAGCTGGCAAAATGATCAAGTTTTCGAAAGATAAGGTGTTGCTGCTCCACAAGCTCATCGCCCAGGAAACAGGCGGCAGTATCGGTCTCCGGGATGAAGCCCTGTTGGATTCCGCATTGGAGAACACCTTTGCCAGCTTCGGCGGGCAGGAGTTCTATCCTACCAAGGAGGAAAAGGGCGCACGGCTCGGCTATGCGCTCATCTCTAACCACGCTTTTGTGGACGGCAACAAGTGCATCGGTATGTACGTTATGCTGACGTTTCTGGAAGTGAACGGGATACACATGGAGTGTACCAATGAGGAAGTTGTGGAGGTCGGATTATCCGTTGCCTCCGGCACAATGGACTACGGCTCGCTTCTCCAATGGGTGCGCGACCACAGGATTTGACTGTTTTGAAGGAAGTCGATAGGCGGCACGCCTATTCTTTGGTTACAGCGTGGCCATTTCTGCACCTTCGCAGGGCTTGACCCAAACCGTGACCCAAATGCGGAAACGACCGGGCAGTATCGGGCGGACACATTGGACGTTCCACTGAGCCGAAAGTGCGCAAAAGGGACGGAAAGCGTTGCGGCACAACGCTTTCCGGCGCTCATCGTATCTTCACACGCAGGAGGTCACTGGTTCGAGTCCAGCAGTCTCCACCAAAAAGTTCCTGATTTCGTAAGAAATCAGGAACTTTTTCTGTTTATGATCTCAAAAGTGACGCGGCATTTTGGCGTTTTTCGCTTGACCCAAACCGTGACCCAAAAGCCGAGAGATCAGGAAAGCACCGGAGAGGGGCGGATGGCATCATCCGTCCCTCTCCAGCTGTTTTTTTGTGGGCTACATGGTCTGGCTGATGACGCTGCCGATGGTGTCGGCGGCGGAGCGCTTCATCCCCTCCGTGGCGTGGGTGTAGGTGCTGAGGGTAAAGCCCGCGTCGTAGTGGCCCAGCGCACCGGACAGCGTCTTGACGTCCACGCCGTACTTGAGGGACAGCGTGGCGAAGGTGTGTCTGAGGTCGTGAAACCTGATGTGCTCCGCGCCGATGGCCTTCAGGATCTTCTCATGGGTGTGCCGGAAGGAATCCGGGTCGAACATGGTGCCGGTCTTGGGCGACACGAACAGGTGGGGACTGTGTAGGTGCTTTGCGTGTTCCTCCACCAGCAGCTCCACGGCCCACTGCGGAATGGCCAGCTTGCGGATGGAGTTGGGCGTCTTGGGCTGGCTGACCACCAGTTCACCGTTGATGCGGTTTACCTGCTTGCTGACGGAGATGGTCATATTCTCCACGTACAAGTCCGTCCACAGCAGGGCGAGGAGCTCGCCTCGGCGCAGCCCGGTGGTCAGCTCCAGATAGAAAGCCGCCAGCAGTCCGCGCCGCTCCGCTTCGGCCAGGTACGGGCCGATCTTGTCCTCAGTTTTCTCCCGCAGGCGCGGCTCGGCGTAGACCTCATACCTCAGCTTGATCCACGCGCCCAGCGTGTAGGATTTGGCGCGGCTCATGTCCAGCTTTTCAGCCTCCGCAATGGCCTGCTTGAGCTTTTCCTTGGCTTCAGATTGGGTTTTAGCGAGGACGCTTTTGTGAATAGGTTTGCCGGTGGCAGGATCATTGCCTGCGGTGTAGCGTCCCTCCCAGCGGTCATCCTTACGCTTGCGGATGCTACCCTCACCGTTTGCACGTTTTTTCGGCATGGTATCAACTCCTTTTCTTGGTAGCCAACATATATACCACAAGCCGACCTTAATAGCTATCGGAGATAGGCAGAGTTAAGAGAAAGTTATCAATTGCACAGCGGGGGTATTCTTTGGTTACAGCGTGGTCATTTTTGAGCCGTGTTGGCGTCGATCCACTCCCGCAGCTTGTCCTTCGGCACCACGATGCGGCTGCCGATCTTCAGTGCAGGGAAGCCCTCACTGTGAACCAACTCATACGCTCCGGCGCGGGAGATGCCCGGCACCGCCGCCACCTGCACGACGTTCAGCATCAGGGGCAGCTCATCGTAATTCTTATAGCTACATTCGTTCATTCGCTCCTCCTTACATTATGGTCATGTCGAAACCGTGATACTGCTCATATTCTTCCTCGTAATTTTCCCGTTCCTGACGGCGGGACTG
>ENA-ORSI01002843-ORSI01002843.1-human-gut-metagenome-genome-assembly--contig:-NODE-2843-length-11842-cov-12.188513_pt1 | contig 11842 bp, 11 predicted proteins | sample MGYA00242187_ERZ509154 | MGnify/ENA primary metagenome ERZ509154 (study PRJEB26280, sample SAMEA2338627) | human gut metagenome | biome: human gut; feature: human-associated habitat; material: faeces...
CAGCTCGGTGGGCACCTGAAACGCCACCGTCCTCACATTGTCCTTGTCCATCTTCGCATTGTCCTCCATTTCATAAAATTTGGTAATAAGCACGGTCATGTACCGGCTCAGTGTCTCGCCAGATTCCGCCTGACGCTGCCGCACCTTGTCATGCAGCTCCACGGGGATCTGCGCGCAGAGGTTGCGCGTTTTTTCTGCCATAGCAGTTCCTCCGATCTTTTTAATGGTAAAGCTAAGATACCCGAAAGCAAGTGTGAAAGCTATTACCAAAGCCAACTAAAAATCCCATTCCAAATCAAGCGTAATGACCATAGCCACCCGCTGCATGAGGTATTCCACGCAGGGGATGGCAACGCTGTTGCCGAGGGCTTTGTAGCGCGCGGAGTCCGAAGCGCCGGGAACATCGGTCCAGCCATCCGGATAGCCTTGGAGCCGTTCGCACTCCAGCGGTGTGAGGCGGCGAATGAGATTCCGGCAGTCCGTATCCCAGGTAGAGGGCGGCTGGCAGACAAGGTCTGTAGCGTCCTTGTGCTGCCGCGCGCTCTCCGTGGAGGCGATCTCATCATCCCTGAACTGATCTACCCTCTGGCGGGCATAGACGCTGTGGCGATCCGAGGTGGTCAGGGTATAGGAAATGTCCCGCTGCCAGCCGAAGCCGTTGCCGCCGTTTTGTGGCTGGCGGTCAATGGCGTTGCCTGCAATGCAGATGACCTCCTCCTGCTGTACAAGGGGAATGTTGTTCCTGCCGGTCCCATAGCGGACGGACATGGTGGGCGCTACATCATGCGGCCCGGTGTATCTTCCGTCAATGCCGTGGTTTTCGTAAACCTTGGGTTCTGCTGGACGCAGAATCAGAGGTTGGTGTCCATGCTCCTGCGCCCGCAGGGTTCCGGTGACGTTCTCACTGCACTCCATGATCTGCCCGCCCTGATCGTTGATACAGAGGATGCTGGGCATACAGTTTCCGCTGGGGCTGCCTTTCAGGGTAGGCGATACGCCTTCCTGATATCCGATGGTTCCGGCGCTTGCACCTGCCCCGGCAGAGAAACCGGCAATAAAGGTCTGCATTTGAAGGTTCTGCGTTGCCATCAGAGCGCCGGACACACCGTCCAGGTCAATGCCTTCATTGCGCTGATTGATATGGTAGGCTTTCGCTTCGCCGGATATGGGCGCGGGCGGGTCAAGCCCTGCCTGCATACGCAAAGCTGCTTCCAATAAGGGTGGCAGCGATTTGCCGCGGCACTCTGCGCGGCGCAGAATACCCAGGCACGCTGTCTGGGATAGCGAGTATCGGGATGGCGCTGTAGCCTGCAAAATCTGCCACAAGGAACACTCGACGGCGTCTTTGGGGCACTCCGAAGTGTTGGGCGTCCCAAACGATCCAAGCCACGGAGGATCGTACTCCCAATATGCCCCCAGCATATTCCCAGCGCCCGGCCTCAGGTCTAACAGCATGAAGGTATGGTTCTTCAACTTGGAGGAACGCTTCGAGGACTTTTTGAAAATCCGCCCCAGGCTTTTTTTGACCCGTTTCAGCGTCCCGCCCACTTGAGAGAGCGCCGACGACATTTTCCCAAATCCCGAATCTCGGCCGAATATGGATTCCTGTCCTTCCAGATTTTCTGTCTGCATCTCGCATCTCCTGAATGATCCGTATTTGTTCCATAAAGAGGCCGGAACGCGCACCAGTCAAACCGGCGCGCATTCCGGCCACGCTGAGTCCTGGCACGGGCTGCCCCCGCAGATGATGTCTACAGGCGGCAGATACGCACCGTTCAGTTTTATGATGTCTCCCATCTGCTCCATGCGTGGGAAACGTATTTTTGATACCAGTATGGGGAACGGTTCGATCTCGCTGGCCCAGATCGGCTCGATACCGCACCGCACCGAAGCCAGAGGAAAGCCGGAGATGCCATCGAACAGGCTCCCCATCGTAAGTTTTCTTGTTGGCTGAGTCATTTCATATGCACCTCTTTACTTGATTGCCGCGGCGATGGTTCTCGTCACATTCACTGCGGACTGTGCCGTATAAACGGCGCTCGTAATATTGGCCTTTGTTGTGGTGTCCAGACCGAAGCTGCCGGCGATGCGGGGTACTTCGCCTGCGGAGAGCATGAGTCCAACGCCCATCAGCGCGTGGTCTTTGAACACCATAAGTCCCGCAATGAGGATGGTGGACTGGAGGAAGGCAGTCAGGCACAAGCCGATGACCTGCCGCATCCAGCCCATAAAGCCGTCCAAATAGCCCCGTGGGACGCTGAACATATAGAGGCTGCCTACCGCGATCTGGATGAGCAGGATGCCGCCTCTCTTCAAGTTGGCAAAAAACACCTTCAGCACCGCATAGCCCATAAGGATCACGCAAAAGAGAAGCATAATGGGGCTGGTGATGATGCCGAGTCCAAAGTGGGAGCTGTTCACCACATCGGCAAGTGTCTGGATCTCGCTGAGTTCGGTGATGATGTCCTGTCCCACCTCACCGATGCTTCGTCCGTAGCCGGTAAGTCCCGCGGAAAAGGTTCCCTGCAGCGACACCGATAAGGCATAGAGGCGGACGGGGACAACGGTGAAGAGACTCACCGCCAAAAAGCCCTTGATGATATTCATCCCGCACTGCTGGAGATTTCCTCTGCCGGTGGAGTATTCAATGCCGCACTCAAAAGCGCAGACTACCACGCTGACAGCGAACAGCGCCCAGGCAAGGCGGGAGAAAAAGAGAATGATGGCGCTGACCCATTCCAGTTCAAAAAGTTCCACGACCATATTGCCCATGAGGGCAAAGAAATTGCCGAGAAAGCCTACGATCTGCCCGTAGATCCAGTCCACCAGCTGATCCAAAACTGTCGCGGCAACAAAGTTCCAAATAAATATCTTCGCTCACCTCCGAAAATGCAGAAAGCCGCCGCCCAGATGGGCGACGGCCTTTCATATAGAGTATTTTGTTTTGCATCTGACTGCAGCGCTTACTTGAGCAGCCGCGGATAATCTGTTGTGCCATTGACGATCGCATAAACGTAGACGGTGTCCCCAATCAATTTGTAGATGGCAACATAAGTCTTCGTCAGCACAAGTTTACGGTAACCGCTTGCCGCAAGGATCGGGTCCGGATGCGTTTGCCCCATCAGCGGGAAATCCCGCAGACGGTTTATGGTCGTTTTCATCGTACTGTAGATTTTCCGCGCGTAGGGAGTTCCTGCCTCCGTAATGTGATACTTTACGATCTCCTCGAAGTCGTGTTGAGCAGGTGGAAGATAGACCAGTTTACTTTTCGTAGGCACGGAACAGCTCCTCCATTCTTTCGTCAAGCTCCTCCGGCGTGCAGACAGGCTCTCCGCTCAATCTGCTGAGTTCCGCAGCATAAATTTTGTCGCGGTGTCGGAACATTTTTTCCCGCTCCTCGTATGCTGCCATGCTCATATAAACACCGTCATCTTCACCCTTGTTCGTGATGAAGATCGGTTCACCGGATGCCTTTGCCAGCTCGGAGATCTGCGTATACTCATTCCGCAGAGCAGAGGATGGTCTGATTTGCATAGAAAGCCCTCCTTATCAATTTCTTGATAGTATTATATCAAGATAACACTTTTTATGCAAGCTTTTTATGAGGCTCCTTGCTAAATACGGGGTGACACCATCTGCCTACTTCCTAATCCAGGACTGTCGCGGCAACAAAGTCCCCAATAAATATCTTCACTCACCTCCAGAAATGCAGAAAGCCGCCGCCCAGGCGGGGCGACGGCTTTCCTTATAGAATATTTTGTTTTAGACCATTATAATGTAGATCAATCGAACATGACCGCATCCGCTAAGTCCTGATTGGTATTGAATATTTCCGTGTCCACGATTGACACGGGAGCACTATGCTTCACAATTTCCGCTCCTGTGAAATTCCATCCACCACCAGAAGCAGCCTCGTTTGTATTCACCATGACCTCCATACCGTTATACATGGATCTTAACCAACCTGCTGCAGTCGTATCTTCTCCTAAATACTCATAATCGTCAACGCCAATCAAGGAGAAGAAATCTTCAAAGGACATTTCATCTTCCATGTCCGGAAAGAGTATGCATGCGGTGGTGACAAAACCGGAACATTCCAGCTGGTCTTCATATTCGTTCATAGCCTTTTCAGCATCGCCACTCTGTGCGCCGAAAAAGCAGTAAAGATATTCCGACTCTGAGGCTCCAAAGCATATAGCAGCACTGTCTGGAAATCCATCCGGCCTTACAATCACGTTGCCTTCCGGATGCTCGTTTTTCAATTCATCAAGCGTTTTCCCGAGGTCATTGAAAAACTCAGGCGTGCTTGTATTATCATAGTCTGAACAGCCCGTTGATGCACCATTCTCCGTAATATTGGAATTCTTTGATGTTAGGTCATCAGGAGTTACAGATGCACAAGCGGAAAACGTAAATAATACAAGCAAAAGCATCATTGTAATGACGGCATTATGCTTCATAGTATTCTTGGTAGACACAGAACAATTCCTCCATTCTCATTAAGATTCTCTGGTACCTATCTCTCAAATGGTATTTATAGCAGAATTGTGCTTTTAACGCAATGGTATCTTTGTGAAGCAACCATGTCTGCCTACTTCATCCACATACACTATCCATGCAACCATTGCCTCATCGGTTATATCCGGCAGGAGGGTCCTGATTCGGCTTTTAATTGTTCTCTCTTCTTGGCTCAGATCCCGATGATATTCCAGATGTATTTCGGCGCGATCAAGCTGAAAATCAGGCAGGCAAAGAGGATGGCGGGTCCGGTCCATTCAAACTGGCCTCGCTGTCGGTAGTCAAAGTACGCGCCGCCAAGTTTCACAAAGAATGCGATGGCGAGGATCATATCCAGCGCAGGGAACACCACCTTCTCCACCACGCTCTTGATCTGCTTGGCCGCCTCCGTCCACGTCTGCTCCACCGCTCCCGCGACATCCCCGCCCGCAGCGAGCGCCGAGGTGCAGCAGAGAGAAGTCAGAAGCAGAAGCGTCAATGTCAGAATAATCATTTTTCTGTATTTCAAGAAATCTCAACCTCCTTAAAATGGGGATGCCGCCCCTTGCGGAGCGGCATCCGTTGTTAGTCCTTAATAACCGGTGCGAGGCAGGGGCTTGCTGGGAGCATAAACTCTGGTGACCCAACGGGAGGTCGCCATGATCCACTGCCCATTGTAGACGCCGCCTGCATCCGACGTGTTGACGAACTGCGTGCCGCCGGTGAGCTTTGAAAGCACCTTGCAGTCCATGCGGGGCGCCTCCACCTGACGGAAGTTTGAAGGTACGATGCCGAACGCCGCCATGAACTCCGTCACATACTCATTGGCGGCAAGCCCCAGCGCCGCGGGCGAAGCATCCAAGACGTAGTTTTTGGATGTGCTCAGATTATCTGCCAGCGTGCGCCAGTTATCACCGCTGAGATTGGTTTTGTACACGATCTTATAATTTCCGGGGGTATTCCACGTGCCGGTGTAGATCCTTTCAAGCCGCACCGCCTTGACGGGAAGGGTGTCTCGCCAGTAGAAGGATTCCAGCGCCGTGGTGGAATTGTTGGCAATACCGGTGAAGTTGTAGCGGGCAAGCTGCCCCGGCATGACCTCCACATAGCCGGTTTTCTTGATGGAAACGTTGGTAGACAGGCTCTTGTTAGTCATGCTTGCCTTGACGATCTGACCGGCGTACTCAATTTCCACCTCAATGGGTGTCTTATCCAGGCCGTAAAATTCCGCCGCCTTGGATTCCACGATCTTGTACCGTGCCAGCGGCAGAGGCTTACTCACCGCCAAGCCGTTTTTGTCCGTCTTAATGGTATCCACCAGACGGTTGGTGCGGGCGTTGTAGATCTCAAAAACAGTGTTGGGGATGGGTGTCCCGGCAGGCCAGCCGTTCATGGCGTTGTAGTCCGCACTGACCTTTGTCACTTGGATTTGGCCGGTGATGGGCGTATTCTTCCACTCGATTTCTGTGGTTTCGCCGGACTTTACATACACGGTCTTTTTCTGCGTGTTGGGAATATATCCCTCATTTTCCAATTCACGCAGATAGTAGCGGCCATCTTCCAGTCCCTCAAACCGGACATACTCTCGGTCATCGCTTGTTTCCTGCGCAATGGGATTATTTCCGCTGTCATAGAGAATGAAGGAAACGCCGTTGATGCCCTCGCCGGTGGTCGAATCGACCTTGTGGATCAGGATACCGGAGATGGCTTTGTTGGTCACCGTTTTGGTCGTGGTTCTACCATTCTCCACGGCGAAATAGATGGGGGTATTGTCCAGCTGGAAGCCCTTGCCTGCCTCGGTTTCCACGGCATAGTAGCTGCCGCTTTCCAGCGGCACATACACGCGGCCGTCCGTTCCGGTGGTGACGGTGTCCACCAGACCGCCATCGCTGACACGACGGATTTCGAAGGTGGTGTTGGGGATACGCTGGGTTTTGTCCGCCGCATTTACTTTCACCAGCTCCAGCCCACCGATGGGAGCATTATAAAAATAGAGGGACTGCGTGTCGTTGGGGTTGACCACCACGGTCTGCGTGCGGGTGTTCTCGTCGATGGTGTAACCGGAGATAGATTTTTCCTCTGTTACCACCAGTGTGCCGGTGACGCCCTTGAGAATGATCTGCCCGTTTTCGTCGGTATAGTACAGACCGTTGGAGCTGATTTTTCCGTTTTCGTCGGGGACAAACTCGCCGGTAGCCGTAGTGATCTTGAAGGTAACGCCCTCCAGCGGCGTCTTGCGGTCCAGAGAGGACAGCTTGTTGATGATGAGCGCGCCCTGTCGCTCATTCCAGAAGGTCATGCGCTGGGGAGACTGGCTCTGGTCGATCTTGATGCTCTGCGGCGTCCCGTCCAACACGAATCCATCCACTGTCTTGACTTCCTTGGCAGTGATCGTCATGCCGTCGGTAAGCCCCTCAATGACGATCTGGCCTGCGGAGTCGGTGGTATAGTAGCCGTTGTTGGGGCCGACTACCGCACCGGAGGAGTCCGTCACAAGAAACTGTACCCCGGCAAGCGGTTCATTTTTCGTGCCGGAAATGTATTTCTGGAGAATCAACGTTGTAGTGGGTTTGTTGTAAAAGGTCAGCGTCTGCGTGTCATTGGGGTTGACCACGACAGCCTGCGTGCGGCTGGCTTCGTCGATGGTGTAGCCGGGGATCGTCTTGGTTTCCGTTGCTACCACGGTGCCAACGATACCAGAAATTCTGATCTCACCGGATTTATTGGTGTAATAAATGCCGTTGCTGGACAGCTCGCCGTTGGCGTCCGGGACAAAGCTGCCATCCGCATAGGTGATCTTAAACTCGACACCCTCCAGCGGCTCCTTGTTGGGACCGGTGCTGACCTTGCGGATGATGAGATTTCCGGCAGGCTGGTTCAGAAACTGCAAATGCGCCGTTTCGCCGCTCTTGATGAGTGCGTGCTGGGGGCTGTCATCCAACAGGTAGCCCGTTTTTGCTCTGACTTCACGGGCAATGACCGTCATGCCGGGTTCCAGACCATCCACCAGAATTTCGCCTGCGGCATTGGTGGTGAAGCGGCCGTTGTCATTGCCGAGATAATAGCCGCTGCTGTCGGTCAAAAGGAACTCTACGCCGGAGAGCGGTTCGTGCTTGCTGTCGTCGCTCAGTTTGGTAATTAAGAGCGATCCCAGAGGAGCATTGCCGAAACGGAGCGTCACCACATCCTGATCCTCGCCGGAGATCCACACGGTCTGGGGTTCGCGGTCGATGATGTGATTTCCGTCGCTTTCGATTTCCTGGCAGATGTAAGTGCCGCGTTTGAGGTTTGTTACGGTGAACGCTCCGTTGGGTCCGGTCACATAGGTACCGATGACCGTACCGCCAGTGCCGGAAGTGCCGCCGCCTAAATATCTCAGTTCAAATCGGCAGCCCTCCAGTCCCTTTCCGGTTTTGGCGTCATATTTGTACACGACGAGGGCGCTGTGAGGAACATTGTCCACGGTCACGGTCTTAGAGGTATTGGCTTCCAGATAGAACTCGGTGACCCCGCTGCCCTGAATGCCGAAGCCCTTGGGAGCAGACTCCTCCACCAGCTTGTACCAGCCACGGTTTACGTCGGTGAGCGTGATTTTACCATCGGAGGCCGTTGTGAATACACCGAGGTCGTTGATCTCGCCGGTGGTGGTATTGTCCGAACCATAATAGATGTGGAATTTGGCATTGGAGAGAGGATCGCCGGTGATGCTGTTGCGCTTCAGGATCGTCAGGGAGGGCTTGACCGCGTTGAAAAAGGTCACCGTGCGGGTGCAGCCTGCTTCCAGATAGACTTCCTGGGGGATCTCAGAGAGAATAACATGGGAAGGTACATTTTTCTCCGTGATGCGATAGCTGCCAACGGGGATGGAATCGAGGAAGATGCGCCCTGCGCTGTCTGTGGTGGCGCTGGTGGAGTAGCTGCCGTCGATCTGCTCGATGCGGTAGGTCACGCCCTCAATGGGTTCTCCATTGGCGATGTTCTTCTTGATGATTTCGAGGCCTGGCTTTTCATAGTCAACGAAGGTGACCTCGGAGGTCTTGCCGGGGCGCAGCGCCACGGTCTGCTCGGTATTGGTTACGATGTACGGCTCGGGAACGGATTCCTCACGCACAACATAGACACCGGTAGGAATGGCCGAGAGCGTTGCGGAGCCGTCCGTCCCGGTCGTGACGGAGGTGTAATAGCTGCCGGTAACGGACTTAATGGAAAACACCGTGCCGGCAATCGGTTTGCCGCTCACGGCGTCCCGCTTGGTGATCTTCATATCGGGCTTTTCGTAGTTGACCGCCGCAACGCTGTATTCGCGGTCGCCCTCGGACACATCTACATAAACGCTTTTGGGCGTGGGATCAACACAGAAGCTGTCCGGTGCAGCGGTTTCCACGAAGCTCCAAAGGCCGGTGGCGGCGTTCTCAACATAGATCTCACCCTGCGCATTGGTGATGTCGCTGCCGACGATCTGTCCGTTGAAATAGATGCTGAAACGTGCACCGGCGAGACCGGTTGTGGTACCGCCGGCAGTTTTCTTCAGCGTGATCTTGCCTGTGCCGCCCGTAGGCTGCTCGGGCTGGTCAGGCGCAGGCTCGCCCGTCACGAGCTTGCGCGGTCCATAGTAGTTAAAGAATGACTGATTTTTGCGGTTGCTGGAGATCGCGTACACCGCCCACTTTGCACTCTCATCCTCCACGATGGACGCTTCAATGCCCTGCGACTTATACTCTTCGATCTGGCGCTGGAACTCGGCATCCTCAGCTGCTTTCTTTGCAAGGAGGGAGTCGATGAGGCTCAGATACAGCTCGTAGGTGTCGGCGTCGCCGTCTCCACCGGGCTCGCCTTTATAGCTTTGATTCTCCCAAACGTAGGTCTGTACGGCCATAAAAAGCTGGCCGACGTTTGACTCTTTGCAATCGTTGAGGTAGGTCATCATCCACTTGACATTCTCAACGGTCGCGGCATCCATCTCGCTGAGACCACTGTTTGTGAGCGCCGACTGCAATACGGCATCTGCGTCCGCGCCGGAGCCGGATGTCCACGAGTACGAATCAAGGAATGATTTTGTGGCGTAGTGATAGCCAAGTCCGCTATCCATACAGTACACGAGCTTACCGTCCACCAGCGGCGGGCGGTAGCTGTACGGGGTACCGTTGGAGAGCAGGCGCGTGCTCCAATATGCCTGATTGGTGGTAATTTTGAGGCCGGAACCCGTGTTCGACGCAGCGAAAGCCGCAGTCGGCAGCAGGCTCAAGATCGTCACCAGCGCAAGCAATAATGACAAGATTTTTGTTCGAATCGTTTTCAAGGTTATTCCTCCTTTTGTAAAAGAAAAGCAGGCCGAGTAAACTCGGTCTGCTTTGTTTGTATATCGTTTAATTTTCAGTTTTCTGCAAGCTGCTCCTCGCAGAACTGCTTCAGGGTGGGAATGTCATTGACCGCGGTCTCCCAAATGATCTCGCGGTTCATACTGCCGTAGCTGTGCGCGACAAGATTTCGCATTCCCTTCATCGGTCCCCACTGCACGCGGCTGCTGGTCGCTTTGCGGTATTCTTCGGATAATCCGCCGCTCAGCTCACCGATCTGCAAAATGGAAAATGCAATGGAACGCTGATAATCTGCATCCTGATCAAAGACCGCAAAGCCTTCTCCATAACGTTCGATGGTCTTGCGGATCTCTTCGCAGTAATCGCGGATATGCTGGATGCGCTGGCGGTCAGGCTGCGTCATATACATTCAGTTTCTCCTTCATCACGGTTTCACGGAACATTTCCTCACTGGGCATTTGCGCACGTTGTTCCAGCGCGCTGACAGTAATCAGATCGATCGGCTTTTGCAGTGCCGCTTCAAGGTCGCAATACAGTGCTCCCAAAGAGAGAAGACTGCGCAGGTTCGTTCCGCTGGTATCGACCAGTAGGTCGATATCGCTGTCCTCGCGGGCCTCACCTCTTGCGTAAGAGCCAAAGAGGAATACTGCTTTCACACCGTACTGCTTTGCCACCGGCGCGATTCGCTGCTGAATTTCGTAGATTGAATAAATCATAAGCACTCCTCCTTTGATTTCATTATACCCAACAAATGCCGGAATGTCCACGTTTTTGTTCTGACAGCTCTGATATATCATTTCATTGCAGTCGTATCCACCCAAGTGACTTCACAGCCGTCCAGCAGGAAGACCTGCACGCAGTACCAGCAGTCAAGGCCGTTTTGGTTAACGCCCCGCGCCAGTCCGACGCCGATCTCACCGTAGCGGGAGCTTGTCATGTTGTCCGCGTGGGCCTTGGAGTTGGACCACAGCTCGACCACCGCCTCGGAGAGCGTTTTTTGCTGCTGCTCAAGATACAGCTCCGAGATGTTGTGAAGGTTTTCGCCGGTATACTTGCTGTCGGTGACGGTGTTGCTCTTGCGCCCATCCGGACGGGTGTGAGAGTAGACACCGCTGGCGGCCATCTCATCCGCGCGAACCTGTGCCGCCTGCATGAGCTTGTCGTTGACGCGCAGCGCGGCAACGCCTTTTTGATGCCGTAGCGCATTGGTGCGGTCAATGATGTCCTGCTTTGCAGCGGCGACATCTGTCTGCGCAGGCTGCTCCACGGGCTTTGCCTCCGCAGACGTTACCGGCGCTTCGCCGGTGTACGGCTTTTTCGATTCGACCTGTACACATTTGGCATCGCCGTCCCAGTAAACCTCGAATCCTACCGTCTTGCCGACGTCGCGCAGCATGACGTAGTTATTGCCGTTGATGTTGTACGCCGTCAGGCGGACTTCCTGACCGTCTACAAGGATGCGGTTGGTGGAAAGCGTTGCTTTCAGCGATTCCACCGCCTGCGCCGCAGGAGCACTCAGCGAAAGTCCCAGCGCAAGGCCGCAGAGGACGAGCCCGATGTTCTTCAATCTGTTCATTGTTCTACCTCCAGTCTAATGTTTATGTGGAAATCTTTGCAGCACGAACATAGCACAAGTGAGGGGCAGAAGTCGAATAGAACCGATCTGGCAAAACGGAGAAAGAATCAAGTCTCTACCGCTGTGACGCACCAGCGCTGGTCGCGCTGGTTGCGGACGCAGGTGTAAAGCGTCAGCATATTCTCAGCAGAATCCGCAAGACCGCTGCGGTCTGTCTCGCTGACCTTGCTGACGTCCGTCACCTGATAGGTGCGCGTCCCCAGCTTGGTGGTCAGGGTGATCTTGTCCCCGATGTTCAGCGTGTGGATCTGCCCGAAGTAGCTGTTGGCGCCGCGGTTGTGGGCGGCGAGGCAGACATTGCCCTCCCAGATGGAGGTATCTTCGAAATGCCCGATACCCTTGGCAAGCGTCTTGCTGTCCGTTCCCTGATAGATCCTCACGCTCAGACCCA
>ENA-ORSI01002844-ORSI01002844.1-human-gut-metagenome-genome-assembly--contig:-NODE-2844-length-11841-cov-4.014509_pt1 | contig 11841 bp, 3 predicted proteins | sample MGYA00242187_ERZ509154 | MGnify/ENA primary metagenome ERZ509154 (study PRJEB26280, sample SAMEA2338627) | human gut metagenome | biome: human gut; feature: human-associated habitat; material: faeces...
ATTATATAATATATGATAAGCAGTTTGAACATCTAAATCTAACATTTGTTTATTAGCATCATCAGATAATATTTCAATAATATCTTTAAATAAAGATTCAAGATTAATAATAACTTTTTGATTTTTAGTAACAATATTTCCTTGATGATCTTTAGTTTTAATTTTATTTATAGTAATACCTTTATATTGAATATATGCTTCAATAAAATCTTTAATTATTTTATCAAATTCAGTATCCTCAATAGTAGTCGTAATAGCGTTAACTTCGTTGTTATCATCAGATTTAATGGTTACTTTTTGTTTAGTAGCAAGAGCTTCAGCAAGACGTCTAAAAGTTTCAGTTTTACTATCTTTACGTCTTTCTAAAGCTCTAACTATTTGTTTCATTCCCATATTAACACCTCTTTGGGCAGCATAAGGTGCTACTTCTGGACTAACACCTTCTTCGATAAGTTGTTGAGTAATAGTTTCTATAATATTTTTAACTTCTGGACTATCACTACTTTTATTTAAAGCATCTTCAAATATATTAGGAGAAGTTCTAAAAAGAAGAAAAGTTTTACTACTTGCAATACCTACAGCTCTTTCATTAATACTTGGGTCAAAAGATTTAGCTAATTTAACAGCGTCATCTAAATCTTTATTAGTAATTTTATCTTCATCTTCAATAATTGCTTTAACAGCAGTTTCGTTAGGATCAGTAGTTTGCTGATCAGTTTGAGTTTGAGAAACTCCACTTCGTGGAGTTTGTTCCCCCGTAGAGGAGTTATCAATATTAGATGATTGATCATTACTAATTTCTGCAGCCGCATCATTAATAGCTTTTGCTTGTTCTTCAGTAACTTGTTCACCATTAACTACTACTTTTTTAGCATCTTCTTCTTTTTGTTTTCTATTTTGTCTTTCCTCTTCTATTGTAGCTCTTATCGAATTACTAAAATCTTCAGTATTAAAATATCCTATTTTAAGCATATCGAGAGATTCTTTTAATTTAGGAACTCTATTGCGAAGAATATCTTGCCATGCTTTATCTAAATCTTCTTGTTCTTTAATCCAATTTTCAACTCGAGTTGCAGCTTCTGACATTCTTTTCATAGTAAGATAATCAACTTGTTGGGCAATAAGGTCAACTCTATCATTATAATCTTTTTGAGATTTAGGTTGAATATTTTCTAAATTAGCTTTTTTATCTTGAAGTGCAACTTGTTTATCAATTAAATCTTTAACATTATTAGGAGCTTCAGGAATATTTTTATCAGATTCGTTAATAAGATTTTCAATATTATTTAATATAGTTTGAATATCACCAGAAAGTCTTTCGGCTTGATAATTTTTTCCAATACTTTGATTAAATATATCAATTATAGTTTGTTTATTATTTTCAGATAAAGGATTATTATCATTTAGAAATTTAAGAAGTCCTCTTTTTCTATCATTATAAATTTTATTATATTGATTTTTAGCTTGTTCAGAAATATCTGAATTATTATTAACTTCTTCTTGAGCTTGATTAATTTCATTTAGTAATTTAGAAATATGTTTATCAATAGCTTGTCTTCTATATTTATCAATAGAAGATATATCTACATTACTTTTATTTATTTCATCTTGTATAGTATTAATTCTATCTCCAAAAGATTCAATTTCTAATTGTTCTCTTGTAAATTCTCTTGCAGCAATTTTAGCAGTATATTCACTTTCTATTTCGCTATTATATAGTACGTTATATAGATTTTCAGCATATATATTTCTAACTTTATCCATTTTAGCAAAAGCTTGATTAGTAAAATCTTCTTCAGATTTAGTAAGTTGAACTCCAGCTTCTCTAAAATATTCTTTAAATTCAGGACTTGTAACATATTCTTTTAATAAATCATAAGTGCCTGCTTCATAAGCGTTAATAGCTAAATTAGTAAAATAATCATCAATAACTTGTTGTTTTTTAATTTCAGCTTCTTCTGGAGTAAGTTTTCTATGAACATCAACTCCTTCATCTTGAAGTCTTTCTCCAGTAAGAGGATCTTCAATATAATCGTCTGGAGAAATATAATCGTTTAACATGGTAAGTTTATCAACAACATCTTTATTTAAAGCAGCACGGTCTTGAATTTCTTTATTCATTATTTTTTCTTCAGCAGTAAGAGTATTAAGAATATTAGCATCAGATTCTTTGCCTTTTAATCTTTTAGCTTTAATTTGTCGTTGAAGAGCAGAAAGTCCTCTACCAGTTCCTTGAAAAACCATACCCCCAACAGTACCCCAAAATGCTTGTTCCCATATTTTATCATCGGTAATATAACTTTCAATTGTACGAGGAGTATAATTAGGATCTAAATACATTTTAGAAACTTCTTTACCTTTTTCAGTTTGAATACCTTGATATGCTTCTTCTAAACCTTCAGTAAGTTCTAAAATATCAATATTATCAAGAGGATGTTTAATAACTTCTTTAAGTTCATCTATTCTATTTTTCCAAAAACTTGTTTTAGGAACAGTTGAGGTAGAAGTTTGTCCAGATACGTTTGTATCAGCTTTTTTACGAAGATCTTTAATTGCTTGTTTATTAGAACGTCTAATTTTCGAAGTAAATAATTTTTTACCAATTTTACCAAATAACTTGACAATACTTCTAAATTCTACAAGATCTTGACCAAGCATAGCATAATCATTAATAAAAGTTTTATCAGCAGATTCCCCAGCAATATATCTTGCTATTTGATCAATAGTTTTACCATTTAGTTCAGGATTTCTTGCAAAGAAATCTTTCCATTGTTGGTCATTATATCCTTCAAGTTCTTGTTTAGTAAGTTCATAACTTTCTGTCCAAACACCTCTTGCTTCCATATAATTTTCCATAGTACGAGAAAGAACAGCATTAGTAGTTAAATTATTAATATATTTAACAGAATTATCAAGACGAGCAACTGAAGGAGCTCTAATACCAACTCCTTTTATAGCTTTATGTGTAAGTTTAGCCAAACCTCGCGTAGAAGCATTATATGCTCTTCTTACTTTACGAATTTTTCCTAATGCACCAACAGCTTTAGTGATACCAAGAGTAGGTAACATCATAGATAAAGTACTAAAAGCACTTACTCCATTATTAGTCCACCAACCAAAATCTCCAAATGCAAAAGTATTATTTGGATCCTTTTGATAAATCTCAAATTCATCTCTAATAGTATTTTGAATACCTTCGATATATTCACTTGCTGGATTAATATAATCGTTATCTTCTGTAAAAGCTTGTTTTACAGCATCTACTATATTAATAAGAGAAAGAAATGAACCAAGTACAGCTTCATTAGCAACACCTTGTATTATCATATTACCAAGTTGTTCAAACGCAGATTGATTTTCTGCACGTTGACGTCTTAAACTTTCTTCAGAATCAATATTATTAACAGTAATATCTCGTTCTTCAAACTTTTCAATTTCACGAGAACTATATTGAGAAGTATATCTAGTTTTATTAGCCATTCTATTAACGCCTTTAGCAAAATCATCATTCATTGTATTAGAAACAAGATAAGGGGACTCTTTAGCCCCCTTTTTAGTTTTAGAATTATATTTAGGATTTCTTGTTATTTTCCCATTATTTATAAAATCAATAACTTTACTCATATCTTATACGTTTAATTTACTTCCTAAATCTTTACTTAAAACACTATAATAACGTTCTAATAAATCAGGTCTTCCAATAGAATTTGTTATAGTTTTTGCAATTTCAAAAATACACCCATTTAATCTTTCAATAGCATTTTCATTATCTAGTTGTAAATTTCCTTGTGTGAAATTATTTTGAATATCTATATATTCATTCATTGCGTCATAAATATCTACAGCTACGTTTCTATCAATAGTAACTTCTATATTTCCATTTTTATAAGTAAATAAATTATCACCATTAGCTATTAATTGTTGAGCACCTAATGTAGGAGTATCACCAGTTTCACTAAGATTAGTCGTCATTCCATAAGCGTCCATTTTAGCAATATGATCTGAAGCCTTAGTATATGGATTATTTTCAAATGCTTCTTGTGCTTCATCATTAACTAATCCGGGAATAAAATAAGTTTTTGGAATACCAGTTGGATTACCGTTACTATCTAATTTAGGATAGATTGTTATATTAGTACCACTACCAAAAAAAGGATTATGTGCAGAATTAAATACAGCTTTACCATTTCCAATAGCTGATATTATTTTATTACCTTCATCTTCTCTATTTTTAGTATTTGTAACTTCTTTAAAAGTACCATAACCATCATCGTCTTCTACAGTAAACATTTTAGTATTTCCAAATCCATGAGACATAATTTTTCTTCTTAGTTCTTCTTTGTCTATTTTAAGTCTAAGATTATACTCAGTATTATCAATTTGATTAGTATTAAGTTGATGTAGAAGTAATTGTTGATAATTTGTTTCACCGGGGAGAGATTGATGACCGATAGTAATTTCTTGATAATCATCTAGTACAGTATTTAATTTGTCTTGTTGTTTAATAAAATCCTTAGAATAATTAAGAAATTTTTTATTAGCAGCTTTTGTATATACATTATATAAATATTTATAAGAATAATTAGTTTCAAAATCGTAAATCCGATTTACACTATTATATGGAGATGGCATATAGCTATTATCTTGTTGTGATTTAGGAATTACAGGATTATATTCAGAGTCTAATACTTGTACAGTAATATTATCTACGTTTCCTTCAACAACGGCATTAACAATATTAGATAAAAGTAACATATTTTGATAATATTCTTTTGGTAATCTAATATAGTTAACACTTTTTCCATCAATTTCTTTTCTTCCTGTATTAAAACCTAAAGCAAGAAGACCATTTTCATTATTAGAATTTAAAATTTGAATAGCTTTATTATATTCATCTATATTGTTAAAACTAACATCATAATATTGACCTTTATCTCCAAGTTCATCTTGAATATCTCTTAATAGCTTTTGATCATACGGATTATCTTTGTTAAAACTACCTCCATTTTTCATTCTATTAACATAATCTATTAAATATTTATCATCTGCTTTTAAATCTTTAATTAGATTATCATAATTCATTGTAATTTCATCATATTTTCTAATAAGTTCGCTAGTTTTAACTTTAAAATCTATAAGTTGTTGTTTTGTAGCACCATTCTTTTTAATAGTTAAATATGCTCTTGTTAAAGTATTTTTCCAACCATCTGTACTAGCATTAGTCATATCAATATTAACATCTCTACCAACTGCATTTTTAAATAGATTGTATAATTCATTCTGAATATTTTGTTTTTCACCCATTAATTCAGCAGTCATGTTATAATTAATAGTTATTGGTTTAGTATCACTTGTTCTATTTAATGATTTTATATACTCATCGTCAAGTTCAGCATTCTTTTTAGCAGTTTCTGCTGCTTGTTCAGCGGCCTTATAAGTTTTTAATCCATTTCCATAAGTGGTTTTACGAGTAGTATTATAATATTCAGCAGCATATAAAGCAGGAGATATTCTTTTATTTAAATATTGTTGAGGAGAAAGAGTTATACCATTATCGTCAGTAACATCACTCACAATATTATATTTTCCTTTAGTAGCATTTATAGCTTTTTTATGTTTCCAAAGAGCAATATCGTAATCTTGTTGAAGACTTTCTTTAGCACCTGGAGTAGATTCAATAGCAGCTCTAATACCAGCTTCTATTTTACTTCTATCAAGTTTTTCAAAACTATGAGTAGTATCATCATAATATTCTCCATCAAATACTTCGTTTGGATTAGTAGTAGGATTACCGTTTTTATCAAGCCAACGAACTTGATTATAACTACCAGATTCTCTTGCAGCCCATTGTAAACCTTTAGAAATCAAAGAAGATAAATCTACAACAGCGGTTGGAGAAATATTAGGATTCCATTTTGTTCCACTAATTACTTTTCCAGTTTTTTCATCTACAATATCTTTATAATAATAAGGATTATTTTCTAAATAATATTCTTTATAATCTTCTGGAAGAGTCTTATCATTTATGATCTTATTTTTAAATTCTGTATAATCTTTTTGAGCTTGAAGTCTGCCAATCATTCCAGCGTCAGAAGTTAAATTACCAGCTTTAACTATTATATCATCTAATGCAGCAGCAGAATTTCCAAATATAGTATTATTATCTATAGTTTGTTGTATTTCAGATATTTTTTGCTGTCTCCATTCATTTTCAGCTTCATTAAGTTCAAGTTTAGCCATTTCAGCTTGAAGATTAGAAGCAGTTTTAATAGCTTCTTTATGTCCTTGCTCTAAAGTATTAAAAGTATTCCCTAAAGTATTTAAATCTACTGTTGGAACATATTCTGTATTAATATAATTAAAACCTTTCATATTAATTATGTTTTTAACTGTTTTTATTTCCGTATGCTCTCAACCATGATTCTATCATGTCATTTGTTATACCTCTTACACCAAGAGCTTTTAATATAATAGGATTAACGTTAGGATTTGCAGCAGCAATAGCTCTAATATTATTTTCAGCAGCTAATCTCTTTTCAAAATTACCAATACTATTTTGTACTCCAGCATTAATACTATTAATCAATCCTATAGTATTTTCAGATTGTTTTTCAATAATAGCGTTTTCAAAAGCATTTTTCTTTTCTTTCCAAGTATTATAATTAGTAATGTTTTGATTAACAACAGCTTGTTGATTAAGTTTATCTTTATTAATTAATTCAGTTTCAGTATTTTCTTTATTAGTATAAATATTATTAAGTAATTTAATAGTATTTAATCTACTAAGTTGTTTTCTACCTAAAGCGACTCTTGAACTTGCAGTATTAGCATCAATTTGTCGTTCATACGCTTGTTGTTGATCTCTAATAGCATCAACTTGAGGATTAATATTAATATTTGTTTTAAGTTTAGAAGGAATTAAATTAACAGGAGCTTTAGTATATTTCATTTTATCTAATGCTTTCTTATCAGCATTAAATCCTATAATACTTCCAATAATATTTGAAGCAATACCAATACCATCGCTAATTAAAGAATTATAAGTTCGTTTATTCATAATATCTTGTTTATTATCATATTTACGCTTAGTATCTAAGTCAACACCTGTAGTAGGATTAAATCTACCATTAGTATCAAGAATATGATATTTGATTCTCTCTACGGGGGATTGATAATTAACAATTGGTTGATTAATTTTATTAGCCAATTCATCTTCAAGACCTAAAGTATAAAATGTAGGATCGAGTGTAATAGGAATTTCAGTCTTTTTAGTACCACCTATTCTGAACTCTATTCGTTTCCCCGTAGAGGGAATCATTCTTAGACTTGTCTTACCATTGCTTGTAACTGTATAAACACCACCATTTTTAGCACGTTTACGAAGTTCAGGATATTTAGAATAAACTTTAGTTTTAATATCATCACGTCCATGAAGTCCTGCAAGTCTTAACGCGTCAACAGCATCAGCTTTTGTAGGAATAGGATAACTTCTATTTTTACCAGCAAAATCTTTTTTACCAACATTAGGATAAGGTTTAGATTTAGAACCATAATCTTTAGAACGACTTAAACCACCCATACGTTTTTTATTTCTTTTTTCATAAAAATTATTAACTAAACTATCTCTATTAGCTAAACCAGCTTCTTTAGTTTCAGTAACATCACCTTCATCATTATAATATTTACGAATAAAATCTATTCTTCGTTTAGCACTTTTATTGGCACTTTTAATTCTTTTAAATCTTAAATCTCTTTCATCTTCTTCAGTAATATATTCTCTTCCTTTAGAATCTTTTTTAATTTTATCACTAATATTACCTCCTGTATATCTATCTACTCCCATTCCAAAATTATCTTTATCAAGACCTTTACTTTTAGGAGCATACCATCTTCGAGTATCTTTATCAAAACCTATACTATCAGGATTTTCAGAATGATTAATTAATTTACCAATTTCAGTAGTATCATAATAAGGTGTATAATCTGGACTAATAATAGGATTTTCTAAAGTAGAAATATTATTTGCTAAATTTTGCATTTCTCTAATTTTTTCAAAACTATTTTTCTTAGTACCATATCTACTTTTATTTTTTCTATTTCTATTATTCTTAGTACCATCATCATTAATATTATTAACATCTTTATATCTTTCTTGAGCATTAAATACTTTATTAGGATTATTTCCTTTTATAACTTTTTCAGCAGGAGATTCACCGTTAAGGAAAGGAACAGAACTAAATACTTTAACTTCAGTAGGAGATATATGCATAACTTCGCCATCTTCAACTTCTAATCCAGTACGAGGATCTTTGCCAATATCAATGCCGCCTTGTTCATGTTTTCTACCTTTCATATAGTAATAATTATTCTTATTAGGAATAGGTATAGCAACACCACCACGAACTATATTAGGTCTAAGTCTTTTATTATTCATAATCTGTTATATTGTATATTTTGACGTTATATAAAGCCTTATAACGTTATCTTATATTGAACTTGATTAATTATACAAGAAAGCATATTGAAAATCAATGTAGAGCTAATAACAGCTATTATTTACGCTTTTTCTTGTCTTTGCAGCCTCCCAATTTCATTTGAGTGAGCCTATCGGAATATTGATTATTATTAGGAACTTGTTGATTAATATTTTGAGTAACAGGTTGAGTAACAGGTTGAGTAACAGAATAGCTATTAGGGGTAAGAGAAGTTTTTTGTTCATAATTAAAACCATCAGCTTTTTTAACCATTTTTGGAGCACTTGGAGAATTAATTAAATTAGTTGCTATAGAACCAATACCAGAAGCAATTCCTCCAACAGTATCATTGAGATTATTACCACTAAACTGATTTGCGATAGTAGAACCGAAATTAGCTTTCTTTCTACCACCGCACGCATATTTCTTTTGATTATTAATTCTATCTGTATAATTAGTTTCTTTAATTTTCATTTTACCACCATTTTTTAAAACAACTTTCTTTTTATATTCGTCAACATAATCTTGATTAGCATAACTTTGAGTCATAGCTTGTGCAGCAGCTAAACTATCTTGTCTATATTGTTCTTCTTGTTGCATTTTAAACGCTTTTTCTTCTGCTTTTCTTCTTTTAGCAGCACCAATAGCAGAACCTATAATACCACCAACAGCTCCTATAATACTACCTAAAAATGCTTTATTACGTTTAACAACTTTATTTTTCATAATCGACTTATTTTATAATTAAGAGATTCAAAATCAATACGTCTATCTTGCATAAGAAATTCAAATTCAATAATAAAATAATTACCATAAAGTCTACTCATAACTGTAGCAGATTGATCATCGTCATTACCAATCATATCTCTAAGATAACTAAAATTCCAATTACCTAAATCCCAATAAGGTTTTTTATAATTACCAAAAATATTTTTATGTTCATTAGGATCAATGCTTTCGTTATCAACAGTAATATTTATATCACTAGTGTTAACATTGTCATTATAAACTCTAAGTATTTGACCAGCATAAGGAGTATCTAATTTCTTTACGGGGAATGGAACATCGTCTCTTACAGATTCATCTACTTTATATAATTTATAAGTAATATATTCTAAAAACTTAACAATGTCATATCCTTCATTAATAATAAAAGACAGTTTACAACTATTATTAAATCCTTCAACAGCATTAGCATAACCATAAATATTAGCATAAGTACAATAATTATTAAATGCTTCAGTAAAATTATAAATAGTATCATATACTAAATTACCGCTTTGAAAACCATTAATAAAATAAACTCTATTTTTACTATTATAAGCATCTCTAAAATAATAACTATGAGTAGAAATAAAATTTTGAGTTTTATAATTATAACTAAGAACTAAATTACGTTTTTGAGTGAAAGTACTACCATCTTCATTTTTTCTAAATATATCATAATCAAATTTAATAAGTAAACGATTATTTCTAATATCATGAGCAAATCTTACATTATTAGGTTTAGCTTTAATAAGCCATTCAACAATATCGTTACTAATAATAGCTAATTTGTTATTATCAAATCTGTAAATATTATTATCGTCATTATTATAAAATATATAGCCAAATTGGTCAACAATAGCGCTTCGCTTATCTTGAAGACCTCCATAACCTAATTCAGAAGTAAATACTTCTTTATAAGCAACATCAAAAGCGTCTGGTTGATGAAGTTGAATATTTTGGTCAATAGTTTTAAGTTCATTATTTAAATCAAACATAAAAAGACTATGTTCAGTATGAGCTAAAACTAAATTACCAATTCCAATTAAATTAATAATAATACCTTTATTTTCGGTAATATTTTTATATGCTTCTAAAGAAAACTTTCGCCAACTATTTTCTCTTGATTCATCTTGAATAACGTTACTTCTACGAATAGTTTTATTATAAACATCAATATATTTAATATCTTCTCTATAACTACTATAAGTTTTAGGATTAAATTGGTCAGCACTACCTTGTCTATTTTCAAAAAGATCAATAGAGTTAGCTGGTGTAACCATATAGCCTGTTCTATATTGAGCACTATCATTTTCAGAAGCAGGTTTAGTTACATAAGATTGAGGTTTAGGTTCATTTTTAAAACATTTACTTTCATGAAAAACTGTATCAATAACAGGCATTTGTAAATAACACATAAATGGTTTATCATTTTCATAAGTTTCATTATGCTCAGGAGAAACAGTAGTAGGATAATATTGATATTCAGCATTTTGCATAGTCACAATACCATTTGTTTCATTAAATACAACACCTGTATCGGCATATATAATAGTGCCACTATAAGTATAAACGCCATTAAGACCAGTATTAATAATTCCAGTATTATTTTTGTTATAAAAAACATCAGTAAATTTAATAAGAGTTTTATTATTATTATTATATATATTAGGATTATCTTTAACTAAAGAAACTCTATATAAATTAATATCATTATTTTTCTTTTCAGTAGCATTAACAAAAAGATCATATTTATTATCAATAACTATACATGTCCCTACACCAATACGATTATCTTTTACAGAATTAGCAACAGCTAATTTATAATTAGGCATAGGATATAGTTTTTCAAAATTATAATCTTGTAATTGAACTTTGTTCATATCAGTAACGAATCCAAAAGGAGCATTTCTTTGATAATAATTAATATTAGAAATATCATAATAATCAAAAACGTTTTTTCCTTCAATTCTAAGAAAATCAAAATCTAATTCTAAAGTATCATCTATATCTAAATTATCACAATAAAAATTCATAGTATTAGAATTCATCGTATTTAATAAATCTTTTTTAACTACATTATCAGTATTATCATATATTCTTAAATTGCCATTTATAATTTCTAATTCACTATAATTACCAGTAATACTTGCAACAGTATTTATTAATCCATCAATAATTCTTCCAGAAATACTTCCTCCGCCATTTTCAATAACACCATAAGCTAAATTTCCATCTGTTATTTTATTATTAACTATTTTAGCATTATATATAGTGCCGGAATATAATTTTACAGTATTATGATTATTAATTCCTTTACTAATAGTAACATTTGCTAATGAATAGTCATTATAATTAGTATCTCCTTTAACTATAATAGTATCTGTATTTCTAAAATCATTAATAGTAAGTAGTCCAGTATATTTACTTCTTTTTTCAAATTTTTCATAAGAAATAAAATATCCAACATAATTATTAGGTATATTAATATTATTAAAATAAGGATGATAAACTCTATGACTATTAACATCTATGTTATTAAATGGAACTTTAAATAAACTATCTCCATTAACGTTTATATAATTATCAAAACCATATTCTC
>ENA-ORSI01002848-ORSI01002848.1-human-gut-metagenome-genome-assembly--contig:-NODE-2848-length-11830-cov-2.860722_pt1 | contig 11830 bp, 8 predicted proteins | sample MGYA00242187_ERZ509154 | MGnify/ENA primary metagenome ERZ509154 (study PRJEB26280, sample SAMEA2338627) | human gut metagenome | biome: human gut; feature: human-associated habitat; material: faeces...
ACTTTAATATAATATATATTTTTCATATTAACTAAGCGTAATATGCTAAAATCTTCTTTGATGAAATATTCTTTAATGAAACATACGTTATTATAATATATAATCAGTCTTATTGCATTAGTTTATATTTTGTTTTTATAATTCACATTTTACTCACATCTTTTACATATCACGTTCACATTTTCCCTCTAATATAATCATTGTTGAAAGACATATGACATTGCTTTCAATAAACTTTTTCATAAACAGATAACTACCTACTCCCTTAAATTTGTAGTTATCACTCTCCCAAAAAGAACCTGAATGATAATCATATCAATTGCCACTTGATATCATTATCATTCAGGTTCTTTTAGTTTATTTATTAAATATTGTAATCACTTTAATTACTTTGCTGTTTCTATCAAAATATTTTATCCTATAAGTCCTACTTTGCATTAACCCCTGCGATATCCTTAATCACCTCTCCAGCAATTATAAGCCCTACAACAGATGGCACAAATGCCACGCTTCCCGGAATATCACGTCTTTCTGTACATTTGTGTTCTGCTCCTGGTGGGCATATGCAGTTAGTACGACAGCTTATCGACATATCCTCGATTGGCCTTGTTGGCTGTTCTTCTGAATATACAACCTTAAGCTTCTTAACGCCACGTTTCTTAAGTTCACGGCGCATAACCTTCGCAAGAGGACACACCCTTGTCTTATATATATCTGCAACCCTGAATGCTGTCGGGTCCAGCTTGTTACCAGCACCCATACTGCTTATAACAGGAATTCCAAGTTCATTTGCTTTCATAATAATTGAAATCTTAGCAAATAACTTTGCAATATCAGCAAATTTGCTTTCATTGCCAGTATAAGATGCTTCAATAATTGCCGGAGTAAGAGCCGCAAGACCTTTTCCGTGTACGATATCACGAAGTCCGCTTGCAGGGTGTTCCATTCCGTGTGCAAGAGTAACTCCTGCTGTATTAATAACCATTCCGCCTATTGTGCTGGCAAGTGTTATCTTCTCCCAGCCATCTTTACCTGCATTATCACTGTATACATTTACCAGATTACCAGCTATAAGCCCTATTGCATAAAGGCTTAATGCATCTGTAAATGGCTGTGCAATCCTTGAAGTATATGCTTCCATACAATGACACAGAGCATCAAAGCCTACAGAAGCAAGCACTGACTTAGGCATTGTCATCATACATTCAGGGTCTACAATTGATACTTTGGCAACAATTGCATTACATCTAAGTGACTTTTTATCACCATTATCAGGATTGGTAAGAACTGCAAATCCGTTGCCTTCTGAACCTGTACCGCATGTTGTTGGTATAAGTATTAATGGAAGTGCCTTATCACCTGACTTCTTTCCAAATATATAATCACTTACATCACCGTCATTAACTGCAAGAAATGCTATTGCCTTTGCACAGTCCATTATGCTTCCGCCGCCTATTGCAACTACAACATCACAGCCTTTTTCTTTAGCGAAAGCTGCTCCTTCACCGGCTGTTGTTGTAAGGGGATTTTGAGATACCTTATCAAAAAGCTCTGTTTCAAGCCCTGCCTTCTTTAAGCTGTCATTAACCTTATCATAAAGCCCCGACTTCTTGGCACTGCTTTTTCCTGTTACAATAAGAGCCTTTTTGCCATAAGGCTTAGCAAGTTCGCCGGCCTTATTAACTTTTCCTGAACCAAATACAATATTAACTGGAAGGTAGTAATTAAATTCTATAGCTTTACTGCTTTCCTGTGTAATTACATTTTCCATTATCATTCTCCATTCTTTCAAGTAATTACTATTAACAGCCACAATTACTATTATATAATTGTGGCTGTTATATTAATCTGTGCCTATTTTGTGCTAAGGCTTTCTACTGTTTCCCTGATGATTTCATATGCTTTATCGCAGTCTGCCTCTGTAAGAATAAGAGGTGGTACCATACGGATTATATGTGATCCGATAGCTGTTATAAGAAGCTTTCTGTCAAAACAGCCGTGCTTTACATCTACGCCGCTTATTGTATCATCAAATTCTACACCAACAAGAAGTCCCTGATGTCTTACTTCCTTAACGTGTGGAAGCTTCTCTAACTCTGCACTGAAGTAATCACCCATTTTCTTTGCATTGTCAGCAAGATTTCTGTCAAGAAGCTCATTAACTTCTGCTAAAGCTGCTGCGCATGATACTGGATGTCCACCAAATGTAGTTCCGTGTGAACCTGCAGTAAATGCCTTTGATACTTCTTCTGTTGCACATATAGCACCTATTGGCATACCACCACCAAGACCTTTTGCCATAGATACAATATCTGGCTTAATGCCATAATTCATATATGACATTACTGCACCTGTTCTGCACCAGCCTGTCTGAACCTCATCGATAAGAAGAAGCATATCGTGTTCATCACAGAACTTTCTAAGACCTGTCATAAATTCCTTAGTTGCCGGGTGTACACCGCCCTCGCCCTGTACAGGTTCAATCATTATAGCGATTGTATTCTCTGTGCAGGCATCTTCAAATGCCTTAAGATCATTGTATGGTGCATATGAAAATCCATAAGTCATAGGTCCGAAACCTACCTGACAAGCATTGCCTGGCTGACCTGTTGCAGACATAGCACCGAATGTTCTTCCGTGGAAACCGTCCTTAGCTGTTACTATATGATAACGGTTTGGTCCGTATTTTTCAACACCATACTTACGAGCCATCTTAATCATTGCCTCATTGGCCTCTGTACCTGAGTTCTGGTAAAATATTTTATCCATACCAATTGTCTTACATACCTTCTCAGCAAGTAATGCCTGTGGAATTGTATAAGGATAATTAAATGTATGCATTATGTCCTCAACCTGATCCTTAACTGCGGCAACAACCTTTTCATTACAGCTTCCTGCATTATTAACTGCAATACCTGCGTAAAAGTCAAGATATGGTGTCTTATTCTCATCATAAAGATACATATCTTTTGCGGTTTCAGCAAGAAAATCGAAACGCTCATAAGTTTCAATCATATACTTGTTAACCTTGTCCTTAATATCCTGTGCTGTCAATCCTGTATCCTTTAACTTCATAATAATCCTCCATTCCTGTGTCATTGGTATGGCACATATACGTTTTTTACAAATCAAAAAGGCAAAGGCTCGAACAACTTTCGTTGTAACGGCTCCTTTGCCTTTAATTAATTCGTATATTTATTTAACACTGATAAAATAACACACAATATATTGTATGTCAACATTATAATCTTACAATTATATTAACTTTTACTTAATTATATTAACTATCAAAAAGTGAATTATTTACAAGAAATACAATCGTAGATATGCTGTGCAGTTATCTGTATCTGTGTGATAACAATCATTAACATACATTGCACTTCCTGCTATTATACATACTAATACTGCTATTAATATGCCTGTTATAATCTTTTCTTATTTAGCTTCATACTTTTCAATTGCCTCAATTACTGTCTTAAGTGCTTTTATTCTTGCATACTTCTTATCGTTAGACTCAAGTATGTGCCACGGAGCATATGACGTGTTAGTCTTTTCTAACATCTCATTAACGGCTTCCTCATAGCTGTCCCACTTCTCCCTGTTACGCCAGTCCTCATCAGTGATTTTCCAACGTTTCTCTGGTGTATTCTCTCTTTCCTTAAATCTGGCAAGCTGTGTATCCTTATCTATCTGAACCCAGAACTTTACAATAATTGCTCCCCAGTCGGAAAGTTCTTTCTCAAATTCATTAATCTCAACATAGGCTCTCTGCCAGTCATTCTTACTGCAAAAACCCTCAAGACGTTCAACCATAACCCGTCCATACCAGGTCCTGTCAAATATTGCAACGTGTCCTGTCTTTGGAAGCCGGTTCCAGAATCTCCAAAGGTAATGTCTTGATTTCTCGTGTGGTTCAGGACTTGCTATTGGGTGCACTTCATAACCTCTTGGGTCAAGTGCTTCTGTTATTCTCTTGATATTTCCGCCTTTTCCTGCCGCGTCCCATCCTTCATATGCAATTATAACTGGTATCTTCTTTCTATATAATTCATTATGAAGCTCCTTTAAACGCTTCTGATAAAGGTCAAGAAGCCTTTCGTATTCCTCATCTGTAAGGCTTTTATCAAGGCTAACCTCATCTAACCTGCTTATTGGCTTTAATGGGAATGCATTCTGAAGAAGCGGAACTGACAGTGCACTGTTGGCAAATGCTGTGTCAATGCCCTGTACTATAGTCTCTAGTATCTGTAACTGTGCCCACTTCTTATCCTTCGCATCTACTATATACCAGGGTGCTGTCGAATGATTGGTATCACACAGAAACTGGTCATACACTTCCATACATTCATCATAATGCTTATTCTGCCATCTGTCGTGCTTACTTACTCTCCATGCTGTATTCTTATCTTCCACTAACTTCTTTAATCGCTTCTTCTGCTCCTTCTTATCAATATTAAAGAAGAACTTAAGCAGGAGATATCCATTATCCGTAAGCTGTCGTTCAAATCTTTTAATACTCTCTATCCTCTTCTTATATTCTTCCTCTGAAAGCTCGCCGCTTAACTTCTGGCTTGTAACCTCTGACATCCAGCCGCTGTCCATAAACACGAACTTTCCTGCCTCTGGAATTTTTACAAAATGTCTGTAAAGGAACGGCTTTCTTTTCTCCTCCTCTGTCGGTTCGTCCATAACTGCAACCTTGAAAAAACGTGGATCTATATTCTTAATTAACTTTCCAAGCACACTTCCTTTTCCTGCCGCACCCCAGCCCTCAAGCAGTACGATTACTGGAAGCTTCTTTTCTTTCATAGCAATCTGCTGTTGTAAAAGGCTGTTCTTTGCATTGGCAAGTCTTTTATCCACTTCCTCTGCTGTTGGCTGTTCTACCTTGTTCCAATCTTTTAACATAATCAAATCCTCCAATCTAACCCACTTTTTATAAGTATTATAACAGAATATAAGACAAATTAACAGTATAAAAGCCACATCAAAGCTATTCCTGTAATCAGGAACATTTCCTCTGACGTGGCTTAATTATTTAATATATTATCTGATATTATTCCTACTATATATCCAGTAATTTAGATGATACTGCTTATCTTGTTAATCAGCTATTACTTATCTGACTTATCAGCATCATCAAAATTTAATCTTTCTTCCTCAACAACTAATGGTCTGTTCATAAGTCGCTGGTTCATACTTAATATATATTCTCCCATAAGACCTATGAATATAAGCTGTAATGAACCTAATATGCTGACAAGGAGAATAAGAGGAACCATCCCAGCTGTAAATCTGTTCCAGTATACAAGCTTAAGAACAAGGTATACAATTCCAACAATTATGCTGACAAGACCAAAGAATCCACCAACAAATGTTGCAAGTCTTAATCCAAGCTTAGTATATGATGTAAAGCTTAACATTGCAGCATCATAAAGGGTAAAGAAATTATTATGTGTCTTTCCTGCTCTTCTCTGTGCCTGTGTATACTCAATCTCAGTTCTCTTAAACCCTAATTCTCCAACAACACCTCTTAAAAATGGGATTGGATCTTTCAAGTCCCTCATAACCTGTACAAATGACTTGTCATATAAACCAAAACCTGTAAAATGCTCTATCTGTTCAACAGAAGACATTTTTTTAATAAGCTTGTAATAACAGGTTCTTAAGAAATACATTATCTTGCTTTCTTTACTGCTTGACTTTACTGCACATACTATCTTATAGCCCTTTTCCCATTCTGCTACAAGTCTTGGAATTACATCAATAGGGTCCTGAAAGTCTGCACATACTGGTATTGTACAATCGCCATCTGTATTAATAATACCATAATATGGAGAATTAAACTGTCCAAAATTCTTAGCATTAAATATTGCCTTAATCTTCTTATTACCCTCACATAACTGTCTTAACTTAACTCTTGTTGTATCAGTTGAGTCGTTATCAATAAATGTTATGTCATAATCATACTGTGGCAGATCCTTTGCAAACATCTCTATCAACGCTTCGCTGAGAGGTATAACATTTTCTTCCTCATTATAACAAGGTACCATAATACTAATCTTCTTCATCTTAATCTCCATTCTTACTTCTTTATTACATCTAAGATATTATAAATTCTGTGTTCTACACCATTCTATTGTCTCTTTTATACCATCTTCAAAAGAATACCTTGGCTCAAATCCAGTGTCTTCTCTTAACGCTGTAATATCTGCACACAAGTACATTACCTGTAAAGGACCATATGGAATATCTCCATATCCTATTGTGACATTTTTATTGGCATTTTGTCCTATAATATCAATATATTCTTTTAACGGTCTTGCTTTACCGCTTCCTATGCAGTATGTTCTACCGTCTGTACCTTTCTCACCAAGTAATCTCATTGCTAATGCTGCATCCTTTGAATAAAGGAAATCCCACATCTGCTCACCCTTAGTACAAGATGGCTTTTCTGAATTAAGAAGCTTATAAATAGTGCTCATAACCATTGTATTCTCACCATCATAAGGACCATATATGCTAAGTATCCTTGTCCATATATGACGCATTCCCTTCTGCTTACAGGCAATTCTTGTCATCTGTCCAGCACATAACTTGGCAATCCCATAACCATTTTCAGGAAATGCAGGAACACTCTCATTCAAAGAGCCTTCATATCTGCCATATTCAGCCTGTGAACCAGCACCTATAAAAGTATCACAGCCAAGTGCAAAAGCAGCTTCAACCGCATCAAGTGCATATTTTACATTAAGATTTTGTCCATACATATTATTTCTGCTGTTGCCAAATGTTCCGTCCCAGCCAAAATGATAGAACACATCAGCTCCCTCTCGAATAAGCTCTGGCAGTTTATTAAGCTCTGACAAATCGCAGTCAACACGCTTTACCATATCACTTGTCTTAATTCTGTCTGCACGTCTTGAACCCGGTCTTACAACAGCAACAACCTCTACTCCGTTAGATACAAGTTCATTAATCAGTGCTAATCCAATAGAACCTGTAGGTCCTGTAATTACCGCTCTTTTCATTAAAATCCCCATTTCTATATACTGGTTTCTATATTTATCCTGATATGGGACAGCAAGACTATCATTACTGATATTTACGCTGTCCCAATGAATGATTATAAATTATCAATTACAGTTATGCAAGATGATTGCTTTCATATTCTTCCCTGTCAAGGAATGGTGCCATATCATCAACTGCCGCTGATACTATCTTTCCGTCTGGAAGTACCTTTGAACTTGACTTTGGTGCAAAATTCTGGTGCCAGTCTACAACTACCTCACAGAATACAGGACCCTTATGGTTAATAACTTCATCTATAGTTTCATTAATGCCATCAAGTCTGTCTATTCTGTAATAAGGAATATCAAAAGCTGGTATTACTCTTGAGAAGTCTGGTGTGCTAAGACCATATCCTCCACCAATTCCTACATATGGCTGTCCCTTAAACAGATTAGTCTGTGTCTGTCTGATAGAATGATATCCATTATTATTAATAAGGAATATCTTGATATCAAGATTATTGTATACAATAGTCTGTAACTCCTGCATATTCATCATAAAGCTTCCATCACCCTCAACACAGATAATTCTCTTATCTGGTTCTGACACGCTTGCTCCTACTGCTGCTGGAAGTCCATAACCCATTGCCGCACAACCCGAATTAGTATATAATCTCTGACCCTTCTTAATATCAGCCGCCTGAAATGTTATAACACACGCCGCACCATTACTGCACACAACACTGTCATCTTCATTTAATTCCTCAAATAACTTTGTTGTGAATACATATGGATTTAAGCCGTCTTTATCTTCATAATATTCTGGAAGTGTCGCTGGATACTTCTTATCTAACTGTCTGCACCAGTCAACCCATTCCTTATGGCTGTCATTCTTCTCATATTCTGCCTCATTAACAGACTTGAAGAAATCTCTTAAATCTGCGTGAACAGGATAATCAACCTTCACTGTTGGCTTATTAAGCTCTGCAGCATCTATATCTACAACTATCTTATAAGCATTTTTGCCAAAATCGCCAAAATTATATCCTATCATACGAATATTCATTCTACAGCCTAATACAATAAGTAAATCTGCGTTCTGAACTATGAAATTACCTGCCCTTGTACCTACTGTACCAGGTCTTCCACAATATAATGGGTGCTCATCCCATATAATATCGTGTGCGTCCCACGCTGTAACAACTGGAATTCCAAGCTTATCTATACATTTAATGAATTCATTCTGCTGGTTAGCGTGTCTTATAGCTGTTCCTGCAAGTATTACAGGTCTTTTAGCTTCTTTAATCTTCGCAAGCACATCCTTAGTATACTGTTCATCATATACCGGATTATCCTGATTAAATGATGCCCAGTGCTCATCAATATAACCCTGCTTGTCAAAGCCCTCTAAATCGTCTGTTTCAATAAATGTTGAGGCAACATCGCCAGGAATATCGAGCCATACCGGACCCGGACGTCCATTAAGCATAAGAAACCAAGCCTTCTCAACTTCTTTTCTTATACTCATAGGATCTGTAATCATCTTGGCATACTTAGTCATAGTAGATACTGCTGATGTAATATTAACTTCCTGATCACCAAGCTGACGAAGCGGAAGGTTAGTTGACCATACTGTTGTCTCTCTTTTAGCCTGTCCGGTAACAACAAACATTGGAATAGAATCAACATATGCACCGAATACACCTGTAATTGCATTAGTTCCGCCAGGACCACCAGTTACACATACAGGAGCAATCTTTCCTGTCTGTCTTGTATAACCTTCTGCAGCAATTGTACAAGCCTGTTCGTGATGATTATAAGTAATCTTTAAGCCTTCCTGATGTCCAAATGCATCATTAAGGTGCATAGCTGCTCCACCAGTTATCATAAACATATCGGTTACACCCTGCTTAACAAAGAATTCTGATATATATTTTGCAACTTTCATTCTCATAATGTTTATCCATCCTTTTAATAATATTCTATCTTTATATTAAATTAAGCAGGTCTAAAGGCATTGCCGCCGCTCCTACTGCCTTGAACTTGTATACATCTTCTGGTGCCCTGAAATCAAATCCATAAGTTACACCTATGAAATCCATGCCAATCTTTTCTGCACCGATAGCATCATGACTGCTGTCACCAATCATAACTGCATTAGAATAATCAGTAACTCCTAAGTCAACCATACATTTCTCAATAATATCAACCTTTTTTAACTTATTATTATGGTCAGCACCATATAATATATTAGTATACTTATCAAATCCAAAATGCTTTAAAATTGCCTCAGCATAATCCTGTCTTTTATAAGTTGCTACCGCAAGCTTTACATTTCTTTCCATAAGCTTGTCAAACACTTCATATATTCCATCATATGGAACTGCCTTAAGAAGCTCATAATCCTTATATCTGTTTCTAAAGCAGGTTGCAATGTCCTGTAATATATCTCCACTAAGATTATATGCTTTGGCGAATGAGTCCTGAATTGGAGGTCCAATAAATGTCTTTAAAACATCCTCACTTAATGGCTCAAATCCCATCTTATCTATTGTATATTTTACTGATGCAAGAACTCCTTCTGTTGTATCAAGAAGTGTTCCGTCTACATCAAATACCGCTATCTCATATTTTCCCATAGTTATTTCCTTTTTCTTGTGATATTTATATGATAAAACCGCATTTTCCTAAAATCAACTTTAATATATATAATGAATTATCACCAGCTTCATCTGAGCCAGTAGTATTCTTGAATTCTTCTTTATCAAATACATAATCAAAATGGTCACCATTATTAGGCGTAACATCACTTAATGTAATAATCTTTACTGTATCTGGTCTGTCTGATAACTGTGCTGACAGATTAACATAGCTTTTACTGTCACTGATAAATACATACTCATCCAGCTGGTCTGATTTATCATCTATGCCTTTATCAGTCAGACTGTCAAACGATATCGTAATATCTTTAGCAAGACTGTTAACCCATATTACCGTTCCCTTATAAATTCTGTTATCATCTGATACTGTTACTTTGCTGTCATCTACATCAGGCTTAACCATAATATCCTGATTAACCCCAGCACTTTTTATAATGATATTCTGATTATATAAATCTTTCTTTAAATTATTATATGATTCATCTGAAATATCTGTAATTATTTTCTTGTAATTATCATATAACTGCTTTATAAACTGCTCATCATACATAAGCTGCTTATCTTCACTCTTAGCAAGTTCAGATAATATTTCATTAATCTGCCTTATTGATAAGTTTTCCTTATCCATAAGATATGAAACATAGCTTGGATGACAGCTGTTAAATGCCGCCATATAAAAGAACATATTATAGCCCCAAGGCTTAGTTCTGTAAATATCCATAATATTACAGTTCAAGGCTTCCAAAATCTGGCTTATATCATAATTCTTATTATAATAATCATTAAGGTGCATAGCCAGAAGCTCTATCGGACAATTACCTGCACTTTTCCCCATCCCATATACTGTAGCATCTACAAGTACATCTCTTTTCGTATTACATAGAAGCATTTCCTGACAATTAGCAAATGCTCTCTGGAAATTATTGTGCGAATGGTATCCAAGACTTATATTTTCCTTTAACCCCTCATCAAGCATATAAAAATAATGCAAAAGACTATCCTTCTGCAACAGACCATATGTGTCAACCATTGATACTGCATATGGCTCTATATCATTAGCAAGCTTTATTAAATCCTGCAATTCTTCATCATTATAGCTTGTAATTGAAACAAGCTGTACAAATACCTTATAACCAAGTGCTTTTACCTTGGCACAGTATTCAACAGCTTCTTTTCTCTTATCTTTTTTAAATATTACCCTTATTCCATCTAATATGGACTCATTACAAGGCTGAAGGTTAGACAGACTACAAGTACCGTAGTCTATCATACCTACAACCATAGTATCTTTATGGTTACATTTACCATATACTTCTTCAAAGCTTCTGGTATCAGGAAGGATACTTCTATTGATGTCGAACTTTCTTCTTTCATCAATAAATCCAACTTCTACTATATCAATTCTGGCATTTACAAGCCTTTCAAATATACTTATTAAATTATTATGACCGAAATTCCAGTCATTAACATATCCACCATCTCGTAATGTACAATCTAATAGCTGAATTCTACCCAAGTTACTTACCTTCCATCATAATTAGTTAATTACTTTTTGCCAAATGCCCAAAGCTTATTCATAAAGAAGTTGATAGGAATACTTATAACAAGATTAATAATAGGTGCTAACATCTTGCTTATATGAAGAACTGATACCCACAATACTGATAATATATTATTAAGAATCAATCCTGTAAATCCATAAGAAACATATGTCTTAAATAATGCTGCCCATATATTTCTTTTTTCGCCTTCTTCTTTCTTAAATACAAACTTGTTATTCCAGTAAAATGACCAAAGAACACTAAGTAACCAGGAAACAATGTTCGCAATGATATAATCAAACTTTACACCGCTCTTAGATACAAGCAAAAGTGTTACAACATAAAGTAAATAAGAAATAATTGTATTAGACACACCTACTAATCCAAACTGTAAGAATTCCTTGAATGTCTGTCTTTTCTTGTCTGTTAAGTCCTTTTTGATAATCTTAAAAAGCAGCTCAACAAAAAACATATAAATTTTTTCAATAAAACCGTATATTGTCTTACCCATATTAATGTACTTTCCTTATGACCATAAATTACTGATTAACAGCTTCCTTGATTGTCTTAGCCATATAATCAATCATCTCATCTGTCATTCCTGGATATACTCCTACCC
>ENA-ORSI01002854-ORSI01002854.1-human-gut-metagenome-genome-assembly--contig:-NODE-2854-length-11798-cov-2.797922_pt1 | contig 11798 bp, 8 predicted proteins | sample MGYA00242187_ERZ509154 | MGnify/ENA primary metagenome ERZ509154 (study PRJEB26280, sample SAMEA2338627) | human gut metagenome | biome: human gut; feature: human-associated habitat; material: faeces...
CGTCATCAGCTTCAATCTTCAGACCGTTTGCCTCAACATAAGCTTCAGGATCCACATTCTCTGCAAAAACCTTTTCAAAAACATCTCTGGCTGTCGGTCGATTGATAGTACCTGCATCAATCAGTTCGATCAATTTTGCAAGATGCTTAGGTGAGAATTTCAAATCTGCCGCATCCATTTCATGTACTTTAAGCAAACGCATGGTATCCACCATCAACCAATTTGAAACTTCCTTCGGCTTTTTACAGATAGCTGCAGCTGCTTCGAAAATATCTGCCATTTTCCTGGATTCTGTCAGAATGGCTGCATCATGCTCTGTCAGACCGTATTCTTTCACATAACGGGCACATTTTGCATCACGCATTTCCGGCTGAGCTGCCTTCACCCGTTCAAGCCAGGCATCACTGATGGATATCGGCGGAAGATCCGGATCCGGAAAGTATCTGTAATCCTGTGCATCCTCTTTGGAACGCATGGCATAGCTGGCACATTTATTGTCATCCCATCTTCTTGTCTCCTGAGTGACGGATTTACCTTCCTCCAGAAGCTCGATCTGACGATTCATCTCCCCTTCAATGGCCCGGGCAATGGCCTTGAAAGAGTTCATATTCTTCATCTCTGTACGTATGCCAAGTTTATCACTGCCCTTCTCACGCACAGACAGGTTGATATCTGCACGCAGGGAACCTTCCTGCATCTTACAATCTGAAACGCCCAGATACTGCAGGATCATACGCAGCTTTTCAAGATAAGCAATCACCTCGTCCGCACTGCGCATATCAGGTTCACTGACAATTTCGATCAGCGGCACACCGGCACGGTTGTAGTCGACCAGCGAGTGGTCGGCGCCTTCGATACGGCCGTCAGCGCCACCGACGTGGGTGTTCTTGCCGGCGTCGTCTTCGATGTGGGCGCGCTCGATCGGCACACGGAAGATGGTGCCGTCCTCAAGCTCCACGTCGAGGTAGCCGTTGCCGTTGGTCGGCTTGTCATACTGCGAGATCTGGTAATCGCGCGGCATGTCCGGGTAGAAGTAGTTCTTACGGGCGAACTGGCTCCATTCGGCGATTTCGCAGTGCAGGGCGAGACCCAGCTTGATCGCGTAATCGACGGCGGTCTTGTTGATCACCGGCAGAGAGCCCGGCAGGCCAAGGCTCACCGGGGTCAGCTCGGTGTTCGGCTCGCCACCGAACTCGATGTGGGCCGGGCAGAACAGCTTGGTGTTCGTGGACAGCTCCACGTGGGTTTCCAGACCGATGACCGGGTCGAACTTCTTGACGGCATCGGCGTACTTCATCAACTTTTCAGCCATTTTGTTTTCTTTCCTCCGATGCTTCCTACTTGTCCAGTCCGTCGAGCCACGGGGTCTTCAGGGACTGCCAGATCGGGCCGTTCCAGCTTTCCTCGAGGGCCGCTTCGAGAGCGGCGGCGGGCTTGTACATGACCTCGTCGCGCTGCTGCGGGGCGAGGAACTGGAAGCCGACCGGCAGGCCGTCGTCGCTCAGGCCGGCCGGGATGCTCATTGCCGGCACGCCGGCGAGGTTGGCCGGAATGGTGGCGATGTCGTTCATGTACATGGCCAGCGGGTCGTCCATCTTCTCGCCGAACTTGAAGGCGGTGACCGGGCTGGTCGGGCCGACGAGCACGTCGACCTTTTCGAAGGCCTTCTTGAAGTCGTCGATGATCAGGGTGCGGACTTTCTGCGCGGAGCCGTACCAGGCATCGTAGTAGCCGGCGGACAGGGCGTAGGTGCCGAGGATGATACGACGCTTGACTTCGTCGCCGAAGCCGGCCTCACGGGTGTAGGCCATCATGTTGGCGGCGGTCTGCGGAACGCCTGCCGGCGGCATGACGCGCAGGCCGTAGCGCATGCCATCGTAACGGGCCAGGTTGGAGCTGACCTCGGACGGCATGATGATGTAGTAGGCGCCGAGGGAGTACGGCAGGTGCGGCAGGGACACTTCGATGACCTCCGCGCCCATTTCCTCAAGCTTCTTGACGCCTTCGTTGAAGCGGGCCATGACGCCCGGCTGGAAGCCTTCGCCGCCGAGCTCCTTGATCAGGCCGACCTTGAGGCCCTTCAGATCGCGCTTCATGCCTTCGCGGGCTGCGGCGACCATCGGACGCGGGCCTTCCGGAATGGAGGTGGAATCGCGCTTGTCGTGTCCGCCGATCACTTCCTGCAGCAGGGCCGAGTCGAGCACCGTACGGGAGCACGGGCCGATCTGGTCGAGCGAGGAGGCCATGGCGATGGCTCCGAAACGGGAGACGCCGCCGTAGGTGGGTTTGACGCCCACGGTGCCGGTCAGGGCGCCGGGCTGGCGAATCGAGACACCAGTGTCGGTGCCGAGTGGATCGAGCGCGACCTCGCCCGCGGCGACGGCTGCAGCGGAGCCGCCCGAGGAGCCGCCGGGCACGCGCTCGGTATCCCACGGATTGTGGGTGGTCTGGTAGGCGGAGTGCTCGGTGGAGGAGCCTTGCGCGAATTCATCGAGGTTGGTCTTGCCCAACAGCGGCATGCCCGCGGCCTTGAGCTTCTCGATGACGGTGGCGTCGTACGGCGGCACCCAGCCTTCGAGGATCTTGGATGCGGCGGTGGTTTCGATGCCCTTGGTGACGATCATGTCCTTGATGGCGATCGGCACACCAGCCAGCTCAGGCAGGGCGGCCTTGTCTTCGGCGGACTTGGCGTCGAAGGCGTCGGCCTGTTCGAGGGCCTGGTCGGCGGAGACCTTCAGGAAGGCCTTGACGCTCGGTTCGGCGGATTCGATGACCGCAAGGTGGGCTTCGACCAGCTCACGGCTGGAAACTTCCTTGGCCTTGATCTTGGCCGCCATCTCGGCGGCGGAAAGCTTGACGAGTTCGGTGGTGCTCATATCACTCCTGTCCCAGAATGCGCGGTGCGACGAACATGCCGGCCTCGGAGACCGGGGCGCCTGCGGTGGCTTCGGCCTGGGTCAGCGGGGTCTCGGGTACGTCCGGACGCAGGTAGGCTTCCAGCGGGACCGGGTTCGCGGTCGGTTCCACGTCGTCGGTGGCGACTTCCTGGACCTTGTTGATGGATTCGGCGATGACGTTCAGATCGCCCTGCAGACGGGTGATTTCCTCGTCCGTGAGTGCGATTCGGGCCAGATCGCCCAAATGCACGATTTCTTCTTTGGTGAAAGTAGGCATGACCCTAACAGTAACGCGTCTGTGTGACGAGCGTGTGCCCTATTTCGTGCCCCGTTCGCAACCCGGCCGCGACTGGCCGCCATCCGTTCGACGGCCGTTCCGTCGCCTGGTCGGCGAGCACGCATCCGCTATTGCGGCAAAGCGACGCTTAACGGCTTTTCTTGCCGCGTACCGATGGCGCGATCAGGCTTGCGGCGCGGCGTGCTGGGCGATCCAGGCGTGCATGGAGACCGCGGCGGCGGCGCCGGCGTTGATGGAACGGACCGAGCCGAATTGGGAGATGTAGACCACGTCATCGGCCAGTTCGAGCGCTTTTTCGGACAGGCCCGGGCCTTCCGCGCCGAAAAGCATGAGGCAGCGTTCGGGGAAATGGTAGGTTTCCATGGGCACCGCGCCGGGAATGATGTCGAGCGCGATGACGCGGGCGGCTTGCAGTTCTGCTATTTTCGCGTCCAAGGCTTCCAGTTGGGCCATGGTTTCGCCTGTGTTCGGGGCAGTGCCGGAAGTGCCGTCCGTCGCGGCTGCGGAGCCACGCATATGGAAGGCGATGGCGGCGGCTTGCGATTGGGCGGCGGCGATTTCGCCGGCGACGCGCAGTTTCCAACATTCGACAAGTTCCGTTATGGATGGATGGTTTTCGACGTGCTGGTACAGCTCCGTCATGAGCGCGCCCTTGCGATTCCATTTGTGCGGGCCGACGATGTGCACGCGGCGCGCTTGGAACGCGTTGGCGGTGCGCACCATGGAGCCGATGTTGAAATCGTGGGTCCAGTTCTCCACGGCGACTTCGAAATCGTGGCGCCCGCGGGAGTCCAGGTCGGCTTTGATGGCCGCGACCGTCCAGTAGCGGTAGCGGTCGAGCACGTTGCGGCGGTCGCCTTCGTCGAGCAGGGTGGAGTCGAAGCGGATGTCGTAATTGGGGGATGACGCATCGTCCGGGCGTGGTTCGCCTGGATGGGTTTGCGACCACGGTCCTACGCCGACCTCGCGGAACGTCGGTTCGCCGGATGCCTGTGCGGCAACATCGATGGGATTGGGATCGTGCACGTTCTCCCCTTCATAGGAACAGCAATACAAATATGTCAAAGGCCCGCGCATCCGTATGCATCATCATGCTTGTCATCGCACATTCGACGACGTCAACGGCAGATATGTTTGCGGTCGGTCGGCGGGAAACTCGGTGTTCAGTGGAGTTCGGATTCCTTGAACACTTCGACGAACGGCAGTTCGGATTCCTCCGAAGTGACCGGGTTGATGACCTTGATGGTCGGGTCGACCATGTCGACACCGCCGATCAGCGAGGCAACGGCCAGCACTTTGGCGCCTTCGTTCTCCACCACGGAGAAGTCGAGGCTCAGCTCGTTGCCGTTGCGCAGGGTGACCAGCGATGAGGTCTGCACATACGATTTTTCAGACAGCCAGGAGTCGATCAGCACCACGCGTTTGCCGGCAATCGACGGACCCTTGATGGACGGGTAGACGAAGTCCATGACGAAACCGTCCAAATCCTCGCCACGGGAGGCGGCGGCCTGGATCATGGCGGAGACCAGCGGCACGGCCGCGGCGGTCAATGCGCCGACCGCGTCGAAATCGTCGACGGAATAGCCGGCTTCCTCCAACGTGTCGAGCAGGATATGACCGACGATGGAGGCTCCACGATGGTCGAACAGCACGGAGGAAAGTTCCGAGAACGGCTTGTCCTTCATTTCGGCCTGCAGCAGCGCCTTGAGCTGGTCGCGCGGTTCGAGCATGGCGAAATCGACGGTGGATTCCGTCGAAGCGGAAACAGACTGGCCCGCAGCGGAATCATGCGTCGGAACCGGTGTCGTCTTGCGGAAAGTGTTCTCTTCGGTCATGGTTCCAGCCTATCCTTTCGGCTCGTCATTCACCGTGCGGTATGGGTGATTTATGAGCGATAAACATGGTCATTCGGCGTTGGTCTCGGGAGCGGACAACTCGCGGATATCCCCTTTTTCGGGCGCGATCATGTCGACGGTGCCGATGACCTTGCTTTGGTCGACGCGTTGCAGTTTGCGCGCGGTGACCAGCACGCGCGATTCGAGCGACGCGGCGAACGAGTTGTATGCGCCGACCGTTTTGGTGATGGCGGAACCCAGTTTGGTGGCCCGCTCCCCCAATACTGCAAACCGTTCGTACAGCTCTCGAGACAGGTCGAACAGCATTTTCGCGTCATCGGTCAGGCTTTGCTGCTGCCATGCGTATGCCACGGATTTGAGCACCGCCCATAGGGTGATCGGCGAGGTCAGCGCGACTTTCTGCGCGAATGCGTCGTCCATCAGTGTCGGGTCGGTTTCCAATGCGGCCTGCAGCAACGATTCGTTAGGGATGAACGCGATCACGAAATCCGGAGCATCGCTGAACGCGTTCCAGTAGGCTTTGTCTCCCAGGGTCTTCACATGGTCTCGTACCGCTTTGGCATGGGAATGCAGCAGCTCGTTCTTGCGGGCCAGTTCCTCCGGTGAGGCGGTGTCTGGAATCTCGCATGCGCGCTGGTAGTCGGCGTATGGCGCTTTCGCGTCGATCGGAATGGTTTTGCCGCCCGGCATGTGGATGATCATATCCGGCCGTTGCGTATGTCCATCGGCGTCGGTGACCACAACTTGGGTGTCGAAATCGACATGTTCCAACAGACCCGCCGATTCCACGATGTTGCGCAGCTGCGCCTCGCCCCACGCGCCACGCACCTTGTTGTTGCGCAATGCCGATGATAGGGCGCTCGTCTCGCGATCCAATCGCGCCTGCTGTTCGCCAAGACCTTTGAGCTGTTCGCCGAGCGCGCCCATCTCATGCTTGCGGCCCTCTTCGATTTGCGCGACCTTCGTCTGCAGGGCGTCGAGGTTCTTCTGCACCGGAGCCAGTGCGGAGAGCACCTTGCTTTGCTCCTGCAGTTTCCGTTCGCTTTCGGCTTGACGACGGTTCGCTTCTTCGGCGGCACGCTGCCGTTCACGTTCCACGCGCATTTCCTCGGCACGCTGGGCCTGTGCCAATTGCGATTTGAGATACGTCAGCTGTTGGCTGAATCCTTCCGCCTGCGTACGGTATTGCACAACAGCCGCGTTGAGATTGCTGATGTCCTGTTTGTCCGCCTCGATCTGCGCCTTCGCCTCGTTCAGGTCGGATTCCTTCGCACCACGGGCCATATCCTGCCCTTTGGCACGGCCCGCGAAGAAGCCCGCAGCCGCTCCGAGCGCGGCCACGATCACCAGCAATATCACTACAAACACAGGATTATCGAACATACGTTCGATGGTATCACGTCGTCAGGAACACATCAATCCACGCATCCACATTCATTCGCAAGACCGACCGCATGCCACACAACCGTGCACTATGCTGAAATCAGCCGAACGCGAAATGCATCAGCCCAACACGAAGGGACATTATGGGATTCGATCTGTTTTTGGCGGCCGTGTCGATTGTGGCCGCATCCATCGCCACCTGGGCGTTGTTGCGGCTGTTTCCAAGCTCGGACGCACGCCAGGCGATTCCGCTGCGGACGGACGGCGGATTTGCCGACCCATCCCACACAACCGACGGTGGAGTGACGATAGACGGCAAAGTGATGGCAGACGGCGAATCGACATCCGACATCGACGGACAACCCACCGACCACCTCGGCAAGCGCCTCGTCATCGCGCTTATCCTGACCATTCCAACGTTCGTCATCACATTACTGGCGCTGGCCAAAATCGCCATGCCGGGCTGGCTGACGAATCCGTGGCCGCACGCCATCGTCATCACGCCGGTCATGTTCTATTGCGCGGCGCCGATTCACCACCGCGGCCTGCCCGCATTGCAGCGGCGACGTCCGAACGGCGATTCGCTGGTTTCGCTTGGCATGGCGATTGTTTACGCGTACAGCCTGCTGCTGTGCGTGGTGTCGTGGATTTTCCCGGCCGGCTCGCGCGATCCGTATTTCGCGTTCGTCGGCGTGGTCGCGACGCTTTCGCTGGCTGGCACGCTTGTCCGGCAACACGCGATGACCGCGCAGCAGACGGCAGAAACAGAAAAGGCGCAATCGGCACAGTCAACAGAATCAACAGAATCGGCGCGATCTCAAGCGAAATCCCCTGAGCCAACGCAAGAAAAAAGCGCGGAAGAATTGCTCTTCCGCGCTGTGGTAGGTCATGCGATCCGCGCACGCGTGCTGCAGATCACCACGTCGGTGACGATGGTGGTCGCGGTGTGGACGTGCGCGTTGTGGCTGGCGTTCGGCATGCAACCGAAGCTGGCGATCGCCATACTGCTCGGTTCGACCGTGCTGTCGGTCGCAGGCCTGGTATTGCAGGCTTACGACCGACAGGTAACCAATCGATAATCGTCACTCAGCCGGGTTCGGGACGTCGGCGGAATCGTCCGTCTTCTCCTCGCCCATATCCTCCAGCTGGTCCGCGGCCCACGCGGACAGCTCCAGGTGGTCGCCGCCGGTCTGGTCCACCAGCACGGTGTCGCCGTCGTGCACTTCGCCGGCCAGCAGCATGCGGGCAAGCTGGTCGCCGACTTCGGTCTGCACCAGGCGACGCAGCGGACGTGCGCCGTACGCCGGATCGTAACCGGTGTTGGCAAGCCATTCGCGCGCCGAATCGGTCACGTCGAGCGTGATGCGGCGGTCGGTCAGACGTGCGGACACCTGCGCGACCTGAATGTCCACGATGCCGCCGAGCTCCTCGCGGGTCAGCGGGTGGAACATGACCAGTTCGTCCAGACGGTTGATGAATTCCGGCTTGAACTGCATGTGCACGGCGTCCATCACGGCCTTCTTCTTGGCGTCCGCGTCCATGTCGGGATTGACGAGGAACTGCGAGCCCAGGTTGGAGGTCATGATCAGAATCGTGTTCTTGAAGTCCACGGTCCTGCCCTGGCCGTCGGTCAGGCGACCGTCGTCAAGCACCTGCAGCAGCACGTCGAAGACTTCCGGATTGGCCTTCTCCACCTCGTCGAACAGCACCACCGAATACGGACGGCGACGCACGGCTTCGGTAAGCTGGCCACCCTCTTCGTAGCCGATGTAGCCCGGCGCGGCTCCGATCAGGCGGGACACGGAGGCCTTCTCCATGTATTCGCTCATGTCGATGCGCACCATGGCCTTCTCGTCATCGAATAGGAAGTCGGCGAGCGCCTTGGCCAGTTCGGTCTTGCCCACGCCGGTGGGGCCGAGGAACAGGAACGATCCGGTCGGACGGTTCGGGTCGGAGATGCCGGCACGCGAGCGACGCACGGCGTCGGAAACCGCTTGGATGGCTTCCTTCTGGCCGATCACGCGCTTGCCGAGGTACTCCTCCATGTGCAGGAGCTTCTCGTTTTCGCCCTGCATAAGACGGCCCACGGGGATGCCGGTCCAGTCGGAGACGATTTCGGCGATGGAGTCGGCGTCGACGCGGTCGGGGACCATCGGCACGTCGGCGTTGGCATTGTCGGCTCCGCCCGATTCCGCCTCGTTCTTCTCGGCTTGGGCGATTTCCTTCTGGATGGCCGGGATTTCGCCGTAGTTGATGGCTGACGATTTCGCCAGGTCGCCTTCGCGCTCGTACTTTTCGGCTTGCGTACGCAGCTCGTCGAGCTTCTTGCGCAGGTCGCCGATACGGTTGTGGCCGTTCTTTTCGGCGTCCCAACGCGCTTTCAGCCCGTTGAGCTTTTCGCTTTTGTCGGCGATTTCCTGGTTCAAATCGGCGAGACGGTCCTTGGCGCTGTCGTCCAGTTCCGCTTCGGCCTTTTCCGCGGCCTTGTCGTTCTTCGGATTGCCCAGCAGGTACGACTTCTCCATCTTGAGACGGTCCACCTGGCGGCGCAGTTCGTCGATTTCCTCAGGCGAGGAGTCGAGTTCCATGCGCAGGTGCGCTGCGGCCTCATCCACCAGATCGATGGCCTTGTCCGGCAGCTGGCGTCCGGAAATGTAGCGGTTCGACAGGGTTGCCGCCGCGACCAGCGCGTCGTCGCCGATGGTCACCTTGTGGTGGGCCTCATACTTCGGCGCGATGCCGCGCAGGATGGCGACGGTGTCCTCCACGCTCGGCTCGCCGACGAACACCTGCTGGAAACGACGTTCGAGCGCCGGATCCTTTTCGATGTTCTCACGGTATTCGTCCAGTGTGGTGGCGCCGATCAGGCGCAGTTCGCCACGGGCCAGCATGGGCTTGAGCATATTGCCCGCGTCCATGGAGCCTTCGGCCGCGCCCGCGCCGACGATGGTGTGGATCTCGTCGATGAAGGTGATGATCTGCCCGTCGGCCTTCTTGATCTCCTCAAGCACGCTCTTCAGACGTTCCTCGAATTCGCCACGGTACTTGGAACCAGCCACCATGGAGCCCAGGTCAAGCGAGATAAGCTTCTTGTTCTGCAGGGTGGTCGGCACGTCGCCGGCGACGATGCGCTGCGCCAGGCCTTCGACGACGGCGGTTTTGCCGACGCCAGGCTCGCCGATCAGCACCGGGTTGTTCTTGGTGCGGCGGCTCAACACCACCATCACACGCTCGATCTCGTTGGATCGTCCGATCACCGGATCGAGCTTCCCAGCGGCAGCCTCGGCCGTAAGGTTGCGGCCGAACTGGTCGAGAATCGCGGAACCGGTCTGATTGCGACGGTCCTGCACGCCACCGGCATTGGCGAGTTCGCCCTTGCCATCGTTCTTGCCGTCGCTGGAATTGCCTCGGATCAGATCGATGGTGGCGCTACGCAGCTCGCCAAGGTTGACATCCATCTTGATCAGCACCTGTGTGCCGACGCCTTCGCCCTCATGAATCAGACCGAGCAGGATATGCTCGGTGCCGATATAGCTGTGCCCCAGCTGCAACGCCTCACGTAGCGACAGCTCCAACACCTGCCTGGCATGCGGGGTGAAGGGAATGTGGCCGTTCGGCGACGCATTTCCCTTGCCGATCATCTCTTCGACCTGCTTGCGGGTGTCGTCCAAGGTCACGCCCTTCGAGGCCAATGCCTTGGCGGCAACGCCTTCACCCTCACGAATCAGGCCCAGCAGCAGATGCTCGGTGCCGATGTAGTTGTGCTGGAGGGTCCGAGCTTCTTCCTGCGCCAACACAATCACGCGTCGCGCACGGTCGGTAAACCGTTCGAACATGCTTGTCCTTCCACTCTTGTTAGTCCTTCAACACTCTACCGATTCGCGGTGACGTTTATTCCGCCGGCGCGTAAATTGCGCTATGGACGCAAAGGAACGGATATGCTTGACTTATGGCAACGACCAAGGAGGTCACCAAATGAGCGACACCATCCTGCAATCGAATGATGTGATGGATTCCCGCCGAGGCGACATCGTCGTCGGCGTCGACGGGTCCGATGAATCCTTCGCAGCCCTGCGTTGGGCTCTTGGCGAAGCATCGCTGACCGGACAGCAGGTGAATGCGGTCTACGCATGGACCCATTCATGGGATATGGGATCCCAGCCGGAAGATGAGGAGCAATGGGCGCAGATGCGTCATGATATCGCCCGTCGGCTGCGCGAATGGGTGGCCCAGGCCTCGCAAGGCATGACGATTGACGAGAACCGCGTCAAACTCACCTCCGTCAAAGCCACCGGAACGGCAGCGCTTCTGGAAATCGGCAAGGACGCCCAACAGATCGTCGTCGGACGTCGTTCGCTTGGACGCGTGGCACGATGGTTTCTGGGATCGCTTTCCGCTTCTCTTGCAGAGGAGGCGAAGGTGCCCGTCACCGTGGTGCGTATCCTCGATGATGAAGAGGCATCCGTGCAGGACGCCATCGCCAATGCGCTTACGCCGACCGAGGAAACGGTCTCCTACACGATGCCGGGTTCTCCCCTGCCTCGGAACCAGCGTCCGGTGGTTGTAGGCGTTGATGGTTCGGAGACCTCCAAACACGCTTTGCGTTTCGCCATCGATTTCGCGGCCCTGCATCACGCTCCCCTGCAGGTCATGTTCTGCTGGCAGCTGAAAGATTTGGGCGTGGTCAAAGGGTATGAGAACGCCGTCGCTCCCATCTCCGTCGGCCAGGCGCAGGCGGAACGCATGCTTGATGAATTGCTCGATTCGGTTCAGGTTTCATCAGCGAACATTCCCGACGATTTCCAAATCGAATCGCACGCTTTCCATATTCCCGCCTCGAAGGGGCTTATCGCGGCTTCCCGCTACGCACGTCATCTAGTGGTCGGTTCGCGCGGCTTGTCCGGTCTGGACGCGCATTTCCTTGGATCGGTTTCCAAGCAAATCATCAACTTCGCAGACTGCACCGTCACCGTCGTGCACTGACCGCATAAAAAAGAAAACAAGATATGAGAGGGCCACGTACACATTCAGGTACGTGGCCCTCTCATATACGATGACGATTATTCGTCGGATTCGGCTTGGGCCGACGAATCAGCTTCCGTCATTTCGCTTTCCGTCATTTCGCTTTCCGTTGTTTCAGCCGCCGCCGGTTCGGTTTCCGCCGATTCGGCTTCTGTTGACTCGGTTTCCACCGATTCGTCTTCCATCGATTTGTTTTCCGTTTGCTCGGTGGTTTCAGCAGTCGGCTCAACTACCGTCTCATCCATCTGTTCAACCGGCTCAACCGACCCGGCGGAATTGACGGAATCGGCGGAATCAACCTGTTCAGTCTGTTCGACTGGCTCGTCCGATTCAGTCGGCTCA
>ENA-ORSI01002857-ORSI01002857.1-human-gut-metagenome-genome-assembly--contig:-NODE-2857-length-11780-cov-6.593433_pt1 | contig 11780 bp, 9 predicted proteins | sample MGYA00242187_ERZ509154 | MGnify/ENA primary metagenome ERZ509154 (study PRJEB26280, sample SAMEA2338627) | human gut metagenome | biome: human gut; feature: human-associated habitat; material: faeces...
ACCTTGGAGGGCAACAAGATCAAAGTGACCGTCACGGTTGATGCTGCGACCGTCGACGCCCACATGAAGAAGACCTACAAGGAGTTTGCTCAAAAGTACAACTTCCCGGGATTCCGCAAGGGCAAGGCCCCGCGTCCGGTCATCGACCGCGCGCTCGGTGCGGAAACCGTTTTGGCCCAGGTGACCGAGGACGTCATCAACGACGCCTACCCCGAGGTCATCGAGTCTGAGAAGATCTATCCGGTCGGCAACCCCGAGTTCGACAACGACGGCTTCGTGGCTGCGGGCACCGACTTCACCTTCGCGTTCACCATCGGCACCAAGCCCGAGTTCGAGCTCACCTCCTACGAGCCCGTCGAGATCGAGATGCCGTTCGAGGGCGCAACCGACGCCGAGGTCGCCGAGCAGCTCGAGGCCATGCGCGAGCACTACGTGACCTACGAGGACGCGTCCGCCGCAACCAAGATCAAGCCTGAGAACAACGCCGAGCTCGCCATCAAGGCGACCGACGCCGACGGCAACGACATCGCCGCGCTTAGCAGCGAGTCTCGCCTGTTCGGCCCCGGCACGGGCATGTTCTCCGAGACCTTCGACGCCGAGATCCTCGGCATGAAGAAGGGCCAGACCAAGGAGTTCACCCTCGAGGTGCCCGCCGACGAGGAGGCCGTGCTGCTCAAGGACCACGCCGGCAAGACGATCTCCTTCGAGGTCACCTGCATCGTGGTGAAGAAGAAGACGGTTCCCGAGCTGACCGACGAGTGGGTGGACTCCAACTTTGGCATCAGCGATGATCTGCACACCGTCGACCAGTTGCGCAGCTACTTTAACGATGCGCTGTATGCCACCAACTATGAGAACGCCATCGTGGACTACCTGATGTCGAACTCCACCTTCAAGGAGCTGCCCAGCGAAATCACCAGCTATTACATCCGCATGTTCCTGAACTACTACAACCAGTACGCCACCGCCTACGGCATGGATCTGAATGCTTTTGCCCAGACGCAGGGCTACACCGATGCCGATGCCATGCTGGCCGCATCCGACGCTTACTTTGAGCATCTGGCAAAGCAGGACCTGATCCTTCAGGCCGTGGCCGAGACCAAGAGCCTTGCTCCCACGCAGGAAGAGCTGGACGACGCCAACAGCACCTATGCCGACACCTACGGTGAGAACCGTGCGCACCTGAACGCCCTGCAGTCCTGTGTGCTGGACTGGCTGGAAGAGAATTCCACCGTAGCGTAAAAACACAAGAACCATTTTGAAATGCCCTCCGCTTCGCTCTGGGCATAAATAGCGGAAATACTATTTTTTATTAGAGCAATACCGGACAGACTGCGGTCTGTCCGGTATTGCATTTTTCACAGAGGGGGCCGCAAAGAAAAACAGCATCTGAAAGCTCCGGCCCTTCCTGTGAAAAAGCAGCTCCGAAAAGCCCACAGGCTTTTCGGAGCTGCAAATTAAAGATAAATTATCCTCTGAATATGCCCAGAGCAAAGCGGAGGGCATTTCAGATCGTCAGGCTTTTTCTTTCTTCCCGCCGTTCAGCTTCCAGAGCAGCCAAGCATAGAAGTAATTCATCAGCAGGATGGCGATGCACCACAGCACCGACGCCTGCACGCTCTGGTCATACACCTTCATGAAGGGATATGGCCCATCTACCACGCGCTGGATGTTCAGCCACAAAATGATGCCGCCGTACAGCGCCGTGGGCAGCAGCGCCCACTTGACCGTACTGCGGGGCAGGCGCGGTGTGCGCTCCAGCAGCACAAAGGAGAAGATGGCCGCCAGCGGGTTGAGCAGGTGATGGTACAGCATGGAGCTGGTGCACAGCATGATGTACCAGCCGTTGCCGTCCTCATACATGGGACCCAGCACGAACACCACCGTGAGAAAGGTCATGGTCAGGCAGCAGGTGGCAATGTACTTGAGGGTGTGCAGCCAGCGCGGCAGTTCCCTGCCGGTAAAGATGCACACCAGCTGGCCCACCGCCACCATGGCGCAGATGCAGGCCGAAAGGATGTTGGAATCCTCGGTGTAAAAAATGAACATCTGCTCTTTGCCCCAATCCCAGCTCATGGGCAGGGCAATGGGCTCCGCCCAGACGATGAACAGGTTCAGTGCGATGGAGAGCAGGCGGCGCACTGTATCAGCAAATTTTTTCATGGAAAGCCTTTCCGTCTTGTAATATTTCCTCGAAAATTTGAAAAAGGGCAGGTCTCCCTGCCCTTTTTCAAAAAACGCTTTATTTTGCGGTGTTGATGAAGCTGCGGTTGTCCCACAGGTACTTGATGCCGGAAATGGCCGTCACGGCAGGCCCCCAGCCAGCACAGCACCATGGAAATGCTGATTACCAGGATCTGCCGCACGCCCTGCTCTGCGCCGGTAGCCGACATGCTTGCAATGGACATGCCAAAGAAGTAGAAGATGATGCTCAGCATCTGCAGCACGGTCTTCACCTTGCCCCACATATTGGCGGCGATCACCTTGCCGTCCTTGGCACCGGCTGCCACCATGCGCAGACCGGACACCGCGAACTCGCGGGCCAGAATGATGCACAGCACCACCGGGCTGCATACGCCGTCCCGCATCATGTAAATGAAGGCCACCGTGGTGAGCAGTTTGTCGGCCAGCGGGTCGGCAAACTTGCCGAAGTCCGTTACCATGTTCCACTTGCGGGCCAGATGGCCGTCCAGAAAATCAGTAAAGCTGGCGGCAGCAAAGACGATGCCTGCGATCAGGTAATACGTCGGCTGGAAGGAGCCATCCGCGATGCCGTTCAGGCTGGTGAGGGACACAAAGACCATGAACACCGGCACCAGCAGGATGCGGGTCAAAGTGAGTTTATTGGGCAGATTCATACAGATTCCTCCAATTTGTTATTTTGCAACAGTACCATACAGATCGTAAAGATCGCTGTCGTCCACCAGAACATCGTAGAACTGGCCGGGGTACAGCGGCTCCTCGCTGGAAACGCACACATTGCCGTCCACCTCAGGAGCATCGCCGGTAGTGCGGCACAGATACAGGCCGCTCTCCTCGTCGATGCCGTCGCAAAGCACATGCACGGTCTGGCCCACCTTTTCGGCCTGCTTCTGGGCCATGATGCCGGTCTGGATCTGCATCACCAGTTCGGCGCGCTTGTCCTTGACTTCCTGCTCGATCTGGCCGTCCATTTTGGCAGCAACGGTGTTCTCCTCGGCAGAGTAGGCAAAGCAGCCCAGACGGTCGAACTTTACTTCCTTGACAAAATTGCACAGATCCTCGAACTGCTCCTCGGTCTCGCCGGGGAAGCCTGCGATCAGAGTGGTGCGCAGGGTGATGCCGGGGATCTCGCGGCGCAGCTTGCCGATCACCTCCAGCAGCTCGGCGCGGTTGGAGCGGCGGTTCATATTCTTGAGGATGGTGTCATTGCAGTGCTGGATGGGCAGATCGAGATAGGGCACCACCTTCTCATTGCGCTTCATGGCGGCAATGAACTCATCCGTGATGCGCTCCGGGTAAGCGTACATAATGCGGATCCACTCGAGGCCCGGCACCTTGTTCAGCTTATCCAGCAGCTCGCAGATGCTGCCGGGCTTGCCCCAGTCCTCGCCGTAAGCGGTGGGGTCCTGTGCGACCACGATCAGCTCTTTCACGCCCTCACCGGCCAGCCAGCGGGCTTCGGCCACGCAGTCGGCCATATCGCGGCTGTGCAGCGGGCCGCGGATGCCGGGGATGGCGCAGTAGTGGCAGCGGTTGTTGCAGCCCTCTGCGATCTTTAAGTACGCATAGTGGGCAGGCGTGCCGATGACACGCTTGCCGCCCAGCGGGAAGTCCTTTTTGGCACCGTAGCTTTCCAGATGGTTCTCACCGTGGAACAGGCGGGCCACGATGGTGTCAATGGCCTTGTTGGAGGCACAGCCCACCACAGCGTCCACCTCGGGGATCTCCTCCTCGATCTGGCTGCGGTAACGCTCAGCCAGGCAGCCGGTGACGATGACCTTCAGCTCCGGGTTCTGCTGCTTGTAGGCGCAGGCCTCCAGAATGTTCTCAATGGCCTCGGTCTTGGCGCTCTCGATAAAACCGCAGGTGTTGACCAGAATAACATCGGCTTCGCCCAGGTCGGCCACCGTCTCGTGACCGGCCGAAAGCAGGATGTGCACCATCACGTCCAGATCGACCTGGTTCTTGGGGCAGCCAAGGGAAATACATGCAATTTTCATAAAAAGGGATACTCTCTTTCCTGTTTGTCAAATCTCCGTTGTATAACCTCTCCGTCATTGCTTCGCAATGCCACCTCTCCTAGTAGGAGAGGCCTTGGCAGTAAGGGAGAAGTTTCCCGTTTTGCCAAGGGCTCCCCTACTAGGGGAGCTGTCGAGCGGATGCGAGACTGAGAGGTTGTACCAAGGATCACTTATTCCTCTTCGATTCGCCGAATGGCTTCCTTAATGACGGAATACGAAAATCCCCGCCGCTGCAGGGCCGCAATGACCAGATCCCTGCGGCCCGCTTCCAGCTTTTTGCGGTAATGCCCTTCCACCAGAGCGGCGGCGGCTTCCAGCTCCGGGTCCTCGCCGGAAACATCGGGGGTGTAAACAGCATCCAGCGCCTGCTGGATCTCGCCTGCGGCCAGGCCCTTCTGCCGCAGATTCTGGGCAGCGGCGCGGCGGCTCTTTTTTGCCGCCAGCAGGGCGTGGGCACGGGTCTCGGCATAGCGGGCATCGTTGATATACTCCCGCTGCACCATCTCTGCCACCACGGCGGCACTGGTCTGCTGGGTATAGCGGCGGTTCAGCCGCTCATACAGCTGGCCCGAGGAAAGCTCCTGCCCGGCCAGCAGCTCCATGGCCCGGGTGCGGGCCTTGGCGGCATCGGTAGATTTTTCCTCTTCGGCCAGCGGGCGGCGGCCACGGCTGTAAAAGGCCATTTACTCTTCCACCATGATATCCAGCTCACTCTCGCTGCTGCGGGCGGGAGCCTTGACCACCGGCTCCTTTGCTGTGGCAGGAGCCGCCGGTTCCCCCTCTGCAGGGGCGGCAGCAGCCTTGCCCCCCGGGCGGCGGGTGGCATAGAGCTTGTCGGCATTGGCGCGCACCTGACCCTCGATATCGTTGGCGATCTCGGGGTTATCGCGCAGGAATTGCTTGGCATTGTCGCGGCCCTGACCCAGGCGGATATCGCCGTAGTTGAACCATGCACCGCTCTTCTGAACGATGCCCAGCTTGACACCCAGATCGATGAGCTCACTCATCTTGGAGATGCCCTCGCCGAACATGATGTCGAACTCCGCCTCACGGAACGGAGGAGCCACCTTGTTCTTGACGATTTTTGCGCGGGTGTGGTTGCCGATGAACTGGCCGGAAGAATCCTTCAGGCCCTCCACGCGGCGGATATCGATGCGGACAGAGGAATAATACTTCAGGGCGCGGCCGCCGGTGGTGACCTCGGGGTTGCCGTAGACCACGCCGACCTTTTCACGCAGCTGGTTGATGAAGATGCAGACGGTGTTGGTCTTGCCGATGACGCTGGTCAGCTTGCGCATGGCCTGGCTCATCAGGCGGGCCTGCAGGCCCACATGGCTGTCGCCCATCTCGCCCTCGATCTCGGCGCGGGGCACCATGGCGGCAACAGAGTCCACAACGATGGCATCAATGGCACCGGAGCGCACCAGCGCCTCGCAGATCTCCATGGCCTGCTCACCGGTATCGGGCTGGCTGACCAGCAGGTTGTTGATGTCCACACCCAGCGCCTCGGCATACACAGGGTCCAGCGCGTGCTCCACGTCGATGAAGGCAACATCGCCGCCCTTCTTCTGGGCTTCGGCCAGAACATGCAGGGCCAGCGTGGTCTTACCACTGGATTCAGGGCCGTACACCTCAATGATGCGGCCCCGGGGCACGCCGCCCACGCCCAGTGCCAGATCCAGGCCGATGCTGCCGGTCGAGATGGCATCCACCTGCATGGCGGCGTTGTCGCCCAGCTTCATCACAGCGCCCTTGCCGAACTGCTTCTCGATCTGGGCCAGTGCCGTGGCCAGCGCATCCTTCTTGGCACCGGGATCGGTCTTCTGGGTCGCCGGGGCAACGTTGTTGTTCTGATTTTTTGCCATAGTGTCATGCTCCTTTGTCATCTGTTCCCGGCGCGGTGCGGCCAAACGCAGGCGCGGGCATTCCAATTCTTTCGGTACTAGTATAACACATTTTACAGATATTACAACAGGAAGTTGTAGATATTTTCACTGTTTTCTCGCCATCACACAGCGGTCATTGCCGCCAAAGTCTTTTCTGCACACGATGTCCGTCCACCCGTTGGCGGCAAGCAGAGCCGTTACAGCTTCCCGCTGCTGCCAGCCGATCTCCAGGGCAAGGGCACCGCCGGGGCGCAGAGCTTTCTGGTAGTGTTCCGCAATGGCGCGGTAAAATACCAGCCCATCCTCCCCCGCTTCCAGCGCCATGGCAGGCTCCTGCGCCACCTCGGGCTGCAGCGCGCCCATCTCGGCGGCGGTCAGGTAAGGCGGGTTCGACACAATGAGGTCGAGCTGCCCCTCCGGCAGGGTCTTCCAGTAGGTGAACAGATCTCCCTGTACCGGGGTGATGGTCAGTACCGGGGAGAGATGGGCGTTCTGCTCCAGATAGCGGTATGCCGCAGGGCTCTTCTCCAGACTTGTGACCTGTGCCGCCGGGCAGAAGCGCTTCACGCCCAGCCCCAAACAGCCCGTGCCGGCACAGAGGTCGAGCACCCGGGGTGCCTCCACCCCAGCCAGCATTCCGGCGGCGGCTTCGGCCACCACCTCAGTATCGGCCCGGGGGCAGAGCACGCCGGGGCCGACAGCCAGCTCAAAATCAAGGAAGGGCCAGCTGCCGCAGAGGTACTGCAAAGGCTCCCGGGACGCGCGGCGGGCCGTCAGGGATTCCATCCGCTCTGCCTGCTCTGCACCCAGCGGAGCATCAGCAAGGCGGGCATCCCCGCCCGCTGCCAGCCGGAAGAGCTCGGCCGCGTCAAAATCTGCATCGGGGCAGCCTGCGGCGCGCAGGCGTGCCTCCACCTCCCGGACTGCTGCCCGGGGCAGCATCCCTGCGGTTACCATCTGCCGTCCTCCGGGTCCTCGGGCAGGACCGGTGTGACGGCGGCAATGGCCACCTCGATCATGCTGTCGTCCGGCTCAAACACGGTCAGATGCTGCACCCAAATGCCGGGCTGACGGATGATGCGGGTGGCGATGTTGTCCGACCGGCCGCACCACTTGAGCAGCTCGTAGCTGATGCCCATGACCAGCGGCAGGAGCAGCAGCTTGAACACCACCCGCAGGCTGGTGCTGGACCAGGGCAGCACGCTGTACAGGAACACGCTGACGATGACCACCAGGATCAAAAAGCTGGTGCCGCACCGGGGGTGGAAGCGGGTATATTTGCGGACATTCTCCACCGTGAGGGGGTCTCCGGCCTCGTAGCAGGCAATGGTCTTGTGCTCGGCCCCGTGGTACTCGAACACCCGGTGGATCTCCTTCATCCGGGAGATGGCGGCCATGTAGGTCAGGAAGATGGCGACCTTGAGCACCGCCTCCAGCACCACCTTGGCCCAGCGGCCCAGCGGCACCAGATGGTTCAGGCCGCCCACCAGCACCGTGGGCAGAACGGTGAAAAGCAGGATGGCAAACAGCCCGCCGATCACGGCAGCCGCCGCCAGCATGATATCTTCGGCCTTTTTGCCCAGATGGTCGCCCACCCATTTTTCAAAGGCGGTCTCCTCTTCGGCGGGGTCGTAGTCATCCCCCATGCTCACCTGTGCCGAGTACATCATGTACTTGTATCCCATGATCAGGCTTTCGATCATCGAGATGGCTCCCCGCACCAGCGGGATCTTTGTCCACACGCCGTGGGTGGGGGTGGGCTCGACCTTGGTCTCAATGGCTCCATCGGGCTTGCGGACAGCACAGCAGATGTTTTTCGGGCCCCGCATCATAATGCCCTCCATCAGGGCCTGCCCGCCCACACTCGTCTTGAAGCGTTCCTTGTTCGGTTGATTCATTGGCTCTCCTATGGGGCGCTGCGGCCCCTCTCTATCGTAAAAACTGCCCCTCTATCTTACCAGATAAATATGGACAATCTCTTATCGTTTGTAGATCGGCAGGCCCAGGGTGACCACCGTGCCCCGGCCCAGCGTACTCTTGAGGTCCATGGTGCCGTCCAGTGCGGTCATAATGGAATCCACCAGCGCAAGGCCGATGCCGCTGCCCCGCACCGAGTTGCTGCCCTTGTAAAACTTGGTCTTGACGTTTTCCAGATCCTCCGGCGGGATGCCGCGGCCCTGATCGATGATCTCGATGAAGGCTTTGTACTCGCCCTGCCAGATCTTGACCGTGATGCGTCCGCCGGGGGCCGAATACTTGATGGCATTGTCCAGAATGTTGATGAACACCTGCCGCAGGCGGTCGGGGTCGGCGTAGACCGGGATCATCTCCTCCGGCTCCGCATAGGCCAGCAGAAGCCCCTCCCGCTGGATGCGCGCTTCACAGAAAAGGACAGCGTCCGTCAGCTCGGCCACAAGGTCCAGGGGGCGGCACTCCATTTTCAGGCGGCCATTCTGCAGGCGGCTGAAATCCAGCAGCTCCTCCACCATGTTGTACAGGCGGGCGGTCTCGTTGTTGATGATCTCCAGCCCCTTGCGGTAGTTCTCATCGGTGGGGTCATCCAGGGTGCGCAGGGTCTCCACCCAGCCCCGGATGGAGGTGAGCGGCGTGCGCAGCTCATGGGAGACCGAGCTGATGAATTCGTTCTTCATCTTCTCCGTCTCTTCCAGCCCCTCGGCCATCTGATTGATGGTGCCGCGCAGGCGGTCCACCTCGTCCCGCTCGTCACCGGTCACAGGCAGGCGGACATCCAGTTCTCCCCGGGCGATGCTGGCGGCGATCCGCTCCACCTGCCCCAGCGGCACCACGATGCCCCGCACAAAGTACAGGCCGGAGGCCACTGTAAAGCCCAGAATGGCAGCCACCACGATCAGGCTGACGATGAAAACGCTCTTCAGCTGCGCCTGCACCAGCGTCAGACTGGTGACAAGGCGCATGGCAGCCACGTCCTCGGCCGCATAGGGCACCAGACTGCACACAGCCATGACCGTTTCCCCGCTGGCGGTGCGGTAGATGGCCACACCCACGCCGTCCGGTGCATCCTGCGCCTTGTTAAAGTCGTCCTGCACCACGATGCCGTCCGCACCTGTGCCGCTGGAGGAGGCGATCACGCCGCCGTAGCCGTCCAGCAGCATGAACTCATATTTGTCTTTATCCGCAAACTGCTCCACCATCCGGCGCAGGGCCACACTGCGGTTGGCCGCGGTCTTCTGGGCCGTGTCGCCGGTGTACATTTTCAGCTGACCGTTGATGGAGGAAAAACGCCGCATCATGGTCTGCTGGACGCTGTTGTAGTAGCTGCGGCCGAAGTTGTACACGAACATGCTCTCCACCAGCAGCACCAGCAGCACGGTCAGGAACAGGCTTCCCCGCAGCCAGCGGTTGGTAATCCCACTGCGCATTGCTTTTCCTCCTTTCTGTCAGTAATCCTGGCTCTCCTATTGGGAGAGCAGTCGAGTACAGCGCAACTGAGCGGTTTTTCTTTACTCCTCCCACCGGTAGCCGTAGCCCCACACCGTCATAATGTGGGTGGGGTGGCTGGGCTCATCTTCCACCTTCATCCGCAGACGGCGGATGTTCACATCCACGATCTTCACATCGCCGAAGTAGTTCTCACCCCACACGCCTTTCAGGATCTTTTCCCGCACCAGCGCGATGCCGGGGTTGTGGAAGAACAGCTCCATGATCTGGAACTCCACCTGGGTCAGCTCGATCTGCCGCCCGGCCTTGAGGAGAACACGGCGGTTCTCATCCAGCACAAATTCCCCGCTGACCAGCGTGGTGGGGGCATTTTCGTCGGCAGCGGAGCCGCCGCCCGAGCGGCCCACCCGGCGGCAGAGGGCCTCCACACGGGCCAGCAGCTCACTGACACTGAAGGGCTTGGTCATATAGTCATCCGCACCGATGGACAGGCCGCGGATCTTATCCTGCTCCTGCCCCTTGGCACTCAGGATGATGATGCCGATCTTCTGGTCGGTGCGGCGGATGGTCTCGCAGAGCGAGAACCCATTCATGCCGGGCAGCATCACATCCAGAATGGCAGCATCACAGCCGGGCTTCTGCTCCAGCAGAGGCAGGGCGGCTTCGGCGCTGTCGGCCTCCACCGCCTCCATCCCCGCCAGCCGCAGGTTCAGCGCGATCATCTCGCGGATGCTGGCTTCATCCTCTACCACAAGTACCTTGACCATCTAAGACCTCCATATTTTTCTGCCTTCTCCCTCTGCCCAAGAGCACACGGAGAAGCATTTCACCTCAGAACACCCAGCCTGCATCCGGTAAACTTCTGCAAAACTGAGCGGCATCATCAATTCAACCGGTACAACGACCGGGACAGTCGATAGCTCTGATCCTTCAGCACCACGTCTGGCCCGAACTTGGCCTGCATCTGGCGGGATGCCACCACGCCCAAGCGGGTCCAGCCCGCCGCGCTCTCGCTGGAAGGAACCAGACGCATGGTCAGCACCAGCTTACCCTCGTCCACGGTGTGCAGCTCCACGGCCTCCTCTCCCTCAGTGCTGTCGGTGAGCATCAGGTTGCCCTCCCACTCGGCAGGCAGCTCAATGTAGCAGCTGCTCTCCTCGTCCAGCAGGCCGAAGCTCTTTTCCGGCTCCGGGCTGGTGTAGTCCATCCAGACGATAAAATCCATTCGTCGGCTCTGGCTCAGGTTCAGCAGGCCCGCTTCGTCAGGCTGGGTGGGGATCTCCACGATGCCGTCGCCGTCCAGATCCCGGCTGACCAGCGTGGAGACATTGCGCAGGGACGCATTGTACAGCTCGCTGGTGCTGATCTGCTCCGCGGGCAGCATCTGCTGGCTTTCCTCATCGAAGTAGAGCAGCACCGTGGCCAGATTGTTGCCCGAAAGGCCGGTCCAGCCGTCCAGCACCAGATAGCGCTTGCCGTCCGCTCCCAGGCCCGCCGCCACAGCGGCGCAGCCCGAGAACTTATCTGCCGAAAGGCCCATGACAGCCACCTGCTGGAACATCCCGTCCCGGTCAACGGTCAGCAGCTCGATCTGCACTCCGCCGTCCTCCAGCGTGGACATCAGGATCAGATCCTCGTTGCCGCCGCCGGTGATATCCTCCACCAGATACTGCTCATAGGACTGTTCCAGAATGGCATTGACCGTGCCGTTCTCGTAGGAGTACACCGCCAGATAGCTGTCGCCCTGCGCGGCGAGGTACCCCACCACCAGCTGGGTTGCGGCACCATCCTGCAGCTGTGCCAGCCGGACATTGTCCACTGTATCCGCCAGACCCTCGATGCTCTGGCGGACCTGCCACACGCCTGCGGCATCCTTCTGCAAAAATGCAATGCAGACGTTGGAGCTCTGGGCCGTGGTGTAAAGAACAGCGGCATCCTGCTGGCCGTCACCATCCAGATCCTGCAAAAGGAACGGCGAGAGCAGCTCCCCCTGCATCGGGTATTTCAGCTGGGCGCTCTCCCCCAGCCATTCGTTCAGGGCATTTTGCAGTGCACCGTAGTCGCCCGGAAGGCGCGGGGCACGCAGCAGCTCCTCCACCTGCACATTTTCCGACATCGGAAGGCCGCACGCCGAAAGCAGGCCCATCATGCAGCCTGCACTCAGCACCAGAAACCGTCGTCTTTTCAACCGCCGCCCCTCCCTTCTGTGGAAAATCCGCAAAGTCGTGCAGAAATACAGTATAATTATAGC
>ENA-ORSI01002858-ORSI01002858.1-human-gut-metagenome-genome-assembly--contig:-NODE-2858-length-11776-cov-4.201860_pt1 | contig 11776 bp, 7 predicted proteins | sample MGYA00242187_ERZ509154 | MGnify/ENA primary metagenome ERZ509154 (study PRJEB26280, sample SAMEA2338627) | human gut metagenome | biome: human gut; feature: human-associated habitat; material: faeces...
GATTCGCAGGGTGCGGCGGATTTCCTTGGGGATTACGACGCGGCCGAGGTCGTCTGATTGTGTCAATCAGGTGCAAAAAATTTTTGTGAAGCTCCAAAAAGCCTTGAAATATAAAGATTTTCAGCTTTTGGGAGCTTTCACACTTGTCCTACTCATTGAGTCATTTTAGGACAAAAATCGACATTTTATTCAAAGATGTGAGCCAGCCGTTTCCGACTGGCTCTTTGTTATGCTGTTGCAAACAGATCATCGAACTTCCAGACGATTTCAATATTCTGATTGTCCGTGACGTTGATACGCTCAACCGCATCATACATCAGTTCTTTCAGAGCTTCATCATTCATGGAATTTGTACGCTCAATGATTGCCTGTTCCTGCTTTGTCTGATTTTCTTTTTCGAGAAAATCTTCATACGCAGCTTCTGCTTCCGCAATCTGAACTTTTAATTCTTCCATACGTTTTTCACGCTCAGAACGGAGAGCAATAAAATCCTCCTTTGTTATGCGGCCCTCACGATAGTCCAAGTAGCTTTGAACCTTCTGGGTATCACCACTTTCCAATTCGCTTGTAAGAGCCTTCAAACGTTGTCTAAGCAATGTTCCTTCGGAAATGGTATCCTGGGTCTTTCCGACAGATTCGACCGTCATAACGGCAATTTGAGCCTTTAACGAAGCCAAAACAACTTCCTCAATATCCGTCCTGTCCCATCTAACTGATTTACACAGTTCTTCATCCGTGTCCCAATATGGAGTTACACAATAGAAGTGAACATCTGTGCCAAAAGTTCTTTGGAGCTTACGACCGCAATGGGCGCAATAGAATGGAAAGAGGTTCTCGGCTTTCTTCTTAATATGGGGTTTTACCTTAGGTCGGACACTTAAAGGTAAAGTACACCTTGTCTTTCTTTGTGCTGAAAGAACGGACAAGTTTCATTACGGAGCCACAGTCAGCACAGGTGAATTTCTTCCCATAGATGTTTACAGCTTTCGGTAAGTGGTCGTATTTACCACTGTTTGCTTTTGACTTTTCAACGGCAGCGCTGTTGATAGCCTGGACCTTATCGAACAGTTCCTGCTCAATAATAGGTTCATGGGTATTCTCAACGATGATCCAGTCCTGTTCCTCTGTACGGTGGAAGGAGATACCGGCATACAAGCATTGAGAAGCCTTTCTCTGAGCCAAATGACCCAGATAAGTAATATCCTTCAGAATCTCAGTAATCATGTGCTTGTTCCAGAGGATAACACGGTCTTTTTGATTGTTGTTCGTAACAATGCCACGGTTCGCTTTGTACTGTCCCGGAGAGAGAATGCCGCTGTCATTGAGCTTCTTGTTGATACCCATATAGCTCATACCTTCGCTACGCCACAGAAAAATCTGCTTTACGACAGGTGCAGTCTCAGGGTTAATAATCAGCTGATTCTTATTGTTTGGATCTTTAATGTATCAAAAAAGGGCTGTTTGGGTGGAAACTCATTTAATACAGCACATATAAAATGGAGGTGATGATGATGGGAATGAGTAAATACGAGGATTTGTATGCTCGTGTAATGAATCATCTAAATGATCAGGATTGGGAATCTGCCTATTCTCTTGTTAAAAACGGAGATATGCAAGGAGACGGAAATGCAACCGCAATTCTGGCAGAATTCTATCTGCACGGAGTTGGTGTCCCTGAGGATGTTGAAACAGCCATCGAACTGCTCGAAAGAGCAATTTCAAGGGGATGTATGGAAGCTGCGGATAAGCTTGGAAGCCTTTATATGGTTGGAGAAAAAGTTCCTCAAGATGACCAAAAAGGAGTTTCTTATCTGATTAAAGCAGCTGACATGGGTGATCCACTGTCCATGGGGAAATTAGCAACTGCCTATCTGAACGGTGATGGTGTTGCGCAAGATTATGCCAAATCATTGGAGTGGGGGCAAAAAGCAGCAAAACTCGGAGATAAAAACGGCATGGAAATTGTCGCAATAATCTACGATGATGGTCTCGGCGTTTACCGTGATCCTATGCAGGCATCTTACTGGTATCGTGAATGCTTGCAGCGTGACCCTGAAAACACGTTTGATATGTACCGATTAGCTGTATGTCTTGCTGACCCATTTGAGGATTTCAACTTGCATCCTGATTACGGAATGCTTGAAGAAGCCTATTCTTGGGCGTGCAAAGGCGTAGAAAAAGGCGATTTGGACTGTCATATGATGGTTGCCTGGTTCTATGAAATGGGTAATGTTGTTAATCAGGACTATGGAATGGCATACAAGTATTTCAAGATCGCTGCCGACAATGGACATGAAATGTCCGCAGAACTCATCAAACGTTACCGAAAGAACATTTTCGGTAACTACTACATCCCGCAGTAAACGCCACCGGCGATACTGAATATAAAACTCAAAACAAAGGAGAGAAAAAACATGATTAAAGCTGATACCTTAAGAGAATTCCGTCCTTCCGTTCGCTACAAAGATGGCAACGGCATCACGCTGCAGACCGTGCAGGAAGCTATCAAGGACTGTGCCCAGGGCATGGGTATCCCTGTTGCATTCTATAGCGATCAGGTTAAATCTGGCGGTCTGTTCAATTCTTCTGTTGAAGACTGCATCGTTATGTACCACCCTGAACACCAGAATGACTACTTCAAGTTCTGCATCCGTGTTGGTCGCCAGGGCACCTACGCTTTCGTTTCTGTCAACGACTTCGGTCAAAGCAAGCAGATGAACAAGGCATCCTACGCAGAGAACTACAAGGCTGATCGCAAGGGCAAGAGCATGAGCTACAAGGTTGGCTCTATGATCGGTCAGGGCGTTATGACCCTCGGCAAGAGCAAGCAGAAGCTCGAAGAAGAGCAGATGTACTACCAGTGCGTGTTCGACATTTTCGACGAAATCATCGCCTAACAGATTACTTACTGATGCAGTGGGTGGCATGACCTAAAAGCCACTCACTGCATCTCAATAGTACCGTAAGTAAGAAAAAATGAAAATACAATCATGCAACGATTGGGCTTTGAAGGGAGGTGTAATTGATGCCATATAAAAAATCCAGATTCAATTTTACTTATAAGCAGGATGAAGATGCCCATGTTGTCTTTAATACTTACAGCAAGGCACTGGTGGTTTTAAGTGATAGTGAGTTCCAGCAGTTTCAGGAAATGTCTTTTGACAATCCAGAGATGGTTCAGGAGCTGGTTGATAATCGTTTCTCTGGTGTTCACGGAGGGTAATATCCGGGTTCATGCCGCCGAAGCGGATATGAGAGCCATCATACTCACGAGGTCTGGTGGAGTTAAAAAGTTCGTTGTACTTGGTGGAAAGGGTTTCTCGTCTGTGCGGATCTCTCCAAATCCAATCTCGGAACGCATCCTTGATTGCCTGCTGTTTCTGCTGTGCCAGGGTAGTTTCTTTTTTATTGAGGACACGCTTCTGCTTACCATCTGCATCTTCAATCGTATCATAGATACGAATATCTTTCAGATTCAGCGTTTCCTCCAGAATCCGATATGCGTTGGCTCGCTCTGTACCGTAGGTGACATACGCCGCCACATCGTTGTAGTTGGGAGAACTCTTACCGTTGATGCGCCACTCTGCGGTCAGCTCGGAGAACTTGACCTCAATGGATCGGCGCAGGTAATACGGTGTTTCAAAGGTTTCCTCCATGAACTGCTGAATATAATCGGCATCAATCCATGTTGCACCCAAACGCACATCAATCTCGGACGCATCCAAGTCCTTCGGCTGTGCTTTCTGCAAGGCTTCCACATTGATGCGGAAGGAAGAATCCCTGTCTGCCGCCATCTGTGCGACACGCAGCTTGCTTCTTACATCACCGGAAAGGTAATCATCGGCAGTCTGCCATCCAACTTCCACAGCATCGGGAGCCATCGGGTCTTTGAAGATCACCCCTCGAAGCTCTGCCTGAATCGCATCGTATTCTCCGGGTGTTCCAAGCAGCTGTGCCATAAACGGCAAATCCACCTTGCCACGCTCACCGATAGAGATTGCCAGAGCTTCGGACGGCGTATCCACGCTCGTCACTCTGCGTTCCGGCTTGATGGTTCTCTTGGTGAACATATCCGCCTTGCTTTTCAGATTGCCGTCCTCATCCACATTTTCCAAAGAACACAGAAGATAGTAGGAGGAATCATCGGCAAATGCCTGACCGTTGGCTCGGTTATTGATAAGCCCGTTCTTTGCGGCAAACGCATCGTAGGCATCATTTAGTTCTGCCTGCTTCTGCGTAATCATTTCATCCGGGTAATCCTCAAGCTGATATTCAATCAGCTGATTGACGATACTACGGAGTTCCACCATGCCCATCACACGGTCTTTTGCCTTCTCGTTCAGGTCTACACGACGCATGAGGGAGTTCTCACGGAAGTACACATCGCCATCCACCACGGTATAAGAGAAATTCTTTACATCCGGGGTTGCAGGAATGGTTTCGATTTCCTTGCCCTTGTCTGCTTCGGGAAGCTCCACAGCCTGATAGGTTCCTTGGATGTGGGAAACTGCTTCTTTCAGAAGTTCGGACAGTTCCATGCCCTCAATGGGACGCACCGTAATGTCCATGCCGTAGGCGGTACTTTCTTCCACCGTATCGCCCAGAACCATTTCAGGATGAGCGACAAAGTAGCTGTTCATGGTGTGTCCTTCTTCGGTGCGGTCAAGGTTTACCCATTCCGGTACAATGTCAATCGGATGGTCACGCTTTTGCAGGAACAGGATGTCGGACACGACTTCCGTGCCTGCGTTCTTCTTAAAGGCATCGTTTGGCAGACGGATTGCACCAAGCAGTTCCGCCCTCTGCGCCATATATCGCCTTGCGTCAGAGTTCTTGGAATCCATGGTGTAACGGCTTGTCACAAAAGCGACCACACCACCGGGACGAACCTGATCCAAAGCCTTGGCAAAGAAATAGTTGTGAATGGAGAATCCCAGCTTGTCATAAGGCTTATCGGACACTTTGTAGTTGCCGAAAGGGACATTGCCCACAGCCAGATCGTAGAAGTCTCGGCGGTCTGTCGTTTCAAAGCCAGCCACCTTGATTTCGGCATTGGGATAGAGCTTCTGAGCAATTCTGCCGGTGATGGAATCCAGTTCCACACCATACAAGCGGCTGCTCTGCATTTCAGGCGGGAGCATACCAAAGAAGTTGCCGACACCCATAGCAGGCTCCAGAATATTTCCCGTTTCAAAGCCCATCTGTCCGACCGCATCATAGATGGAGCGAATGACCGTAGGACTGGTGTAATGTGCATTCAGGGTGGAAGCTCTTGCCGCAGCATATTCATCCTCGGAAAGCAGGTTTTTCAGTGTCTGATACTCCTGCGCCCAATTTCCCTTGTCCGGGTCAAAGGCATCTGCCAGACCGCCCCAACCGACATAATTCGACAAAATCTCCTGTTCTTCGGAAGTGGCGTTCCTGTTCTCGCTTTCCAGTTTGAACAGAGTTTCAATGGCTGCGATGTTTCTTGCGAATTTCTGCTTCGGTCCACCTTCACCGATGTTGTCATCCGTGATGTGGAAGTTCACCGCAGGAACGGGAGGAATTTCTCTGGTGGTGATGGACTGCTCAAGCTGAGCGATAATGTTCATGACTTCGGCATTCTGCCATCCGTCCATCTTAGCGTAGTCCTGAATGATGGTGTCCTTGCCATCTACGCACTGTACGAAGTCCAGACTACCCGGCAGATCTCTGGTATTCATTGCACCCAGGGCTTTTCTCTGCGTGTCAGGAAGTGCATAGTAGGCTCGCAGGGCATCATCAAAGGAACTGTATTCCTTGATGTCCAGCGCACCCCGCTTCTGAATATCCTCGGCAACATAAAAATGGTCGATGAAGTGTTCCGGCTCCTGCTGTTCGGGTTCCGCACTGGCTCTGACCTGTGCGTGTGCCTTTTCGTCAGGGTAGTCCCCATAGATACGGATGCACTTATGCTCCTGCTGATCGTAAACGGCAGCACCATCGTACTTGAATCCGTCATCCTCCATGGTTCCGTCCACATAGCCCTGGGCAGCTTTTTCCGCTTCTTCCAGAGTGTAGTAGTCCAGTTTATCATCGAAGCCGTTTTCAAAGTGATGGTAGGCGGCAACCAGATAGCGGGGAGCCATGCGCTCCTCGTAGCTGTTAATCATCTCAGGTGTCAGCCATTCCGGTTTGTCGGGAATCATTTCATACAGCTCACGCATCTTGGCAATCTGTGCATGGCGGTTGCCTGCCCACAGATGCTTTTCGCTGTGCTGTCCTGCACCAAGGAAGTATTCGCAATCCATACGCAGACGGTCTAACAGCTGATACTCAGGGGTGTAGTCCCTCGGTTCGGCTTCGCCCAGAAATTCTTCTGTAACGGGCTTTTCTTCGGTTTGGGCATCAACCCTTACCGCATGGTTTCTCTCGTCCTGAGAGAGCATACGCTCGAAGTTTTCACGATTCTCGGCACGGAAGATCGGATAGGCAAGGGTAGGGTCACGCAGCTGAACCTCTCTGTCCGTAATCTGCTCCACACGGAAAGCAGTATCGTCCAGATATACCGTGTCACCGACCTGATAGTTCCATTCCGGTTCCTCGGAAGCAGATGCTTCTACAACTTCGGCAGATTCTGCCGCAGACGCTTCTGGATGAACCGACTCCATCGCAGCTACGGACTGCCGAACTTCCTCCAGATAGTCATTGGCAAGCCATTCGTCCGTGAAGTATTCCGTAACGCCTTCCGGGTCTACATAGTAGTCATCGGTCTGATTATCCCAGATTGCATACTCGCCATCCTCAGTATCAATTACTGCGAAACGGTCATAAACATCTTCCAATGGATCAGTTTTAGCTTCTTCGATAGCCTGTCGTTCCACTTCTTCCTCTGGGCTGAGGTAGCGTCCCTTTCGCATCAGACCGTCGATTCTCTGCATCACCTGCGCCCAGGACATCTGCAATTTATCGCAGCCGCTCTTGGTGTAAGCAACACCCTTGGCATCGTGATCCTGACCGCTGTGCGTTGCGCCGGAGCAGGCATGGGAATGGTCACCGGTTCCGTACTCATGCTTCAAGAAATCCATCTTTTCTTTGGCAGAATGATTCTCCTGCCAGTAGTTATAAATACGGGCTTTGCCACCGGAAAAGCCACTTCCACGGGTCAAGTCTGCATTGACTTCATCATCCGTAATGAACTGGCGGACAAGGGGCATCTGCATCATATCGGTCTGATACTCACGCAAAGGCAGATTCAGCTCATACAGCTGTTTCTGAATGAGATTCAGCTTGTGATAGTGAAAACGAAGCAGATCGGGATTTTCCGCAAGGGCTTTTCTAAATTCCGAATACTGCTGTACCAAGGTTGCGTGGAAACGAGGGTCATCCAACTTTTCAGCCAAGTCTGCGGTTTCGTCAGGGAAACCACGAAACGGTTCCTGATGAAGAATTGCCAGATAGTTGCTGGAACGGGCTTCTTCACTCAAATCGTGATAAAGATGCCACAGGGATTCAGCCAGCTTCTGACGCTCATATCCGGGAGCTTCTACCAGTTCTACATTGGTTGCAAACCGACCATTTTCAAGCAGTTCTCCAATGCGCTCGGCAACCGTTTCCCAAGAAACGATCTGCGCTCTGGGGCTGTCAATGGCAGAGGAACCTTTGGCAAGGTGAATACCGTCCTCGGCATACCATGCACAGATATTCCCGCTATCTTCTTTCAGACCATAGCCGCCGTGATAGACCTGCTTTAAGGTCTGAACGATTTCTTCCAGCGGCTTCTGCTTCATATATTCCAGTGCTACGACTTTTCGGGCTTCATCGGTATTGCTGCCAAGCAAAAGGAAATGGTCGATTTCTTCCTGGGCAAAAGAAAAAGCAGAGGGCGTAAAGCTCTCTGCTCGGTCAATAAAACTGATTTGTTCATTTTCGGAGAGGAAAAGGTTCAGACTCAGCTGTTGATAAGCTCCGTCATCACGACTTCCTCCGCCTGTGCTTTCAGGCTGTTCATGTGCTGCACCCACGCCATCTGCTGCGTTTCCTTGTCCGGTGCGGGGCTGTCCTTCAGGTACTGCTCCATCAGAAATTCCACTCTGGCTTTCGCCGTTTCTTCGATCTCCCACAGGTGCGGGAACAGGCTCTCCGTCAGGATCATGTCGTTCAGGAGCATCGGATTGTTCTGCTCCAAAAATGCTCGACGCATCCTGCCGTACTTGCCCAGAGGTTTCTCTCCCTCGTTCTCCAACTGAAGATTCGGAATCTGATAATCTCCGGCCTGTCTGTAAGTCATCTCGCTCATAATCTGCACTCCTTTCAGCAGCTTTAATCTGCTCATGTTCTCCAATCGCTTTTTCGATTTCCTGAAACATCCTTGTGCTGATGGCATTCACCGCAGTACCAAGGGCATTTACCGTCTGTCTGGTGTTAAAATCAAACACCTTCTGGAAATCCTCATGCTCGAAGTAGTTGTCGGGGCTTTCCACGAACCGACAATACATCGTATAGGATACGCTGTTTGCCACCGCATTTTTGAAAGCTACTTCGATGTTGAGTTCATCATACTCCTCAAGGAAGCTGTTGGCAACGATGTCGAGGAACTGCTTTTTGTAATCGTCCCAATACTCAGCCGCCAGTGCGGATGCAATATCTTCAAGCTGTGCTTCCAGTACCCCGTCAGCGGCAACACCGAAGGTACGCTCCATCGCTTCCATGACATAGGAGCGGTTTTCAGGCGTCACCTCCCACGGTTTCAGTTCTGGGGAAGAACGGCGAACACCGGTATCCGCCACATCAAACACATAGCGCAGATACGGTTTATCCCTGTTCATCACAAACAGGGCAATGCCGGTAGAGCCACGCTTTACATATCTGCGGTAATTTTCAGCGTTCCAGTCCTCATAGGGCTTGCAAAAGGTCGCATTGGGGCGCTGAGCATAAATCATCACCTGTTCCGGATAGGTGAACTCATAGTTGCGGGACATCGTTCTCAAAAACGAAGTCCAGTTATCTATGTTCGAGGTGATTTTCCCAATCGTTTCTTTTGCTAACCCGGAATAAAATCGCTCTTTTGCGTTCATTGTATCCCTCCAATCCTATCAATCCGGATAAAGGTTCAGCTTCTCAAAGGCGGCATCGTCCATGGCTGAAACTTTACGGAGAACCGAGTCTGCCAAAGCAAAAAGCTCTGACTCGTCCTCCGAAAGCTGTTCCTTCATCAGTGTCAGTGCTTCACACAGCCCTGACCTTGTGCCAGGGCTGTAAAGCATCATCATGTTCCGCTCATCTTGTGTGAAATCCATCATTCAATCTCCCTTTCCGGGTGGCTCTTAGGTGGCTTATGGGAAACATCCGGCACGGGCTTTTCTTTTAACTGCTCCAATACCGAAGGGCGTTCCTCTAATCCAGGCGCTTTTCCGTTGTTGATGATACCGTCAATCATCCCATAATCATCTTCCATTGCCATCTCTGCGTTTTTCAGGTAGTTTTCGGACTTCATAAAGTTTTCCAGCTTCTGAAACCCGACAGAATCTACATAGTGAAAGGATACCTCACCGGCTACCTTTAAGGCTACGATGTCGCTGACCGACATACTGTGACCACGGAAATCATCCGGGTGGTCAATATTGAACTTCACATACAAATCTTCCAACTGCCGATTCACATCCTTGGACATAGAAATGGAGCCATGATAGATCACTTCGTAACGGTCAATCTCAGGCTCCATTTCTTTCTTTTGAAGGTAGCTGTAATTTGCAAACATGAGCGGGATATTATCGTCTACATCTTCCCGCAGCTGAAGAATCACATAAGAATCCGTGGGGCTTTCCAGAAAAGCAACCATTCTGTCATCCGGGGTGGTATTTCCGTGAACATCATCCCATTTTTCGTTTTTCATATCCGTGTCCTCCTTATCGTTCAGGCTCTTTGCGTTTGGGAGAGGGACTGGCAGGCGCAGCTTTTTCTGCGGCCTGTGCCAGTTTTTCCATGACCGACTCACGCTTCGGAGAGTCGAGCTTATCCAGCTGACTTTTCAGCACTTTGGCAACCTCAACCGCAGTTTCCTCACGGGCTTCTTCAATGGCTGTATTCAGGAACTCACGATACGGAGCCGTATTACCAGCGGCAAGATCTGCCTTGATTTCTTGGATATGCGCCTGCACATCATCGACCTGATCCATATATTCATAGGGGTCGAAGTTCTCTGCAAAACGGTCGAGCTTAAAAGCAAGCTCAGCGATAGGGTCATTGACCACCACCGCCTGTCTGCCGACTTCAAAAGCCTGCTCCATGACATCCTCATAGAACATTGCCCGCAGTTCCCGGCGCTCCAGCCCGAAGGATTCCAGAATATCCCGGCGGACTTCGAGCATGGACAGTTCAGGGTTATCAACCTGACCGCCATCAATCTCGTTGTAGTTTTCATCCAACAGGGTGTAGTCGTAACCATCTTCGCAGGTCTGCACCGCAAGGATTCTATCCTTTCCGACCTTCCATGCGGCTTCATCGCCCATAATCTCAGGCTCCGGCATATAGCTTGCGCCGTTGCGCTCCATAATTTCTGCAAACTGGCAGATATGAAACACATTGTATCCGATCTGCGTATGATACTCGTCAATGAAGGTGCAGGGCTTCACAACCATTTCATCCGGGTAGTGAATCTGCACACAGCTGCCATCGGGGATATGAAACAAATCCTTATAATGGCTGTCGATAAATCGGATTTCCTTACCATCCGGGTTGTACTCATTTGTCATTTGCGCTTTCCTCCATTTTCAAATTCCATACTGAACTTCGTTTTGCCATCATCTGATACCTCCATAAAGACGGTGGCATCAAAGGTGTTGCCCGTTCTTTCGGACTTGCAATTCTTGAGCTTTACCTTGCCGGAACCAAGCAATTTCTGCGCCGTGGCAGAAGTCATGCTCTTGCCGATGCTCGCAAAGTAGCGATTGTTTTTCCAGAGGGCAAATTTGCAAGCTCTGTTGGAACAGAAAAATGCCTTGGCTTTGTCCTCTACAGCACTGCCGCAGAGCGGGCATTTGCCGATAGAATTGGCTTCTTTCGACATCATAACCTCGGAATCACGGATTACTTCATAGTTCTGAATCAGACCGGCAATCACATCTTTGATCTCGTCCATAAAGTCCTCGCTGGCATATTCGCCTTTCTCAATGAGCAACAATTTTTCTTCCCAATCCGCCGTCATGGATGGGGACTGAATCTGTTCCGGCATGACTGTTACCAGAGCCGTACCCTTGTGAGTCGGAATCAGGTGTTTGGTTTTCTTATCACCCTTACGCTCCAGAAAACCGATGCGAACCAGCTTCTCAATGATACCGGCACGGGTCGCAGGCGTTCCCAAACCTTTGCGCTCCACCTCATCAGGCATTTCGTCCGCACCGGCAGTTTCCATAGCAGAAAGCAGAGTATCCTCGGTAAAGTGTTTAGGGGGAGATGTTTTCCCTTCCTTGATTTCCGTGCCGCTGACGGTCATTTCGTCACCAACGGAAACAGAAGGGAGTGTCTGCACGTTTTCGTCGGATTTTGTCGAATCATTTTTCTGAACCAGAGCTTTCCATCCATCCTGCACAACAGTTTTGCCTTTGGTGGAAAACACGGTACCGCCACAGTCCAGCTCAATAACTGTCTCTGCGTATCGGTGCGGATCGCCAACAGCTACGCACAACCGATTCGAGATCAGTTGCAAAATTGCAAGTTCACCCTTGGGAAGTTCGCTCAGATTGCATTTCTGCAATTCTCTGGTCGGAATGATGGCATGGTGATCTGTGACCTTTTTGTTATTCACAACCTGCTC
>ENA-ORSI01002859-ORSI01002859.1-human-gut-metagenome-genome-assembly--contig:-NODE-2859-length-11775-cov-2.288481_pt1 | contig 11775 bp, 10 predicted proteins | sample MGYA00242187_ERZ509154 | MGnify/ENA primary metagenome ERZ509154 (study PRJEB26280, sample SAMEA2338627) | human gut metagenome | biome: human gut; feature: human-associated habitat; material: faeces...
GCAGGGTTTGCCTGCCCGAAGACACAAAGCAAACTGTTTTCGGGCGAGCAACCTCGCCTCTACGAACTAAACGACAGCATTATCCACGTTTTGACACAACCCCGTGTAAAAGCGTGCTCTCTGACGCGGAATGAAACTCCCCAAAAAAGTTCACTGAACCTAAAAAAAAGATGTCTTTGATGTAACATTTACGGTGTGTCTGTGTCTTAATAGTGAACATGGAACAAAATGAATTTGAAATAGAGGCAAAACGAATGCGACCGGCCTTACTCAGAATGGCCACTCGTTATCTGGAAGATTCCGACGATGCAGAAGATGTAGTACAGGATGTGCTATTGAAGCTTTGGTTTCTGCGTGGAAAGTTGGACAAATACCGCAGCGTAGATGCACTTGCCATTGTTATAACCAAGCATTTATGCATTAACTGCATAAGGGGAGCCCGGATAGAAAAAGTGGAATTGGAAGAAGGTGTCCGTATAGGCAGTGGGGATAATCCGGAAATGAAGTTGGTGGCAGAAGAGAATATGCAAGAAATTCTTGATTCTATATCCACTTTACCCAATCTTCAGCAAGCCATTCTCAGGATGAAGCACATTGAAGGTTTCGAAGTGGAAGAGATAGCCCGAATGACAGGCAGTACACCGGTAGCTGTGCGAACTAATCTGTCGCGGGCAAGAAAGAAAGTACGTGAACAATTTATGATACATAATAGATGATGGAACTGACGAATAAGAACATAGAAGAATACATCAATCGTTTCTTGGATGGTGAAACGACCAATGCCGAAGAACAGGCCATTTATCGTTTTTTCTGCACAGGCAATGTGCCCGCTCACCTGAAAGAATATGCGCCGATGTTTGCCTGGTATGAGGGAGGTATGCAGGGGGAACCTAAGCCACAAGCTATGGAAGATACAAAAGTAGAAAAGAGAAAAACCTTCAGTCTTCGTATTCCCGTAACGGCATGGAGTGCAGGGATTGCAGCGATGGTAGTAGTTACATTGGGGCTGGGGTTACTGGTTTTCTCAGGACAAAATCTAGCAAAAAATCATAAGTGGTCTTGCTATGAAGGTAGTTATATAGAAGTGAATGGCAAACGCATAACCGATGTGAAAAAGATTATGCCGTGTATTATCGAAACATTGGAATATGCCAATGAGGTAGAACAATTGGCACGGCAACGGATAGATGAAATTCATCGTTCGGAACAGGAAATAAAGGAAAAGGAAGATTTGGTCAATAACTAAAATATTAGATAGATATGAAAAAGAAAACATTGTTGAGATTGGTCATGGTCTGTTTATTGTTGGGCTGTGGCGTGAGTGGAATAAAAGCGCAAATAACAATCGATAAGATGGCAAATGAACTTGAAAAAAGGGATGATGTGGCTATCAATTCAGTGACCAAGCGGGATCCTAAAACACGCAAGGTAATAAAGGTGGTAAAAACTTATTCTGTCAAAGACACTAAATTGGGTAAGCGCCTTATCGATGCTTTTGAGAAGGATGAAGAATATGCTGAAACAGCCATAAAGGATATGCCCAAAGGACGAAATGCAGGACAAAAGGCTAATTTTACTTTTATCTTTCGTACTGATGATGAAAAACGTACTTATACATTGACGACGAATGAAAGTGGCAATGTGTCGTTTACCATTATTATCAGTCCATTGAAGAATGGTAGGGAGGTAACCGGTGTGGATTGGATAATTGAGAATACCAATCAGCAGTTTTGTCAGACCACTACCACTATTGATAAGAACGGAGATGTATACTTGAATGGAAAACGGGTGACAGGTATCAGGAAGGCTAAAAACGTACAAATCAATAATGGTAGAGTGTACGTTGATGGTAAACTGGTGAAAGATAATGATTAAGTATAAAGTGTTTTCATAATAACACACTCTCTCTTTGAGATTAGAATTAACTTTTTAATCGTGTTTATACCCATCGGTTATTGTGAAATAGCCGGTGGGTTTTTCTTTTTTGGTCCATTTTCCGCAAAAAATAGAATAGTTTTATATCTTTGCAGGTATTATAAAAAAACACACATTAAAAAGAAAGATGAAAAACGAAATCACCGGAACGAAATTCAGATTGATTGTCATGAATTTCTTGCAGTTTGCTGTATGGGGCGCATATCTGACTTCTATGGGTACTTATCTATATAACATTGGGTTGGGTGAAAAAATTGGTCTGTTTTATGCTATGCAAGGCATTGTGTCATTATTTATGCCGGCTGTTATGGGAATCATTGCCGACCGTTGGGTACCTGCTCAAAAGCTTTTGGGATTCTGCCATTTTATGGGAGCTGTCTTTATGATTGCTGCCGGTTATTATGGAATGGCATCGGGAGATAATACGGAGTTTGTGTCCCTTTTTACTCTGTACTCTTTCAGTGTGGCATTTTATATGCCTACACTGGCACTCTCTAATTCTGTGGCATATACAGCATTGGATAAAGTGAAACTGGATCCGGTGATTGCATTCCCACCCATTCGTATTTTTGGTACAATTGGCTTTATCTGTTCTATGTTGCTCACAGATGTACTGGGCTTTCAAGCCAATTATATGCAGTTCTTTTCGTGCGCTTGTTTCGGGTTATTGCTGGCAGTTTATTCATTTACATTGCCGAACTGTCCTGTGAATAAAGGAAATGAAAAGAAGTCGTTGGTAGATGCGATGGGACTACGTGCTTTTTTACTATTCAAACGTAAAAAAATGGCTATATTTTTCGTGTTCTCTATGTTGTTGGGTGTTTCTTTGCAGATAACCAACGGATTTGCCAATCCCTTCCTTAGTAGTTTCGATAAGATTCCCGAATATGCGAATACCTTTGGCGTGCAGCATGCCAATGCATTGATATCTTTGTCACAGGTTTCGGAAACGTTGTGTATTCTGCTTATTCCTTTTGCGTTGAAGCATTTTGGAATTAAGCGTGTAATGTTAATTGCTATGCTGGCATGGGTATTGCGTTTCGGATTATTCGGACTGGGCAATCCGGGATCGGGAGTATGGATGTTCGTTTTATCTATGATTGTATATGGCGTGGCATTCGATTTCTTCAACATTTCAGGCTCGCTCTTTGTTAATAAAGAAACAGATTTGGCTATCCGTTCCAGTGCACAAGGGTTGTTTGTTATTATGACAAATGGTATCGGTGCAACAGTAGGAACACTGAGTGCTCAGATGGTAGTGAATCATTTTGTAGATTTCGGCAGTGACGCACCACAGGTAGCCGGATGGAGCAGTGCATGGTTTGTATTTGCGGGATACGCTTTGGTAGTGGCTGGGCTGTTTGCTCTAATATTCAGGTATAAGCACACTCCCGAAGAAATATGATTAAATAATAAGTAGGTATTGTCCGTATCGGGCATATAATGAGATTGGATTATGGATGAAATAGAGTTGAAGTTGCATGACATGTCTTCTACCTTGCAGCCTGTAGATGCGTATGCATTAGTGCTGGAAGAAGTGAATGGCAATAGAAAATTGCCTGTCATTATCGGTTCTCTAGAGGCGAAGGCTATTAGAATTAAGATGTTGAATTATAAATTGCCACGTCCGTGGACGCATGATTTATTCTTGTCACTGACGAGGGAGTTGGGAGTAACTCTGAAAAAGATTTTAATATATAAGGTAGAAGATGGAATTTACTATTCTTATCTTTTCTTCGATAACGCAGGAGAGGAGATAAAGATTGATTCGCGTACCTCGGATGCAGTGGCATTGGCGTTGCGATATAAATGCCCTATATATACCACTGCACAAATTATGGATGAAGAGCATTTGCGGGAAGAGAGTGACAGTTCATTCTCTGTAACTGTCAATATGGTTGGCATTTCTGTATTGAAAGAAGCGCTGACAAAAGCTATCGCAGAAGAAAATTATGAACAGGCCTCTCGCTTGAGAGATGAAATAAGGCGGCGTGAGGAGCTGAAGAAACAATATAAAGAATAGAATTATGCACGTATTTTATGCACCCGACATAGCCATAAATCCTGAGCTTCCTGAAGAGGAAGCCGGGCATTGTTTGCGAGTTTTGCGTCTATCGATAGGAGACGAAGTGACATTGACTGACGGAATAGGAAATTTTTATAAGGCTGTAATTAGTGCAACCGGTGGTAAACGTTGTCAAGTGAAAGTAACAGAAACCATACCACAGGAAAAAGGGTGGAATGGTTATCTGCATGTGGCCATGGCACCAACTAAAAATATGGATCGCACCGAATGGTTTGTGGAAAAAGCAACCGAAATAGGATTCGACGAACTGACCTTCCTTAACTGTCGTTATTCCGAACGGAAAGTTATTAAAACAGAACGCATAGAAAAGATATTGGTCTCTGCTGTCAAACAATCACTAAAGGCGACCAAACCTGTCTTGAACGAGATGACAGATTTCAATAAATTTATTACTCGTGATTTTGAAGGACAGAAGTTTATAGCTCATTGTTATGAGGGTGATAAACCTTTGTTGAAAGATGTGATTTGTCCGGGTGAAGATGCTCTTGTTTTAATCGGGCCCGAAGGAGATTTCAGCGAGGAAGAAGTCAAGAAAGCTATAGCTAATGGATTTCAGTCAATTAGTTTGGGAAAATCGCGTCTTCGTACTGAGACCGCAGCACTGGTGGCTTGTCATACCATGAATTTATTAAACCAAAAATAAGCGTATGAGAAAAACAATTTGGGGATTTGCCCTGCTGGTAATAATGGCATTCCTGGCTTCATGCTCAGAGAGCAGTGAATATACGAATGCTATTCCCAAAGATGCGGCAATGGTGGTGTCATTGGATTTTAAGTCGATGGCACAAAAAAGTGGTATCAATGGTAAAGAAGGAGAGTCGGTAGTAACAAAACTGACGGATGTCTTGAAAAGTGGACTGGAAGGCGAAGCTTATGCTACAGCCGAGAAGATAGTGAAGAATCCTGCCGAAACAGGGCTTTCACTAACAGATAGAGTGTATTTGTTTGTTACCTCTAATTCCAATACTTTTGCAGTTGTGGCAAAGGTATCGAGTGAAAGTAAGGTGAGATCTCTGATGCAATCTTTAAAGGAGCAGGGATTATGTTCGGATTTGAAAAGCGAAAGCGGGTGTACTTGGACTATTTTGGGCAATGGTTTGTGTGCCTATAATAATGGTACATTTCTGTTGGTAGGAACTCTTTACGGTAATCCTGAGGGGATGAAAGATACATTGTTGGCGTGGATGCGTCAGGATACAGCAAACAGTTATGCTTCTACTTCGGATTTTGCAAAACTAAGAGACGCCAAAGGTGATATTAATATAGTTGCCAATATGTCTGTGTTACCACGTGAGGCAACCATGCAAATGCGTATGGGGATGCCGGCCGATTTAAGGCTGGAAGATATTAAATGTTTGCTTTCTACTACGTTTGAGAAGGGAAAAGTTGTGGTAGATTTTGAATCGTTGATTGAGAATAAAGAATTGATTGCGTTGTATGAGAAGCAGACACAAACTTCTACGCCGTTGAAAGGAACATACATGGAATATTTTCCGGCAAATACACTACTATGGGCAAGTGCCAATTTTAATGGTGAGGCAATTTATAACTTACTTTGTGAAAATCCTACCATCAAACAATCATTGGATAATCCGATGTTACCAATAGATCTGAAAACCATATTTTCTGCCATTCACGGTGATATAGCTATTGGCTTTAGTTCGTTGGTAAATAATGATTTACTGGTGTATGCAGATGTTACGAATAAAGAGTTCTTGAAAGCATTTGAAGAGCTTCGTCCCTTGTTGGCATTGTCGGGTGGTCAAATGAAGTTGAATTCTACCGGTACAGACCAATATGAATTCCGTATGTATGACCAAAGCATTTGGTTCGGAGTAAAAGATAATTTGTTTTATTTATCCAACAATGAGCAAATGGCTGATGAAGCGGGCCGACGTTATGGTGTTTCTTTGCAGAACACTCCTTGGGCGGCTGAAGTGACCAAGAACCGTAGTTTCATGGTTTTCAATACAGTGGAATTGGTGAAGGAGCTTGGTGCTGCTCCTCGTATTTCGCGGATATTGGGAGGAGAGACTGTCATGATTATGAATAATCTCTTCGGACCGTGTGAATACGTTGATGTGATGGCGCCCGATTGGAAGAACGGACAAATGAATATTGTAATGAAAGATAAGAGTACAAACGTACTGCAACTTATAGTACATGCATTGGATAATTTATGAATAGCATAGAATTACAACAAACCCTTCCTGCTGTTTTTGCAGGAAGGGATTTTATTGTTTCCGATGTGTGGCATCAGTCATTGCAACTGAAACGTGGTGAAGCGTATCTGATAGAAGCGGCATCGGGCACGGGCAAGTCATCACTTTGCAGCTACATATATGGATATCGAAACGACTATCAGGGGATTGTCAGTTTTGACGGTAAGAATATTCGTAATTTCTCTGTAACTGACTGGGTGGAGATTCGCAAGCATTCGATTAGCATGTTGTTTCAGGAATTACGTCTTTTCACTGAACTCACAGCTTGGGAGAATATTCAACTCAAGAATTCTCTCACAGGATATAAATCAAAGCAAGAAATTAAGGCTTGGCTTGAGATGTTTGGCATAGCTGATAAATGGGATACTCCGGTGGGTAAAATGTCTTTTGGGCAACAACAGCGTGTCGCGCTTGTCCGTGCTCTTTGCCAACCATTCGACTTTATTTTTCTTGATGAGCCTATCAGTCACTTGGATGAAGAAAACGGACGTCTTATGTCGAAGATATTAGTGGAAGAGACAGATAAACAAGGTGCCGGAATCATTGTAACTTCTATTGGAAAACATTTGGAGTTGAACTACACAAAAATATTGAGACTATGAGCTTGGTTTGGAAATTACTGCGTCAGCATATCAGTTTACCTCAATTGGCGGGTTTCTTCTTTGCCAATTTGTGTGGTATGGTGATTGTGTTGTTGAGTGTTCAGTTTTATAAAGATATTTTGCCGGTATTTACGGAAGGAGATAGTTTTATCAAAAAGGATTATATCATTGTCAGTAAAAAGGTAAGTACGCTAGGGGCATTTGTAGGAAAAAGCAATACTTTTTCGGATAAGGATATAGCTGATATTAAGGCACAGTCGTTTACCAAAGAGGTAGGAGCCTTTACTCCTTCACAGTTCAAAGTATCGGCGGGAATGGGTATGGAAAAAGTCGGTTTGCAGATGTCTACGGATATGTTTTTCGAATCTGTTCCTGATGGGTTTGTAGATGTGAATCTTGATAAGTGGGTGTTTAATGAGAACGAGCCGGTGATTCCCATTATCATTCCACGTAATTATTTGAATTTATATAATTTCGGATTTGCTCAAAGCCGTAGCTTGCCACAACTTTCGGAAGGGGTGATGGGAATGGTAAATCTTGATATCCGTATTAGAGAAGTCTTTAAAGGAAATATTGTCGGTTTCTCCAATCGTCTGAATACGATTCTTGTTCCTGAAACTTTTATGAGATGGGCGAATGAGAGCTTTGCACCCGGAACCAAGAGCGAACCTTCACGTCTTATTGTAGAAGTTAATAATCCGACTGACGACCGTATTGCTAAATATTTTAAGGATAAAGGCTATGATACGGAAGGTGATAAATTGGATGCCGGAAAGACTACTTGGTTTCTAAAAGTTATTGTAGGGATTGTACTTTCTGTCGGATTGCTTATCAGTATATTGTCATTTTATATTCTAATGTTGAGTATCTATCTGTTGTTGCAGAAGAATACGACTAAGCTGGAGAATTTATTGCTGATAGGATACAGCCCGGCTAAGGTAGCATTGTTTTATCAACTCCTTACTTTAGGCTTGAATGCCATTGTGCTGGTGCTTTCTATAAGTATCGTATTGTATGTGCGTGGAAGCTACATGGAATGGATTGGAAAACTGTTTCCACAGTTGGACGAAGGAAGTGTGTGGCAGGCAATGCTGGTGGGAGTTTTGCTGTTTGCCGGTGTGTCGGTGTTCAATGTGATTGCAGTGCGAAAAAAGGTCGCTTCTATTTGGATGCATAAAAGTTAAGAAGAAAGGGGAGAAGATAATTTCTCCCTTTTCTCTTTGATAATAAAAGAATTAGTGTATATTTGCATTTGAGCAGTTACACATTCTAAGCAAGTTAATTATGGACAGAGAACTTCTTTTTGACCGGTTTTCTCAGCAAGCACTTCATACCTTGCACCGGTATCGTGCTGTTATGTTTAGTCCAACCATTTTGGTGTCTCAGCTATTTCGGTGATTTTTTAATCCTTATTTCTTACACACATTATAACATGAGTATATTATGGACAACAGACCGACTATCGCTGAAGTACAGGAATGGGTACTGAGGTTGTATAACACATGTGAACAAACCATCACAGATGAAGAACGTAAAGAGCAGCATAAATATGCTATTATGGTGCAACGTCCGCAAGACAAGAAGTTTTTGGTGAAGATGTTGGATGAGTCTTCCCAAATTCGTGACCGTAAGAAATTGGCTGAGCGCATTAAGAAGTTGATAGACCGTTACGGTGTACCTGAGTTTCTTAATAAGCGTGATGCCTTCCTTTTTAAAATGTATCAGGCGTTTGGATATCATTTTGATTTTATAGCTATTCCCATTATAAAGAAACGTCTCCGTTCCGATACCTCTAAGGTGATTCTTGATGAGGCCCGTCCTCAATTAACGGAACATCTTGCCACTCGTTTCAGACAGAAAATCGGGCAGAACGTAAACTTGCTGGGGGAGGTCGTATTGGGTAACGGAGAAGCTGACCATCGTTATCATCATTATCTGGAAGCATTGGAAGCTCCTGACATCAATTATATTTCCGTTAAAATTTCGGGTATCTATGCCCAAACGCATGCACTGAACTATGCTGAAAGTTTTCCGGAGCTGGTGAAACGTATGTCTGCTCTTTACCAAAAGGCGATGGATTATCCTTATGTGGATGAAAACGGAGTGAAACGTGCCAAGTTTGTCAATCTGGACATGGAGGAATATAAAGATGCCCATTTCACCTTGCGTTTATTTAAGGAGGTACTGAATAAGCCGGAATTTAAAAATTATTCGGCAGGTATTGTAGTTCAAGCCTATCTGCCTGATGCCTATGAGTTTCAAACAGAATTGTTGGATTTTGCCAGAGAACGCGTGGCAAGAGGTGGAGCTCCGGTAAAAATGCGTTTGGTGAAAGGTTGCAATTTGGAGATGGAAACTGTGATTTCCTCTTTGCGTGGATGGCCTAATCCGGTGCGAACTTCTAAAACTGAAGTTGATGCCAATTATCTTCATATTTTGGAACGTGCTTTACAGCCCGGGAATGCTAAAGTATTGCATGTAGGGGTGGCTTCTCACAATCTGTTTACAATAGCTTATGCTTATTTACTGAGTCAGAAATTGGGTAGTGCCGAATATATGACTTTTGAGATGCTGGAGGGTATGGCAGACCATGTGTGGCGTGCACAGTCTCAGCTTGGCAATCATGTGATTCTTTATGCTCCGGTGGTAAAAGACGAGCATTTTCTCAATGCTGTTTCCTATTTGGTGCGGCGTATGGACGAAAATACGGCTCCCGACAATTTCCTTACTCACTCGTTTAACTTGAAGCCCGGTACCGATACTTGGCGTTTCTTGCAGAACCAGTTTGAAGAAGCCTATCGGATGAAGGATAGTATTACCCATATTCCGACGCGGACACAGAATCGTATGCACCGTTATACTCCTGTTCCACCCACTGATGAGATGAGAAACGAGCCGGATACCGACTTTGATCTCGTCAAAAATCAGGAATGGGTGCGCGGTATCTTTGCCGGATGGAAAAAATCCATATTGGATTCTCCTCGGATTATTCCTTTGCAGGTAGGCAAAGAGATGGTGATTTGTGATAAACGTCATCGCTATATGGATCGTTGTCAAGATGATGAGGTATGCGTTTGTGAAATGTCTCAGGCAAATGTGGAACAGATAAGTCGAATCATTGAGATAGCCGGGAGTGACCCTGCAGGATGGAGAAAGACTACGCTTGAGGAGCGTCATAAGATAATGTATGAAGCGGCTAATCGGTTGGGTGAAATGCGAGGTGACTTGATAGGTTGTATGTGTGCTATTACCGGGAAGACGGTAGTGGAGGGGGATGTGGAAGTTTCGGAAGGAATTGATTATGCCCGTTTCTATACCACTAGTATGAAGCTGTTCGCTGATTTGCCTGATGTGGATATTACACCGGAAGGTACTGTATTGGTTATCTCTCCGTGGAATTTTCCTTGTGCCATTCCTATTGGCGGAATTGTAGCGGCTCTTGCCGGAGGGAATACTGTTATTCTGAAGCCGGCAACTGTTGCTGCTCCTGTGGCGTGGTTGTTTGCCCAAGCTTTTTGGGATGCAGGAGTTCCTAAAGAGGCTTTGCAAGTGATTATTACTGATCGTGATGCATTGAAGGTACTCACTTCTGCTCCTGCTATCAAACATATTATTTTGACAGGCGGTACGGACACAGCACAAAACATCGCTCGCAGTAATCCTTCTACTCCGTTGTCTGCAGAGACAGGGGGCAAGAACGCTATAATTCTGACAGCTTCCGGAGATCGTGACCATGCCATTATGAATGTCGTAGCTTCTGCTTTCGGCAATGCCGGACAAAAGTGTTCCGCTTGCTCGTTATTACTGGTGGAGCGTTCGGTATATGAGGATAAGAATTTTAGGGAAAAGCTGAAGGATGCCGCAACCAGCATGAAGGTGGGAAGTGTATGGAATCCCGGTAATGTTGTTGGTCCGATGATTACCAATGGAAATGACAAATTGCTGAAAGCATTGGAGTTGGAACAAGGAGAATCTTGGCTTGTTCCGCCTCAGTTCCTTGATAAGAATAAGTATGTCTTGGCCCCAACAGTGAAGTGGGGAGTGAGACCGGGAAGTTATTCTTTCCGAACGGAGTTGTTCGGTCCCATGCTTAGTGTGGTTTGCATAGAGAACTTACAGCAAGGTATTGAACTGGTTAATAGCCTGGACTATGGACTGACTTCCGGTTTGCAGAGTTTGGATGAAGAAGAACAACGGTTATGGAAGAACTCTATTATGGCGGGTAATTTATATATCAATCGTGGTATAACAGGAGCTATAGTAAATCGTCAGCCTTTTGGCGGTATGAAACTTTCCGCATTTGGTGGTGGTGTGAAAGCCGGAGGTCCCAATTATTGTGCTTGCTTTGTGAAGATTTCCGATAAGCCCGGAAGTACCACAGATTATAAACAGAGTTATCCGAAGGCATACGAACAGGAATTTGCTCATGCACGTGATATTAATAATCTGTATGGTGAGCAAAACGTTTTTCGTTACTTGCCATTGCGTAATATGGTACTCCGTCTTTTCCCGGGTGATACTAATGAAGATGCGCAGATGATTGCATTTGCAGCTAAGATTTGTCATACCCCTCTGACTATTAGTTTTGAGCCTGGCGATGACCGTACGACAGCATTGGCTTCTCTTGATTGTTCTTTGAAGAAAGAATCTTTGCAAGAGTTCTTGAAGAGTATGTCAGAGTATGAACGTATTCGTACTTGTGGGGTGGATATTCCGATGGAGATGTATGAGGAGGCAGCTCGTACTGATAAATATATTGCAACAGCCAAACCTGTGAAGAATGGTCGTGTGGAACTTATTCATTATATTAAGGAGCAGAGTATTTCATTTGAGTATCACCGTTATGGTAGTATTTTAGAGATTCCGCCGGTGGAATAATTGTTATAATGGTATAGGTGTATGGATAAGCCTCACCACCATCGGCTGAATG
>ENA-ORSI01002863-ORSI01002863.1-human-gut-metagenome-genome-assembly--contig:-NODE-2863-length-11770-cov-3.173794_pt1 | contig 11770 bp, 5 predicted proteins | sample MGYA00242187_ERZ509154 | MGnify/ENA primary metagenome ERZ509154 (study PRJEB26280, sample SAMEA2338627) | human gut metagenome | biome: human gut; feature: human-associated habitat; material: faeces...
ATGCTGCTGTGGCTTATTTTGCGCACGCTGAAATATGAGTTTGTCACCGACCTGACAGTGGCGCGGTACATTTGGTATCTTTACTATCTGCCAATGCTTTTTATACCGCTGCTGGGAGTGTATATTGCGCTGTCTCTGGGGAAATCGGAGGAATTCCGCCTGACCGGAAGGATCGGCGCTTTGGCAATCATTCCGACCGTGCTGTTTTTGCTGGTGATCACCAACGATCTGCACCAGCAGGTGTTTGCATTCAGCAGCGGCGTGCCGGGCGTGCCGGACAATTACGGCTATTCCCACGGCATTTTTTACTTCTGCAGCATGGGCTGGATGGTGGCGTGCATGATTTTTTCCCTTGTCCTCCTTTTGAAGAAAAGCCGTGTCCCGTGCAGCAAAAAAAAGAGGCTTGCACCGTTTGTTATAGGCTGCGCAACGGTCCTGTACGGGATTTTGTATCTGCTGGGGCTGCCGGCTGTACGCCGGTGGCTCGGGGATATGAATGTGACATTTTGCCTTTTATATGCGGCGATTTATGAAAGCTGTATACGCTGCCGGATGATACAGTCCAATACGGGCTATGTCGAACTGTTCGAGGCGACAACGCTGGCGGCGTGCATTGCGGATCGCAGCGGGAGCATCGTTCTCCGTTCCCGAGCCGCAGGGGAGGATATGGTTTGCCCGAGGGAGGGCATTCCGCTCATCCGGCCCAACGGAATACGCATTTCTTCGGCACCGATCAGCGGAGGATATGCCGTTTGGCAGGATAATGTGCGCCCGCTGACCGAACTTCGCACAAAGTTAAGCGAAAACAAGACCAAAATAAAAAACAACAAAGAGAAATTGCAGGAGGCTTATCTCATACAGAAAAAGCTGAATGAGTTGACCGAAAAAAACCGCATTTACGACGAGATGGAGGCAAGGTACGGAGAGCAGATAGCCAGGATCGGGCAACTGCTGAAACAATGTGAGGGTGCAGAGCCTGCCGAAACACAAAGCTTGCTGAAAAGAATTCTTCTGCTTGGCACTTACATAAAGCGCGATGCCAATCTGTATTTTCTCAGCTTGGAATATGAGCTTCTGCCGCAGCAGGAGCTCCGGCTGACCGTAGACGAGGCGGTGAGGGTCATGACCGTTTGCGGCACAGAATGCAGTGTGGCCTATCATACAACAAAACCGATGCTTTCGTCAGAGGTGGCGCGGCTGCTTGATCTTTTGAAGACCGTGACGGAAGCGGCGATAGGCGGGCTGTACTCCATGTTTATTTCCGTGTCCGACAGCGAAATGGATCTGTCGGTGGAGTGTGCCGCCGAGCTGTCCGATTTGGCTTCTCCGGATGTAACGGTTCAGCGGGAGGACGGTTTGTGGCTTGTGCGCACACGGATAGGAGGTGGGAGCGGTGCATAGAATAAAACACCTGGGCTTTAATGCCATCAAAGAGAGCTTTGACCGGCTTCCCACTGCCACATGTTTTTTTGATCGCACGGGTAGTATCGTTCTCTGCAACCGGCAGATGTATCACCTGAGCCGACAGCTGCTTGACAGCGATATGCAGTATTTGGGCGAGGTGGAGGAAGCGCTGTCTGCTCTTTCGAATGGCATTGTACAGATCCCGGATGTAGAGAATACTTATCGGTTTCCGGACAAAAAGGTATGGAGATTTGAAAAAACCGAGGTAACCGATCGATATGGGGAGAGCTATATACAGCTCACCGCCGCCGACGTTACCGAGCTGCAGCGTGCTTTGGTGCAGCTTACCGATGACAGCAGAAAACTGGAGGAGGATTCGGAGAAGCTGAAGCAGCTTTCCGGTAATGTCGGGGCATTGGCGCGGGAAAAGGAGCGACTTGACGCAAAATCTTCCATGCACGACAACCTTGCCACCTGCATTACACTGACGAAGCAGTACATAACAGGAGAATTTGACGGTATTGATGCGGATGTTGTGTGCCGTGAATGGGAGAAAGTTATTACCTTTCGGGATGCGATCGGTCTGTCGGCAAAGGAAAAACTGTTTGACAGTGCAAAGACCGGCGGTGTGACCGTGAGGATAAGAGGCGAAGAACCGACGGGCGGTGAGGCGGAGTTGATGTACACCGCCATGCAGGTCTGCCTGAACAATGCCATTCAGTATGCCAAGGCCACGGAGATTTCTGCAAACATTTGGAAAAACGAGTGCAGCTATACGGTGGTGATTCGCAATAACGGCAAGCCGCCGGAGAGGGAGATCGCCGAGGGCGGTGGTCTTACCAATCTGCGCCACAGGATAGAAAATTCGGGCGGAAAGATGACAGTACAGAGCTTACCGGAGTTTTCTTTGGTGATCGAGATGCCGAAGCATGGAAATTCGGGGGGGGGGTAACCTATGGCCATAAGGAAAATATTGATCGTTGAAGATCAGGCACTGGCGAGAACGTATCTGTGCTCCTGTGTGGAGAAGTGCACAGATTGCGAGGTCGCGGGCACGCTGACACGTGCTGATGCAGCACTTTGCCGCTGCGGCGAGGGTCACATTGACCTGATTCTCATGGATATATGCACCGAAAGTGACTCGGACGGTCTGACCGCTGCCGAATCGGTCAAGAAGTTCTATCCCAGGATAAAGATCGTTATGGTGACCTCTATGTTGGAGGGACGATTTCTTGATCGGGCAAAAAAAATCGGCGCCGACAGCTTTTGGTATAAGGATTCACCTTCGGGTGACCTTGTGAGCGTTATCGAAGGCACTCTTTCGGGCAAACGCTTTTGGCCTGACAGCGTTCCGACTGTCCGGCTCGGCAATACGCTTTCCAGCGAGCTGTCCGACCGAGAAATGGAGACTTTGCGCTTGCTCTGTGAGGGAAAAACCAATGCCGAGATCGCCGAAAAACTGAATTTGGCAGAATCCTCGGTGCGGACCTACATTAACCGAATGCTGGAAAAAACAGGCTATACGAACCGCAACCGTCTGATGATTGCAGCCGTCGGCAAACGCATGGTGGTACCCGGGAGCTGGCTGGAAGAACATAACGAGACCTGATATATATGCAACAAACGATGCGGTACATGCATTTATATGTATTCGCGCAAAGCCGCCCGGCTTTTTATAAGCCGGGCGGCTTTGCTGTTGTCTGAAGTGAAAATGGCCATGCGTTCGCATTTTATTTACAATTCAGGCGGCTTTTGTCCCCACTTTTGAGGACAGACAGAGCCTTTTTTTCTTGATATAATGATGTCGGAAAATAAGATGAAGCAGATTCATCGGATATATCATGAAGGAAGAGGAGGAGTGGTTTGATGAAAAAAATCGTGGTCGATATGCAGAATTTTCTGTTCGCCGATTCCATAGCCGCTGCTTTCAAGAATTCGAACTATGATATCGACGTGATTCGTGCGGAGACACCGCAGGATACCGTCGAACTGTGCCAAGTCTACAAACCGTTTGTCCTTGTAATGGAAGTTACCGCCTATACGCCCTGGCTGCTCTGTGAAAGGATGAAGCTGCGGGACGAGGTAAAGGCGACGTGTCCCGACTGCAAGATAGCCCTCATCGTGGATTCCAACACCGAAAAACAGGCGGCAAAGGATATCCGGGATGCGAAGAAAAACGGTATGATCGACCAGTTCTTCTATGGCTCTATGACCGCTGAATATCTGATGGATCAGATTTATGCGATGTAACAGCGACACAGTGAAAGTGGGGTTAAGTACAGTGAGAAAAAGAAAATGGCTCAGCCTTCTGCTGGCAGTGATGATGCTCGTATCCGCAGTGCCCCTGTCGTCGGTGGCGGCCGATGCAGCAGATGGCACGGTGGAGGTTTCTACCTGGGAGGAGCTGAAAAGAGCGCTGGAGTACACGACAAAATGCTCGGTGGTAAAGGTTATCGCGGACATCGAAACAAAGACTCTGAACGGACACACCGGTCTGCATCAGGACAACATCATCTTCATGACGATGGCCATGGACAAGGCGCTGGATCTGAACGGACACACCGTCAATGCGTATGTGAAATACTATTCGGAGGTCGGGCAGGGGTATCTGATCAGTATCAGACACAAGGATGCCCGCCTGACCATCCGCGACAGCGTGGGGGGCGGCGCCCTGATCGGCGAGTTTAATCAGGAATTTTACTTTCAGTTCATCGATGTGCATGGAGGCACGCTGGTTATGGAGAGCGGCACGGTCAAGATGCTGTGTCCCTCCAAAGATAATCAGTATCAGAAGTGCGCCATCAGTGTCTCCGGTACGGCGATCTTTAACGGCGGCGAGGTACTGACGCAGGTGACCAGTCCCGGAGGAGAGAGGGAGGAGCGGTATCTTTCCCGCCGGTTGCAAGCCATTCGGGGAGAAGCAGGCGGCAGCGTCACCATCAACGGCGGCACCTTCGACCGGGTGGTTCTGCACAGCACCCCCACGCCGGAGAATCGGGGGAAATATGAGCTGGTGGTAAACGGCGGCTTTTTCCGGCAATCCATCGCCCAGATATTGGTTGGGGATGTGTATGCCAGCCATCTTGACCATCTGACCATGCAGATCAACGATGCGTATTTCATGCGCACCACCGATAAGCTGGACCCGTGCCGTCTGGTGATAGGCGGGAAGCTGAAAAACTTTTATGACAGAAACTGGGATTACGACTTACTTTATAACGATATTCCGGGCGCGACCCTGGATGATGCGAAGACTATGATGTGGGGTCTGGTGCCGCACCTTATCAGTGAAAACGGCGCGGTCTTCACCGATGTACACGACGGAAACGGGTATGTGCGGGGCAATATGCGCCGGTCGGTTGAAAACGGCGGGCCGACCATGGCTTTCCAGGGCACGTCGCTCGGCGTGCAGGGCAGCATAGCCCGGGTGATCTCCAACGCCTACGGCGTGAAGGAGGTCTTGCTGGACGGTGAGCCCATGGCCTGCGGCGAGCGAGGCTTCAGCGCACCCCAGGTGGATACCACCGCAGAGAGCGAGCATCGGGTGACGTTTGTTATGTATCCGATTTCCTCTATGCTGCGTGTGCTCGGGTACAGCTATTCCAACGAATATTCCACCGGATATATTCGGATGCTCGTTAGTGACCACCATACGGGGTATGGCATGGTTCATTATCCCGATGTTCCGGAATCAGGTAAAGAGCCGTTTTCGGTGACTTACTACATTAATGAATCCGATGTGGATGCACTGGTCACGATGGAGCTGCAGTATGACCTGATGCTGGAGACTAACGGCGTAAAAAAGCAGGTTACGACCGGCTACAAAGGCGCAAAGCTGGTGCAGTGGGTGGATCATACCCAGACCATCGACACCGTCTATCTGGATATCAGCCAGCCTCTGGTGCAGGGGGATTATACCAGCGGCGCCATCACTGTGGATGAGAGTGCCCTCTATACCATCGAGGATAGGCAGGGCTACTGGGAACACGAGGACATATGGGACCTGACCGGAAACGGCAGTGTTCCCGCGGTATTGGGGGATCAGTATTATCGCTTCATCCGTGTGAACCTCAAGGACGGCTATGAGGGGTATAAATTCAGTAAGAATAACCCACCGAAGATCAAGATCCGGGGTCTCAACCGTGAATGTGACAGTATATCTGTTCGTGTCGCCAATGATGAAAGGTCCCTGGGGGTGTCCCTGGCCTCCCATCCCTCCGAACTGATTCAAAGCGCATGGGGCACTGTCACGGGACTGCGTGCCGGGAGTACGGTCGGCGGAGTGAACATCAGACCGAAAGACAGTTACTTTGATTTTGAGATAAAGGAAATTCAGCGAATCAAAAACGGAGTTGTTTACAGCACGAGCCCTGACGAGGTGATCGATCCCGACTATACCTATCGGATCAAGCTGGTGGGCACGGGCAAACAGGGGAAAACCTTCAGCAATGGTCCGTGGCAGTACGATTACACATTTCACTATTATCTCAACACGAATGTCAAGCTGCGGATGAATAACACCGTCGGCGATTTCGCGGACTATACGGATGCACCGTATGATACAGCCTCACAGGCGTACACCATCGATCTGACGCCGGAGCCGGATGTTGTCTACTATGACTATCTGTCACTGGGCGCGCCCTATCCATGGGCGGGTTCCTACCCTGGATTCAACAACAACTGGATCACGGGGGTGCCCGGCGGTGTCACGGTTCGGAATTATTCCTGGTTTGATGTCGAAAGCGGAGCACGGCTGGGAAAGAATACGCCCTTTGCGGCGGGCAGAGCATACCGCTTTGAGGTGATTCTGGATTGCGAGGAGGGCTATTACTTAGCCGATCCCGAGGAGCTGGATGCCTATGTGAACGGAAATAAGGCACTGGTCAACGAAGCGGCAGGCGGCGGGACCGCCCTTACGGTCGAATATTCCCTTGCCGTTTCCTCCGGCATACGCGGACAGGTGGTGAGCTTCCATGACGGCAGCGATGTAACCGTCGCCCTGTTTGCCGACGGCAGCGCGCAGCCCCAATACACCACAACGGTGCCCGCCGGGGAAAAGAGCGGAGGGAAATATACCGCAGTTTACGATATCCCCGAGGTTGCCGCCGGTACCTACACCGTGCAGGTGTCAAAGAAAAATCATGTCACACGTGAATATACCGTGACCGTAGGCGGCGATGTGAAAACGCTGAATACGGAGATTCGGCTGTTGGGAGATGTGAACGGCGACGGTCGTGTGAATGCCTTGGACTACACACGTCTGCTCAAGCACGCGAACGAGACCCAGCCGTTGACCGATGCGTATGCGCTGAAGTGTTCCGATGTGAACAAGGATAATCGTGTGAACACCATGGACTACACGCGTCTGCTTAAGCATGTGAATGAGACCCAACCCCTGTGGTAAGCGCACCTACTATAGTCTTAATGCCGGACTGTCTGTTTCATACGCCTTATGAGAGAGGCACACGGTTTAAGAAATAAACCGGAGAGTAATCTCCCCACCCCGATCGCAACTAAGCGAGGCTGCGCCGGGATGTGTATCAAACGCCCCGCAAATTAATGAAAAGGAGCTTGGTCATGAACAAGCGAATTACAACCCTATTCCTTTGTCTCGTTATGGTTGTAGCAATGCTGGTATCTGCAGTACCCGTATTTGCGGAGCCGTCGGCGCATCCGCCGGTCACCTTTACGATCAAACCGGACAAAACCACCGCAAAACCCGGCGAAACCATCACCTATCAGGTGATTATCGGCCCGGTAGAAAACCTGCAAACAGCGCAATTTAAGCTGGTGATTCCGGATGAATTGGAATATAACGGCGGCAGCAGTCCGGAAGGGCTGGCGGAAAAAATGAACGCAACTACTGCAAAGTTCACATCCTCTACAATGAAGTTTATTCTCGGCGGCACCAACGATTATACCAGCAGTAGCGATACCCTGTTGGTAACCTTCACCTGCACGGTGAAGGAGGGCGCAGCCGCCGGCGCGAAGCCTGTCGTTAAGGTTAAAGAGGGAGAGGAATTCTTCTTTTTTGCCGATTCTGACGAAAAATACTACACCATCAACTATGAACCCAACGGCGCTGCGGTCACCATCGCTGCCGCACCGAAGCCGGCAACCGGTATTTCTCTTAATAAGAGCGAATTGACGCTGACTGTCGGCAACAGTGACACCAGTCTTACGGCTAATGTCACTCCGTCCGATTCTACCGACACAGTGGTTTGGTCTACCAATAAGCCCGCTGTTGCAACCGTTGATTCTGCCACGGGCCAAGTAACTGCAGTAGCTCCGGGCGAAGCGATCATTACCGCAACGGCAGGAACAAAAACGGCAACCTGCACCGTCAAGGTCCAGGCAGCCCCCTGCACTCACGAAAACAAAAGCAAAACTCCCGAAAAGGCTTCAAACTGCTCCGAAAGGGGTTGGGATGAGTATTGGACCTGCGACGAATGCCATAAGCTTTTTGATATGAACGGCAATCCGATTGATGCAATTCCGTACAGAGAGCTTAATGACGATCACGACTTCAACGTAGGAGAATGGGGTTATAAAGAAGCCGACGGTCACGCACATGTCTGCAGCCGCAATGCGGAGCATCATGACACAGTGCAGCCCCATACGCCCGATCATGAGGAAGCGACTTATGATCACGGTATTACCTGTACCGAGTGCGGATATGTAATTGCCCCGCAGCTGGAAGCCAACGACATTCGCATCGAGGTTCCCTTCAAGCTCACCGTGAAGAAGACCGGCGAAATGGATCCGGGTAAGGAGACCTTCAAGTTTGTCGTCGAAAGATTCGGAGCCCCCGTCGAATATGTGCTGGTTCAGGATACCGTGGAGACCAATGGCGAAAAGACCTATGAAGGTAAATTCATATTCACGATCGCAGCAAATCAGGCAGGCAACCTGTCCGAGGGCTTCGTCATCCGTCAGGTAAAGGGCAATGCCAAGGGCTGGACTTACGATGAGACCAAGTTCTACGCCATCCCGATGTTTGCTGACACATACACGAGTGTTGCGAGCTGGAAATTCTTAAAGCTTGACGAGAAAGATGAGCCGGACTACAACAACCCGATCGAGGAAATCGGCTTCACCAACAGCTATAACGCCAAGAAGCCGGAAACAGGCGACAGCAACATGACGAGTCTTTGGATCGTACTCTTGCTTGTATCCGCCGCTTCACTTACGGTAGCAACACTGTATTTTCGCAAAAAGAGAGTAACTAACCGATAATATCGCAAAACCGAGCCAAAGTATTTAAGCAAAGGGCGGGACGGAAGCCATCCGCCATCGCCCTTTTGCTTTTCCAAAGAAAATCAAGAAAATCAAAGGTTGGTTTTCTTTGGAAAGGTAATGTTATGCAGCGACCCGCGAAGGAACTCGGCTTTAAAAACCCATCTGTATTTTTGTGAAGGAGGAAACGAGATGAAAACAAGCAAACGAAATCGAGGGTTCAGCTTTTTACTGGCACTGATTATGCTGGTCGGTATGCTGCCGATTTCTGTGCTGCCGGTCGGCGCAGAGAACGGCGGGGAGAATGCTGTCAGCGCTCCACGGGGGGCAGCACGCGCCTCTACATCGTGGTATCCCGCGCTGACCAATTTGGTCGAGGGAACGGAGATAAACTACGGGTACGTCTATTTTTTCTATAAAAACGGCAAGGTAGACCGACGTTCGGTCTCTTTAAACCCGGAGAAGTGCAGGCATAACAAGAATTTACTCGAATACTATAGTAGCACTACAAATCTTCAGCGGGTTGTGTCCTACGATAACGGCATTCTTTCGTATTGGACGCGTACCGAGAATGATTTTCTGGATCTTTCGGGGCTTGAGGGTCGGTCTCTGACGCTGGTTATGTTCGACCATCTGGAGCTGTCCGCCCTGTATGCTCCCGGCGTCGATCTGAAGCTGCTGCTGACCGACGGCGCCATTGTCACCTTCCGCCACAGCACCCGGTATAAGAACAAGACCGCCTACTGTCCCAAAAACGGTGTAACCGGCGCGGTCATCGATCTGGCGCAGTCGGAGGGAAGCTTGAACGGCTGCGGCACCTTTGAGCTGATTGGAAACGGAAAGCTCCGTATCCTCACGCAGAATTCCCCCAAGAAAACCAGCCCCGACTATGCCATCGTAGCGAAAAACACATCAGTCCTGGAGGATACCGAGCTGGGTATTAGCTGCGGCAACAGCCACAGAGATGTGAATACCCTGATCCCGACAATCACATTCACCATCGACACCACCAAGAGTGTTACCCTTAATATCGCAAACCCCAAGTTTAACGCCGCCCCGTGGGGCTGCCATATGAATAACTTCAAGATTCTCAACGCGAAGAGTCTGGACGTCTCCGCGGATCGGGGAGCCGGCGCATTGATATTTTTCGGCAGCAACGGCGAATCCGACCCGGTGAAGATGTTTAAGCATTACAGGAGCATCGGCAAGATCGGCAGCGAATGGAATATATCCGGAAACACCAACAGCGCAGGCCGCTATGTTCTGACCCTGAATCACGGCAACGATAACCCGCGGATACGCTACAGCCTCAACCTCAAGGAGGTGAAGGGCGGCACTGTCATAAGGGATCTGGAGGCGGGTCTGGGCTATGAGATGTCTGCGGAGATCCTGTATATGCCCCAGTGGATGCAAAAGCTGAAGGACGCAGGAAGGATCGAATTCTATTTCTTCGGACGCCTGTCTAATCCGGGTGTGCAAGTGGGCTATGAAGCCGCCTATTTGTATGATTTTTATGTGGACCGCATCGGAAAACACGGTATAGAGTTCTACTGGGTCTGCAAGTCGGCGACCGATCCGGACAACGATACTTTCAGGTTTACGCATTTGCTGAAGGATTACGAACTCACAAATAGGGGACCCCTTTATTCTACACGTACCTGCTTTGATGTGATGATGACCGAAAAGGTCGGCGGTACACGCTACATATATAGCGTAAAGCTTCAGCAGGCGGGGGGCGAATTTACCGAAGAGACCAGCGCCACCCACAAGATCTCCATGCATCCGGATACATTGGCAAAATGCTATCACAATCCGTCATGGCAGGGTATCCCCTCCAAGTGGAAGTATAGTTCCATAGATGATGCGTATACTATGGAATTCTATATACATCCACGGCACGGATACGAATTCGTCGGGTCGTCTGTGCTGTCATCCCAAGGAATTACGCTGAATGTGCAGAACACAAAGGTTACAGAAAAAAGACTTGTCAAATTCGAATCTATCCCAGACTCTGCCGCATTCCTAGCAATCAGCCTTGTGGCAAAGCGAAGGCTGACCGATGTGCGCGGCACGCTCAAAAACTTCCGTCTCGGCACTGACGCCGGGTTTACGGAGCTCGTATCGAATGAGCCGAAAAAGTATACCTTCAAAAATACAGTGGTATACGATGTCGCCTATGGCTCTTACGGCGTAGAGGCCGGTCAATTGCGTGAAGGCGATACGTGTTATGTCTACTTCGATGTTGAGCCCGGTTTTGGCTATTATCTCCCCGAGAATGCTTCGGTAAAGGTGATCCTGCCCGCAGGCTACAGAGCAAACGGGATATTCGACTCTGCGGAAACATATAGCACGGTCTATAAGGGCGATTGGTACGACTATTCCCCGATAACCCAGAAATACCGGACATCCCGACTGTTGGAGCCGAACAGCGAGGGAAAGGAATACGGGACCAATATCCTTATAAAGGAGCCTAAGGTGGGGGACCGCCCCGCTGCCTTTGTCGGCTATGATAAACCGACAAGCCTGCCGTATAATATGAAGGTGCTGTCGATGCAATGGCTGGGGCCCGACAACAAACCAATGAGGACATATGACAAGTTTGAGGTCGGAAAATATTATACCCTTGATCTCCGTATCGGGTTTGAGGGCGGCGAAGAATTGGGTTATGTATACCCGAAAAATTATAGAGATTTCAAGGTGAACGGTAAGAGCTTAAACCAGTGGATGGAATATGACGACAATACAAACGGGCATTTCTTGCGGGTGTATGACTCCTATAAGCTGGTTGACCCCAGCGCCGGCGGAACGCTCGGCGGCACGGTGAAGAGCTTTGGTTCCACCACCGACCCGGTGACGGTGCAGCTGTTCAAAAGCGGCTCCTCTTCGGCGGCGTACAGCACCACCGTAAAAGGGAATTCCGCCTCCTACACCATTTCCGGCGTTGCTTCCGGCACCTACACCATGAAGGTGTCGAAGAAAAATCATGTCACGCGGGAGTATACGGTGACCGTGACCACCGGCACGAAGACGCAAAACGCACAGATCCATCTGCTGGGAGATGTCAACGGGGACGGCCGTGTGAATGCCTTGGACTACACACGTCTGCTCAAGCACGCGAACGAGACCCAGC
>ENA-ORSI01002866-ORSI01002866.1-human-gut-metagenome-genome-assembly--contig:-NODE-2866-length-11762-cov-4.026822_pt1 | contig 11762 bp, 11 predicted proteins | sample MGYA00242187_ERZ509154 | MGnify/ENA primary metagenome ERZ509154 (study PRJEB26280, sample SAMEA2338627) | human gut metagenome | biome: human gut; feature: human-associated habitat; material: faeces...
CTGCCATGGGTAGGCCGCCCCTCATCCGGCTGCGACGAGCGCAGCCACCTTCCCCCGCAGGGGAAGGCAAAGTGGAATTTTTAGATATGTGCCTCCACATAGGCTCGCGCCATGCGGTCACACTCGTGGACGTCGGCAAGCGTGTAGTCGCCGCCGAAGGAATCACTGTCGACGATGCCCTCGACCAGGCGGCCAATGTCCAGGAAGCCGATCTCGTCGCGCAGGAAGTGCGCAACGGCGGCCTCGTTCGCACCGTTGGCGGCGCAGGGGGCCAGACCACCCTTGCGGATAGCCTTTTTGCAGGCTTTGAGGCAGCGGAAGGTCTCGTCATCCGCCGTTGCAATGCTCAGCTTGGTCAGCGCGGTGAAGTCCAGCTCCGGCACGGGGCTGGGCAGGCGCTCGGGCCAGGTCAGCGCATACTGGATGGGAATGCGCATGTCGGGCACACCGAGCTGCGCAATGATCGAATGATCTGCAAACTGCACGGCGGAGTGGATGATGCTCTCACGCTGGACGACGATCTGAATCTTATCCTCGGGCAGACCGAACAGCCACGCGGCCTCGATCAGCTCCAGACCCTTGTTCATCAGGGTCGCAGAATCAATCGTGATTTTGGCGCCCATATTCCAGTTCGGGTGCTTGAGCGCGTCGGCCTTCGTCTTGGTGCGCAGTTGCTCGGTGGTCATGCCGAAAAACGGGCCGCCGGAGGCCGTCAGCAGGATCTTCTCCAGCGTTTTGGCGCTGTGCTGATCCTGCAAGCACTGGAAAATAGCGCTGTGCTCGCTGTCCACGGGCAGCAGGTGGACGCCGTGCTTTTTGACAGCATCGGTCACAAGATGGCCGCCCGTGACAAGGCTTTCTTTGTTGGCCAGCGCCAGATCGTGGCCGCTCTCAATCGCAGCCAGCGAGGCGTCGAGGCCCGCAATGCCGACAACGGCGTTCAGCACCGTGCCCGCGCCGTCCATACAGGCCAGCGCGCGCAGTCCCTCCGCGCCCTTGAGCAGCTTCGGCGCGTCAGCCTGCCCGGCCAGCGCGGCGGAGAGCTTGTCAAACGCGGCGGGGTCGGTGACGGCGACGTACTTCGGGTGGAACTCCGCGATCTGCGCCAGCAGCTTATCGACGCTGGAATTGGCGGACAGGCCGAACACCTCATAGCCGTGCATACGGCAGACGTCCAGGCTCTGGGTGCCGATGGAACCCGTGGAGCCCAAAAGTGTGATGACTTTACTCATTTTTACGATTCCTCACAGCAGATAAAAGAAGTAGCGTACCGCGATGGAAACAAAGGGCGCGATGAACATGACGCTGTCAAAGCGGTCCAGAATGCCTCCGTGCCCCGGGAAGATCGTGCCGTAATCCTTGATGCCGACCTGGCGCTTGACGGACGACGCGAACAGGTCACCCAGAATGCCCAGCACTGACGCCACGGCACCCATGCCCAGCAGCACCAGATAATGCTTCGGCTGTACCTGAATGCTGATGACGTTGTATTTGGCCGACAGCAGCGAGTAGGCGAGCGTCAGCACACAGCCCGCAGCCATGCTGCCCAGCACGCCGCCCACAGCGCCCTCCACGGTCTTGTGGGGGCTGACGATAGGAGCCAGCTTGTGCCTGCCGAACGCACGGCCCGCAAAGTAGGCCGCGGTGTCGCCGCCCCAGGCAAAACAGAGGATCAGCAGAATGAAATAAATTGCGTCATAGCGATATTCTGCGAAGGGCAGCATCCGCTTTAAGTGGATGAGCGAGTAGAAGCAGAACGTGATGACGCCCGAGAAGTAGATAAACCCCGTCAGCTTACCGAAATCCAGTGTTTTGACGTGGGCGATCTGACAGACGTTGTAGAACAGCACCGTCAAAAAGGCCGCGGGCAGCAGCAGGCCGCGCACCATCTGCGATGTGCTCAGCATGACCAGCAGCGTCAGCGGCACAGCGGCGGCATAGAGATACCACTGCTTTTTGCCAAAGCCCATAGCGGAAAAAACCTCATGGATGGCAATCAGGCAGACGGCACTTAATACCAAGTCAAACAGGAAGGTGTCAAAAAATGCCAGCACAACGGCCAAAACGCCCAGGCCGACAGCGGCGGTGATGATGCGGGTCTTCATAAACGGTGGTTTCCTTTCGCGGAATCGTTTTATTCAATGATGCAATAACAGCCTATGCGGGCGTGTCGCATGACATGCCCGCACAGGCTATCGTTCATGGAGAGATCAGACCTCCATGATTTCCTTGTTCTTGTCGGCGCAGGTGTCGTCGATCAGCTTGACATATTTGTCGGTCAGCTTCTGGGTCTCTTCCTCCAGCTTCTTCTGGTCGTCCTCGGTGAGCTCGCCGGCCTTCTTCATGGCCTTGAACTTGTCCATGGCGTCGCGGCGGATGTTGCGCACGGCAGTCTTGGCATCCTCGCCCTGCTTCTTGACATCCTTGGTCAGCTGCTTGCGGCGCTCCTCGGTGGGGGCCGGGAACACCAGACGGATGACCTGGCCGTCATCAATGGGGTTGATGCCGATGTCGCTGGTCTGGATGGCCTTGGAGATGGGCTTGAGCATCGAGCGGTCCCACGGGGAGATGGTCAGGATGCGGGCCTCGGCGACGGCGACAGCCGCGATCTGCTGGATGGGCGTGGGGCTGCCGTAGTAATCGACCGTGACCTTGTCCAGAATGGCGGGGTTGGCGCGGCCTGCGCGGATGGAGGCCAGCTCATGGATGAGGTGGTTGACACTGGCATTCATTTTTTCTTCAAAGGGTTTCGTCGTGCTGCTCATAATGAAATTCTCCTTATTTTAAGATAGTATAGGGGGAAAATATGAATTTTTCAATTTGTGCTTTTGCGTCTTATTCCCTGACCAGGGTACCGACGCTTTCGCCCTTGACAGCCTTGGCAATGTTGGCGGGCTGGCCCAGATCGAACACGAGGATGGGCAGACCGTTGTCGCGGCAGAGGGTCGCGGCGGTGGAGTCCATGACGGCCAGGCGCTCATCCAGCACGCGGGTGAAGGTCAGCGTGTCGTAGCGCACGGCGTCGGCGTACTTGTGGGGGTCCTTGTCATAGACGCCGTCGACCATCGTGGCCTTGAACATGGCGTCCGCGCCGATCTCCAGCGCGCGCAGGGCGGAGGCCGTGTCGGTGGAGAAGATCGGGTTGCCGGTGCCGCCGCCGAACACGACGATCTTGCCGCTTTCCAGCGCGGCAATGGCCTTATCGCTCGTGAAGCACTCGGCGACCTGCGGCATGAAGGAGCTGGTCATGACGACGGCGTCCACGCCCTGCTGGCGCAGCGCGTCCTTGACAGCCAGCGCGTTCATAACGGTGGCCAGCATACCGATCTTGTCGGCGTCCATGCGGTCCATTTTGCCGCTGGAGCGTCCGCGCCAGAAGTTGCCGCCGCCCACGACGATGCCGATCTGGGCACCGAGGTCGTGCGCAGCCTTGATGCCCGCGCAGATGGAGGCGATGGTCTCCTCATCAAAGCCCGTGCCCTTGGGGCCGGACAGAGCCTCGCCGCTGACCTTCAGAAGAATACGTTTATACTGAATTGCCATAAAAAACACCACCTGTAGTTATTTTGGCGGTCCGCTGTGCCGTGCAGGCATAGTAAACCATTCTTTTGTATAACATTTTACAATAATTTGGGCTTAAAGTAAAGCGGTGTGGAAAAAAAATGAGGCTGCCCGTCTCCTTAAAGCCTTCCCCTGTGGGGAAGGTGGCCCCGCGGGGCCGGATGAGGGGCAGGTTTGCCACAGCGATCCGTTTACGGGCAACGGAGGCAAGGTTTCCCCAGCGGGGGAAGCCATGCAGCAAAAAAGCGCCGCTCCCTTCCAAGAACAGCGCTTTTACTTACTGCATCGAAGTATCCGCTACCAGAACCGCCAGTTCCCGGCGTATCAGTCTGCGGCGGTTCTGCCGGTCAGCGAGACGCTCGGTGGGCGAGGTCAGCACCATGCCGTCGAGCGGCGGCGCGGCGGGCAGCGTGAACTGCAAGCTCATACCCGGCCCCTCCCCTACGGTCAGCGCCCAGCCCATGGCGCTTGTGTAAGCGGCAACCAGCGGCAGGCCCAGCCCGCCCGCGTGGAGCAGGCGTTCGCTCCATTGCCCCTCGGTCAGCAGGGCGGCGGCATCGGGCGGCAGACCCGGGCCGTTGTCCCTGTAGCAGAGCCGACCCGGCGTGCAGAGCAGCATAATGTGCGCCGCACGGTCCGCGGCCAGTGTGTTGGAGACAAGGTTCGTCAGCAGACCGTTGAGCAGCGAGACATCCCCCGTCGTGGGCAGCACGTCCAGCCCGTCGGCCTGCAGCGTCACGGTAAAGGGCAGCGCGTACTGCGCGGCCTCCTCCTGCAAAATACTGCAAAATTCCCGCAGCTGCCCCAGCAGGTCGATGGGCTGCGGCACACAGGTGCCGTGCAGCAGCGCCGCCGTGGCGGCATCCGACGCCTGGTCCCCCAGCCGCCGCAGGCAGATCAGCTGCGTCTGCAGTTCCTCGAGCAGCGGCATCAGCTCGGCGCGCTCTGCCGGGTTTACCGCGTGCTGCAAGCGGTCCTGCAATACCTCAAAGGCGTTCTCCATGCTGTCAAACGAGCGCCGGAACCGCCCGCGCAATCCCCCGCGCAAGGCCAGCAGTGCTGTATCCTCGTTCCTTCTGTCCATGGAAAACGCCTTCTTTCCTAATTTATACAGTCGGTTCCAGTCGGCGGCGCAGCTCCTTGAGCAGCCCCTCAAACAGCTGCCCGTTGGAGAGCACGCCGTTTTCCGGGCGGCCGCAGCGCAGGCAAAGTCCGCGGTACGGCTCCGCACCGCGCTTGGACATACCCGCCGACATCCGGTTCAGCGCCGATGTCACAGTGCCGATCTCGATGTTTTCCTCCGACGCGACATACTGCTGCAAATCACCGATCTTCTGCGGGCGCTCCGCATACAGCGCGTAGAGCAGCATCCGCTCGGCATAGCGGTAGCCGTTCAGTGTGGACTGCGCGCCGAAGTCATCCAGCACATCCTCACAGCAGCGGCGCAGGTGGTAGAGCCGATGCTCGTCGTCCGTTGTGCCCATGCGGTAGATCTCATCGAAAAGATTCTTCATCCCGTAGGGGCGCAGCATGATCCGGTACTGGGCAAACAGGCCCAGCGCCTTGCGCGCGGCGGTTTCCTCCGGCACGGGCACCAACACAAGGACTGCCGGCTCCGGGTCCGGCTGCATCGTGCTGATCTCCTGCAAGACCTGCGTCACGGACGGCTTGGTCAGCAAGGCGTCGAGCACAAGCACCTGCGGGCGAAGACCGCCGTGCAGCAGCTCCAGTACCTCCTGCCCCGTCGATGCAATGGCCGCAGCGCGAACCTCGTCCCCATGGGTCCGGGCGAACAGCCGCATGGAATCGCGATCCATGCGGGAGCTGAATGCAAACAGTGCCACCACGGCGGAGGTCCGGGGCAGCCTGAGCGCCTCTCTCTGCTTTTGTCCGGCTGCTTCCGGACGGTCATGCAGCAACACCGCCATGTCAGCCCACCTTCGATCCACAGAGGTCATGCAGTACCGCGGAGGTATGCGCAGGCTCCACGGCGTTTTCGTACAGGAAACGGGTCAGCATCCCCGCGCGCTCCTCCTCTATCTCACACAGCATACACGCTGCCGCCCGTGCCCCGTCGCGCTGGACAGTGATGACAAACGCATCCGCCTCCTGTGTCAGCGTATAGGTCACGGTTCCGGCGCATTGCAGATCATCCAGCGCAGAAAGCTCCCGCCGGTAGCTTGCAATCAGCTTGCCTTGCATAAGGTTTCCTCCCCACATAGGTTGAATTCTTGTACCTTTAATGAGAATACTATAATTCAACCCACGCGCTGGATTCAATCCACATTGCCTATACGTTTTTATACGGGCACTGCAAGATTTGTACCATTATAGCACTATATAAAGAGAAGCGCAAGATGCAGGCGGATTGCACCTGTTACAATATAAATTCGTATGTTACAGGATATGTCCGGCGCTTGCAAACAAAATCTGCATTACCCCCTTGACTTTTTGGCAGAAAAGAGGTACACTTATCAAGTCGAAATGACATGGGCCTGTAGCTCAGTTGGGAGTGCAAGCGTATCGCTTTTGTGCCCCACAGAGTTGTGGGCATTCAAATGGGGAGTATGTCGGTTGGTCGCCCAACCGCGTCACGCCCCTAAATATGGGCCTATAGCTCAGCTGGGAGAGCGTTCGGTTCGCATCCGAGAGGTCAAGGGTTCGAATCCCTCTAGGTCCACCAATTTGCCGCATCGTTTTGTACGATGCGGCGTTTTTTATGCCTAAAAAACTTTGGCAGACCGTGCCGGGCTCCGAACCCTGAAGTCGGATGCGAACCGGGCGGGGTCATCCATGTGCTTTTTGAAAATCCATCGGTTTCACGCTTCTTTCTTTGCATTTTGCAGAGTTCTGCGGGCAAGCACATCGCTTTTATGCCCCCTTCTCGGAAATTTCTTCAAAAATCTCCGCACCATCGTAGGTTGACACAGCCTTGAGCTGCTCCACTTGATTGAAGCTGGCGTTCAGCGTAATCGAGATCTCATAGTCTTTTCGGACGCGAATCTCCTTAATGAACTGCTGCAAAATGGCGCGGCGTTCATCGTGGTTGGCGGTGTCGTAAACATCCGCCCATGTAAACAGCTCGTTGCAGATGTAGTTGCTGCGCTTTGCCGTTTTGGTGGCTTCTTCGTATTCTTCCTGTGCCTGCACGAGCTGCTTTTCCAGAGTTTCCAAAGCCTCTCTTGCCTCGGCTACCAGTGTGCCCAGCAGTTCTTTGTCCAAGGCACTTACGCCACGAATGACCAGAATGGTTTCGGCTTTCAGGTCGTCCAGCTCTTTCTGCTTGGCTTCCAAGTCTTTCTGGATTTTCTTGATTTTCTTCTGGATTCGGGCGGCATCGTTGGTCTTGACCGATTCCAGCAGCTTCTTCCGGGAAACCTCCCGGAACTGTGCGAAGATCTGCCGGACAACTTCTTCCACAATGGAATCCAGCTTGGAAACACCATAGCCGGACTGCCCATCGCAGTCACCCGGATGCCGGATCTTATAAAAGCAGCTATACCGGGGCCGGACTTCTTTCACCGTATGCCCATCGGCATAGGTGTGTGTCCGCCCGCTGCTGGTCAGGCTCAAGCGGTTGCCGCAGTGACCGCAGTAAACCAGCCCGGTCAACAGGGCTTTGGAGCTGGTGCCCAGTGAAGTACCGCCACGCTCACAAGTGCGTGCCTGCCGCAGTTCCTGTGCCTGCTCGAACAGCTCTGGTTCGATGATGCGGAGCTGTGGGCACTCGGTTTCCACTGCACCGTTGATGAGGTACCCCGTGTATCCTTTGTTCTTGATCATCCGAACGATGCTGGTGTTGGGGATATTTTTGTTGTTCCGTCCTACGACTCCCTGTTCATAAAGATAGTGGCTCAACTTCTGTGCGCCGTAGCCCTCGTAAACGTACTTGTGGAAAATCAGCCGGACGATTTCAGCTTCCGCTTCATCAATCACAAGGTCGCAGACCTCTTGGCTTTTCTTGTTTACCCGGCCAAGGCGGACACGCTTGTAGCCAAAAGCCACGGTGCCGCCTGTATAGTGGCCTTCCCCGGTGAGCTGTTCCAGCCTTGTCCGGGTACGGACAGAGGTTTTCAGACTTTCGCCGGATGCCTGCCAGTAGCGGATGTAGTTCATCAGCTTGTCCACATGGGTGTCAAATCGCTGCTGTCCCTCGTTCACGCTCCAGACTTCGATGCCCTGCTTCGTGAACCACTCTACGATAAAGGGCGTTTCATCGTCACGGCGGCCTAGGCGGTCAAACATGTGTTCTCGCTGCAAGTTGGAATCGACCATTAAAATCGTGGCGGCATCATCGTCCATGTCACGCACAATGACGGGCAGCGTTTCCAGTCCAGCCATCTTTGCAGCGAACTGGCGGCGGTGGCCAGAGATAATCTCATATCCGTCACCATCCGGACGCGGTCTTGCGATAAGCGGTGCCAGCACACCAAACTGGGCAATGCTTTCCACCGTCCGGGTCATGGCTTCATCGTCCACGACTTTGAAAGGATGGTTGGTGAACGGATGCAGCTCATCAATGGGAATCTGTTGCACCTGTTCGCGCTGCTCTTCCTGTCGCTTTTCCTCCGTAGAGAAAAGTTCATCTAGCCCTTTCAGAGCTAAGTTTCCGCTGTCTATCGGCATCGGCCAGCACCTCCTTCGTCAGAGATTTGTAGGCTTCTGCCACTTTTCCTTTTGGGTCATAGGCAAAAATGCTTTTTCCTGCCGCACTGATTTCAGCGGCACGGACAGACCGGGGAATCGTCTGCTCGAATACATTGATCTTCCGGCCATAGCCTTGCCGGATTAGATTGTCGATCTGCTTTCCATAGGTGGTGCGGCTGTCCGTCATGGTGAGCAAAATACCCTCGATTTTTAATTTTGGGTTTATCTGCCGCCGCACTTTTCCAATCGTCTGCAAGAGCTGTTCCAGTCCTTTGGCAGAGAGGTACTGCGCTTGCATCGGAATCAACGTGGTATCTGCCGCAGCCAGCGCATTGACGGTGAGCATTCCCAGCGAAGGAGTGCAGTCCAGTAGAATATAATCGTACTCGCGTTTGGCACTGTCCAACACCTGCTTTAGCATCTTTTCCCGGTTCATACTGTTGACAAGGGCAACTTCCATTCCCGCCAGCTCAATGTTGGCCGGGATAAGGTCAACACCCTCCGCATGGTGCAGGATGCCCTCACCGGGCTGGATGGGCTGGTCATTCATAGCTTTCTGCATGAGAGTGGAAAGCGTAGTGGGCAGTTCATCCGGCTGCTGCCAGCCCATACTGATGGTGAGTGAGCCCTGCGGGTCAACATCCACCAGCAGAACTTTCTTCCCCTCCATAGCCAGACCGATGCCCAAATTTTCACAGGTGGTGGTTTTGGCCGTGCCGCCTTTTTGGTTGACGATGGCGATTGTGGTTGCTTTCTTTGCGATAATATCACCTCCCCGGAGAGCCACGCGCAAAGTCGTGGTTCGTTTTGTTCTGATAGTAGAGATTCATGGTCGTAGGCGCATTGAATAATGCCGCCAGCAGATATTGCTTCATGTTCCGCACAGGGGAAGTGTTCTCTGCCAGACAGCCCAGCACGAAGCGGATATGGTCTGCGTTCAGCTTTTTCAACCGACTGCGCACTACTTCGACAGGCTTATCATCCCCGGCAATCCTCAACATCTTGCGTTTGGTGGAGCAAGTGTCCACAAGCAAGTCCACGATTTGATAGATGGCGTCCTCATCATCCGGGCAGAGCCGGAGCAGCAGTTCGACCTCCAATGCCTGATAAAAATAATCTTCGAGTTGTTCTCTGTCCGATTCATCCGGGAGGAAAGGATTGTTCCTCTCTGTTTTATTCTTATCAGTCTTATTAGATTGCGGTTTTGGCTGCACCTGAACTGCATTTTCAGCAGCACAAGAATTGCTGTTTGCGCAATTCTGTACTTGTGCTTTTGGCGGCAGTCCAGACGAAAAGTTCTTGACATAGATCAAGCTGGGTCTGCCCAGCCCTCGCCGTTTGCGCTCAATAAGATTGGCCTGTTCCAGTTCCCGGAACAGCTTGACCGCCTTGTGTTCGGCGCAGCAGAGAGATTCCTGCACTTCCCGGACAGTGTAGATGATATACACGCGCCCTTGCTCATCCAACCAGTTGTTCTTTGCGGAAAGGCTCATACGGTCAAGCAGGATGCCATACAGTGTTCGGGCGTCCGTGGAAAGCTGCCGGAAACGGCTGTCCTGAAAGAGTGCTTTCGGAATACGGAAATAGGAAAACAGTTCGCCCGACTGCCCATAGAAGTAGTCGTAACTCATGGTATTAACGGATCATCATCTCACGGTCTGCGGCACCTTTCATATACATAGCTTCTGCGATGTCATCCATCACCCGGAACAGTGCATCGTCCAGTTCAAGATACTTCCGCCCCAGCTTTTCATCCAACAGCCGCCGGAACTCACGTTCGAGCTTGTCGTGTTCGCAAGCCACCCTCTGATAGCGAGGTGTCTTCATCAGCTCCGTCCATATTGGACGTACCATTTTGTCGTAGTAGTTCAGCATAAAGTCTTTATCCATGGGCATTCTCCTTTTGAAATGTTTTGTGGGTAAAAATAAAAGCGCAGCTTTCATTCTTTCCGAGTAGAAGTTGCGCTTTTACGGTACATCGTATTTTATTGTAAATTGAGATGCGATACATCTGAACCCCAAGTGAGTTACATCTCAAGGGCCTGTAGCTCACTTGTCCGCCAACCATATTACATCCCAAATCGCTTCCTTTTGAAAATCAGCGGATTGGAAACCATACTTGCGACCAAGAAAGGCCGTTGGGATGGCAGGTCGTTTTATATGGACGAATATACGTTGATTTTTCTTTTCTCACGGTGCATAAGGTGTGCACAAAAGCGATATTGCTGGGAGAGCGTTCGGTTCGCATCCGAGAGGTCAAGGGTTCGAATCCCTCCAGGTCCACCATTCGGGCCGTACTCGAACACGTGAGTGCGGGCCCTTTTCTCGGATATTGTAAAATATCAGCGCCTCATCGTTGCGGAGCTCGACTCGGGCGATGAACGTGTCAACTAACCGAGCGCGGAAGTCGTCATCCGTGACGTCTCCGACGCGGAAGGAGCGCAGCCAGGCCTCGACCACCTCATGGGTGAGTCGGGGCCTTTTTATTTCTGCCCGCTGGATCTCCAGCACCAGCCGCTCCTCCTCTTCCTCCAGGGCAGCCAAACGAGAGACCAGGCCACGGGCCCCGCCTTCTTCTATCGCGTCCAGCAAGTTCCGCTGGCGCTTTTTATTTGAGTCAAGACGCCGACGCAATCCCACCACGGGATCGTCGGCGTTTTCCTGTTCCTGGACTTCCAGGATCCGGACGGTCAGCTTCTCGATCATCTCATCGGTCAGCATATCGTTCACCGTGGCCAAGATGATCGCATCCTCCAGGTGGTCCTTCGGGAACGGCTTCAGCTCGCACTTCTTCCCGCGCTTTTTGTCCCCGCACTTGTAATATCGGTACACTTTCCCCAGCTTCCCGGTGCCGGCCTCTGCGCTGATCATCGAGCCGCAATACCCGCAGAACATTTTACAGCTCAGCAAATAGTTCACCTTCGCCCTCCCTGCCGCATTGTTGCGGCTCGTCTTAAAGTGCCGGGCAGCTTCCAGGAAGGTCGCCTGGTCGATGATCGGTTCCACGTTCAGCTTCACGTCCTGGATGTAGAACTCGCCCAGGTACTTCTCATTCCGCAGCATACGATAGACGACCGCATTGGAGACCGGCTTCCCGCGCCGGCCCATGATCCCACGGTCAGCGAACAGCTGGACGATGTCCCGGATCTGGCCGCCAGCGATGTGGAGCTTGAACGCCTCCCGGACAACTGCCGCCTCGCGCTCATCCACGACGATGTGACGCTCGGCGTCTACTTTATACCCTATCGGCAGAGACTGGCCGCAATACTGACCCTTCTTCGCGGTCTCCTTCATGCCTCTGATGACTTTCTGGCGGAGATCGGCGGAGTAATACTCGGCCAGGCCCTCCAGTACGCTCTCCAGGATGATTCCCTCCGGGCCCTCCGGAACGCTCTCCCGGGCGTACATCAGCTTGACACCTGCCCGCTTCAGGGCCATTTTCCCCATAGCAATGTCCTGGCGATCCCGACCGAAGCGGTCGATCTTCCACACCAGGACGCAGTCGAAGCGGCCCTTCTCCGCGTCTCGCAGCATCCGCTGGAACTCGTCACGGC
>ENA-ORSI01002873-ORSI01002873.1-human-gut-metagenome-genome-assembly--contig:-NODE-2873-length-11722-cov-2.762664_pt1 | contig 11722 bp, 8 predicted proteins | sample MGYA00242187_ERZ509154 | MGnify/ENA primary metagenome ERZ509154 (study PRJEB26280, sample SAMEA2338627) | human gut metagenome | biome: human gut; feature: human-associated habitat; material: faeces...
GAGTTCACCCTTAAAGTACTGTTTGGTGGGGCTGGCAACAGTGACTAATGCTTTGCCCGGAATATTATAAATAACCCCGTCTACTTTTCTTTTGTCTTTTGCCTTCTCGTCTGCCGGAGGTAGTGTTTCCTGATTAGTGACAGATAGATAAATGGGTTCTCCTGCCAAGTTCTCGTCACTTACTACACCCAACTTTTTTGAAAATCGGAAAGCGACTTTATCTTTCATGTCTTCTGTGGGAGTTACTCGGATAGTAAGGGTTTTGTCCTCACGATTGGTTATACCCGCAAACATTTGCATCATGGCTTGCTCCTGCTCATCCAAATTGTCCAGCATCAGTTTCAGTGCTGCGCCGTCTTTGGGCATATAATCAGCCTGTCCACGGGTAAGGCTGTTTTTGCTTTCTCGGATATTATAGATTTCTTTAGCTACCAGTTCGGCCATCTTTGCAGTGGAGGCAGTACTAAGAATCTCTTCAGTCATAAAACTACGTGGATCTATACGTTTCTTGGCTGTATTTGTAATCGGAGTAGCAGGTGTTTTTTCTATCGGTGAAGTAGTATTGATAGCTTTGATAATACCATCATTGGTCAGCTCCACTTGCGAAGCGGCACTTTTATCTTTTAGTTTTACTACATATGCATTATCCGGGTCGGGGATACCGATAGCTTTCGCTTTGATACTTTTTATTTCCCAGTAGGTTTCCGGTTGGGCCGAGATGTTTGTCATACGCAGATATCTGTTTGCATATTGGCATAACTCTCCCGGAGTATAGGTCACTTTGGTGGCCACTACTTCCAGTTCTATTTCAGTCTTGGGTAAGTAATAAACTACACCTTCTCCCATGGTTCCCGGAGTATATTTACTGAAATCTTGTGCAGCGCTACTCAATGAAGTCAGTATACTTGCTGCAATTATTAATCCTCTTTTCATAATTTCCTTTTCTTGTATAGGTGAGGGCAAATATAGCTATTCTTTTGTAAATCCGGCTTTTGTTTCGCTTAATTTCTTCCAAGCGATGGGAAGTGCTTCTACAATATCGCTTGAAGTCATTCCTATTTCTCCTTTTTGTTGGGCAGCAATGTCTCCTGCCAGGCCATGTACATAGACACCTAGTCGGGAAGCATCTTCTTGAGAGTACCCTTGTGACAATAATGAGAGTAGGATACCGGTCAATACATCACCACTTCCGGCTGTTGCCATACCGGGATTACCGGTGGGATTGAAATAACAATTTCCTTCCGGAGTAACGACGGCACTCCAAGAGCCTTTTACTATAATATAGCTTTGCAAATAAGCAGCCAGTTCTTTAGTCTTGACTAAACGTTCATAGGTATCCATACACTTTCCGATGAGGCGTTCCAACTCACCCAAATGAGGAGTGAGAATACAACGTTTCGGCAGTCGGCTTAACCAACTGCGGTGAGTGCTTAGAATATTCAGGGCGTCGGCATCCAATACTAGCGGTAGCGGACAATTTTGTATCTGTTCCATCATAGCGAGGGCAGTATCTTCTTCTTGCCCCAGCCCGGGACCGATAGCTATTGCTTGATAGCGGTCAATGTCGGTTGGCTCTGCAAAATAACGTTCATGTATATCGGTATGTACAATAGCTTCGGGTACAGTGGATTGCATTAAATCGTGGTTATGGATAGGAACATGCACTGTCAGCAATCCGATACCAGAACGCAGACATGCACGGGCCGATAAGATAGAAGCTCCTGCCATGCCGTACGAGCCTGCAATTAATAATCCATGGCCGAATGCTCCCTTGTGTGCAAATCGTTTTCGTGGTTTGATAAGGTTGCGTATTTCTACTTCTTCAGTGGTGAAGAAAGAGCTTTCTACTGTTTCTATAAATTCAGTCTTTAAACCGATATTTAATAACTCCCATTCACCTACAATATCTTCGTTCTCAGGGAAGAAAAACGAAAGCTTAGGCAGTTGGATGCTGAGAGTCACATCTGCACGCATGATATTTTGCCTTATATTATAGGTATTATCTTCTCCCATTAATCCCGAGGGAATATCGATGGCTACTACCGGTGACTTGGAAGCATTGATATATTTCACTACAGCAGCAAACCCGCCGTTTAATGGCTTGTTGAGACCGGAACCGAATAATCCGTCTACTACGAGATGCTTCTCTGTCAGTACAGGCGGGTCAAATTTTGTACTTACTTCCGTAAAGTAGATAGAACCGCATTCTTTCAGGCGGTTAAGGTTGATTTGGCATTCTTCGGATAATTTTCCTTTGGTATTGAACAGGAAAACTTCTACCCGATAATTCTGTTGTGACAGTAGTCGTGCTACGGCCAATGCATCTCCTCCATTATTTCCGGGACCGGCAAAAACAACGATATGGAAAGAGGCGTCCCAACGACGCATAATGGTGCGTGTCAGTTCATGGGCAGCCCGTTCCATCAAATCGATGGAAGTTATGGGTTCATTGGCTATAGTGTATTTGTCCAGCTCTTTTAGATGGGTGCTCGAAATAATTTTCATATTCAATCTCTTTTGTTTGAATGTGCAAAGATAACACTATTTACTAAAAGAGGTTGTGAGAAAACTTCGATACTTAGAATAAAAATGCTAAGTTTCAAGCAGTATTAGCTGTCAATGCTTTAATAGTAGCTATTTTAGTCCTTATACTTAAAGGTCATCATTCTCATTTTAAGCAGAGATAAATATCTTCTTTAAATATCCATATATCTTTGGTTTTCGACTTGTTTTAAAAACAGATTATTATCCTCTTTCTTAGCACTATTTATTGCCTTTTTACAAAAAATGGCAATAATATGCTAGAGTTAGTTTTCATATTTGTATATTTGCACCCGAAATACTAATTGTGTTTAAAAAATAATCAATTTATTAATCTTAAATTTTGATATGTGTAAAGGCAAAAACTTACCCAAGGGCAGGCGTCAACAAACGCATTCTATTCAATTAACAGTAAATACATCCTTAAATTAAAATCTATGAGAAGAGAGCAATTTAAATTAGTAAGTGCGATACTACTTTTATCTGGTTTTTCTACCGGATATATGCAAGCAGCACCTCATGCAGCAGCTACGGGAGTATCTATCGTACAGCAGGATAATACCTGTAAAGGTGTTGTATTAGATCAAAATGGTGAATCCGTTATCGGAGCTTCAGTTGTTGTAAAAGGAACAACTAATGGAGGTATTACAGGTATGGACGGAGATTTTATCATTTCTAATGTGAAGAAAGGCGATATTATCGTTATTTCATTTGTGGGTTATGCAGAACAAGAAATTGTGTGGGACGGTAAGCCGATGAAAGTGACTTTGCAAGAAGACACCGAGACTTTGGATGAAGTAGTGGTGGTAGGTTACGGTGTACAGCGTAAGAGTTCTATTACCGGTTCTATCGCTTCTGTAAAATCAGACAAATTGAAGACGGTTACCACTCCGAGTGTGGCCAATATGCTGCAAGGTAAAGTTGCCGGTGTAGTAGTTACGCCTACTTCCGGTCAGCCGGGTGCCGGTGTAAGTATCCGGGTACGTGGTACCGGTTCATTGCGTGGTAATACAGAGCCTCTTTGGGTTATTGACGGTGTGGTAGGTGATGCCATGGCTGATTTGAACCCGAATGATATTGAAAGTATCTCTATCTTGAAAGATGGTTCGGCTACAGCGCTTTATGGTTCTCGTGGTGCTAACGGTGTAGTGCAGGTTACAACGAAGCGCGCCACAACCGGAGGTTCTTCTTTCGATGCTTCTGTGAAGTTTGGTATTTCTCAACTGCAAAAGGGTAATCTTGAGATGATGAACGGTGCTGAATATTATGATTATCTGGTTACCGCTTATACCAATGCCGGAACATTACAAGACCAACAGTGGCTTCAGCCTTATTTGAAGGAACAAAACTTTGATTGGTGGGATTTTGCTACGCAGAATGCTTTGACACAGAACTACAACATCGGATATAAGTATGGTAATGACCGAATTAAATCTTATATTTCTGCTGACTATTATACAGAAGAAGGTGCAATCAAAGGATACGATTATGACCGTTTTACTTTAAGAGTGAACACAGACTATATTGTTAATGACCGTTTGACATTGAGAGCAAAATTGTCTACCAGTTATAAGGAGACATTTGACCAGCAATATGGTTTGTCTCACACCAGCTATACGCCGTGGGATACTCCGTATGACTCTCAGGGTAATATAAAAATCGGAACAGAAGGTCGACCGAGCAAAGAAGATGCCGCCACTGCAGATCCACGCGATTACTGGTATTCCGACGGAAGCTCCAACTGGCTGTATAACAACCGCTTGAACTGGGGTAAATCACGTTCTAATGCTATGGATATCGGTGCTGGTTTTGATTATAAGATTTTTGATTGGTTGACTTTTGTTTCTAATAACAAAGTGGGCTTGAGCAATAGTTATGGTGAGAATTATTATGACCCGAAAGCTGTGGGACAAGAATCACTTCAAGGTACGATTTACAACAGTAATTCCAACGTTCGTACCATTTATACCAGTCAGTTACTTCGTTTCTTGAAGACTTTCAATGATGTACACGAAATCAACGCGTATTTGGGTTATGACTACGATGAATATCGTTATTATAGCATGACCGGTCAGGCTTCACAAATGTTTCAGGGTAATGAAATTCTGAACGGTGGTGTAGCTAATCCTAAAGTAGGTGGTACCAAAGTTGAAAAGAAAAATGCCGCTTATTATTTTAACGGTAACTACTCTTACGATAATAAATACCTCTTTCAGGTGATGTTCCGTGTAGATGGTTCGTCACAATTCGGTTCCAATAAACGTTGGGCTCCTTTCTGGTCTGTCGGTGGTGGTTGGAGTATGCATAAGGAAGAATTCATGAGTAATCTTAAATGGGTGAATGAATTGAAACCCCGTATTTCTTATGGTATTTCCGGTAACTTGCCTGGTGGTGCTTATGAATGGGCTACTATGTTGGCCAGTACTACACAATATGGTGGTAAGGTAGGATTGTATTCCAATTACTTGGGAAATCCTGATCTTTCTTGGGAAGAAACGGCTACTTTAGACTTTGGTTTGGATGTACGTTTGTTTGACCGTTTAAGTATTGTATTTGATTACTATCACAAGAACGTAAAGAATCTTATTTATTTGAAGCATTTACCTGCGGTTACAGGTTATAACCGCCAGACTGCCAATAATGGTAAAATGACGAATCAAGGTTTTGAAGTAACTGTTACTCCTGAAATCATCAGAACTAAAGACCTTTATTGGGATGTTAGCTTCAACTTAGGCTATAATAAGAATGAAATTACTTATCTTCCTGATGGTGATGAACTTACATCACAAGCTACTGCTGTGGGCTACCCTTACAGAAATTGGTATTTGCGCGAATGGGCAGGTGTAGATTCACAAACAGGAACTCCGTTGTGGTTTAAAGTAGATGAAAATGGTAAGAAAACTGTAACCGGTGACTACAACGAGGCAACCCGTGTATTGTTGGATGAAGTGCCTACTCCTAAATTTAATGGTGCTATCAGCACGAACTTGACATGGAAAGGTTTCACTCTGAACGCTAACTTTACATTTGCTACCGGCGCTATGATTTATAATGGACAGCGTGCCGGTGCGATTGACCGTGACTGTGGACGTAACTCTCAGCCTCCTATGAAATTGAAAGACGGATGGAGCCGTTGGGAAAAGCCGGGTGATATCGCTACACATCCTCAGTTGATCGATGGTGGTAATAACGGTGCCGATAGAGAATCCACACGTTATCTGGAAAACGGTGACTATTTCAAACTGAAATCTCTTTCATTGGCTTATAGCTTCCCGAAACGTTGGCTGGAACCACTGGGTGTAAAGTCGGCTAATTTGAGTGTTGGTGGTGAGAACTTATTTACCATTACCAGCTTCTCAGGACAAGACCCGGAAATCCTGTATTCTGCAGATTATAATGGTAGTGCGGGAAGCTTCGGATATCCTACAGTAAGACGTTTTACCTTAGGATTGAATGTCCAATTCTAATTTCTAATATCTAAATGAAAACATTATGAAAATAAAATATATACTAGGTGCCATGGGAATGGCGTTCGGAATGACCGGATGCAACCTGGACATTACCATGTATGATGGTGTGATGGAGGAACAATTCGACAATAAGAACCTTCTTGAATTATCTCAGGGAAGTTATCGTTTGTTGAAAAATGACGGTGGATTGATAGACAACGGATATTATTTTTGGGCTTTTGGTGCTGATGATGTCACTTGGAACGGAACTTCAACCGGTTCAACTTTTAAATTGTATGATTATAGCCGAAATATTGCCAGTTCCACTACAGAATATACTTGGGAGCTCGGCTATCGTGTGATTGGTAACTGTAATAAAATTATTGAAATTATTCAGGGACTGGGTAATGAAAGTACTCGTGAGCAAACCATCATGATGGGTGAAAACTACTATTTGCGTGCATTGAGCTATTTCTTGCTGGTCAATGAGTTTGCACAGCCTTATTCTAACAACCCGACACAGAACCCCGGCTTGCCTTTGAAGTTGACAAGTGATCCGAATGATTTACCTCAAAGTCGTTCTACTGTTGCCGAAGTTTACGACCAAGTGGTTCTCGACTTGAAAGACGCCATCACTTATCTGACACTTCAGCAAGGAGAGACTCCCAAATCAAACATCTATGCTACCAAGGAAGCTGCTGAAGCTTTGTTGGCCAGAGTTTATCTCTATATGGAGAACTGGGACGGTGCATGGGAAATGGCTAACAAGGTAATCACATCTGGCCGCTTTGAGTTGGAAAGAGGAAACCGTTTTGCTACTTATTCACAACTTATTCCGGAAGACAACAAGGAAACCATTTTTGCAGTACGTCGTACACTTGACAAAGATGATGATGGATACAGCCGTATGGGTAGTATGTACATCCGTATCGATGGGTCGGGTTGGGAAGAAATGTCTCCTTCTTCAAGATATTTGGAGCTTTTGGAATTGCATTTGAATGCTAATGATATGCCTCAGGACTTGCGTAGTAAATTTATCGTGAAAAGATACGTAGAAGATGGTGTAGCCGATTATACTCCGGTTGGATATCCAAATAATGTATATGAAGACTGGACGTTTGCTTATGCTGTTAAGCAAGCTAATACAGCCAATTATGAATACAAACAGTTGGATGTAGAAAAACAAGCTGACGGTACATTCCTTATTACCAAAGACGCTTCTAAATTTCAAAGCGCTACCATTCAAGAAGAAGCCTATAACACAGGTACTCGTTACTATGTAGTAGGACAGGACGGTAACAAGTATATAGGTCGTATCGAACCTAAAGTATTTGATGCTTCTACTAAGCGTGGTAAATCTTCTCTTTTCCTTGTGTATGCTATCAACAAATGTTCTTACCAGGAACAGAGCAAACATTTGTGGTCACCTATCATTTCTCGTTTGGCAGAAATGTATCTGATACGTGCCGAAGCTAATTATGAAAAGGGTGGTTCCGTACAGGCTACTTTGGATGATATCAATATCCTTCGTGAAAGAGCTGGTATACCGGAGTGGACAATGGAAAACATAGCTACTGCTGAAAGCGGAAATCCGAAAGATGTTCATAAGATTATCGAAGAAGAACGTATGTTGGAACTTGCATGGGAAGGTCATCGTCGTTTCGATGTATTCCGCTGGCGCCATACTATGGATAGAAGATATCCGGGAGGACATACCATTGCTCAGGGTGATAAGTTCTATGAAATTCCATATAACTCTCCATCAGTATGTGAGTTTATTCCACAGCTTCAATATGATGCTTATCCTTACAAATTGGAACAGAACCCCTAACAAAAACAGATTTACTAATTTAAAATGGATATACAAATGAAAAAAATATCATATTTACTTTTGCTCTTTTTCTCGGCCATTGTTTGTGGATGTTCCGAATATGAGCAACCGTATGTCGGTTACATCGTTGTAGAGCGTGCCGTATTGGATGCTGCTGCCAATTCCAGTACTACTGTGATTGCAGATACAGATATCTCTTCTGATATTGTTGTTGACAATGTAGACGCAGATTGGTGTCAGGTTTCGGTAAACGGTAAGGAAATTACCGTGACTGCAACATCTGCCAATACAGACAGCAGTTATCGTACAGCTACTGTCAGTGTAACATCCGGTTACCGCCAGGCTACTTTCACTGTATTGCAGAAGTATGATGGCCAAGAATTTTTGCAGTATGATTGGACTCGTTGGACTGCTACCGGTAATGGTGTTGAAGCCAGTGATGGTGGTGGTTATCCCAGCTTGTTTAAGGAAGAACGTACGAACTTCTGGCATAGTCCGTACAGTTATTCTGTGCCTCTTCCTTATATTTTGGAAATTGATATGAAAGAGGAACTGGAGTGCGCTATGTTCCACATCGGTAGAAGACACTATGCACCGAATGGCAACAATTATGGTACTGTAAAGACCATGAATATTTATGCCAGCACGGATAATGAGAACTACGAAAAGGTAGCTGATTTTACTTTCGCATTGCCGTGGACTGCTCCTGATGGAACTGTGGTAAAAAGCTATACCAGTCCGCTGATTCCGGCGTATGAAGAATTGGTGTTGTCTTCACCTGTCAAGGCCCGTTATTTCCGTTTGGAAATTACAGAAACCAATACGTCGAATAATGCATGCCAAGTGGCATACTTTAAAGTATTTGAAAGAATCTAGTTAAGATTTGATGAACTTTTAATACCGACTCTCTTTTGTGGAGGATGTTTGGAGATTTATTTCCGGCATCCTCCTTTTTTGTATATTACAAAACGTATGGATAGATTTCATAAAATCGAATTAAAACACTATTTTTGCACCGATTTAATAAAAATACGGTTATGGATACCATTCAGATAAAAGACAAGCGTTTCACGACTTTCATTCCCGAAGAGCGGATATTGAGAGAAGTAGAACGGGTAGCGAGTGAAATTAACCGGGATTTAGAAGGTACGAATCCCCTGTTTCTAAGTGTGCTCAACGGTTCGTTCATGTTTGCAGCCGATTTAATGCGTAACCTTACCATCCCCAGTGAGATATCTTTTGTAAAACTAGCTTCTTATGCCGGCACATCGTCTACCGGTAAAGTGAAAGAGTTGGTTGGTTTGAATGACGATATCGAAGGTCGTACAGTGGTGATTGTGGAAGATATCGTGGATACGGGAGTCACAATGAAACATTTATTGGAGACACTTCAAGCAAAGAACCCGAAGGAAATTCGTATTGCCACATTGCTGTTGAAGCCTGATAAACTGAAGGTAGATTTGAATATACATTATATAGCTATGCGTATTCCTAATGATTTTATTGTCGGTTATGGACTTGATTATGACGGCTTGGGGCGCAATTACCGTGATATCTATACTGTAATAGAGTAAGAATTATACAACTAAATATAATAATAGCATGTATGGTGTTTTTCATTATTGCTCAAACCTTAAATACATACCAATAGATATTTTTAGAAATCAAAGAAATGTACTAGATTTTTCTTTTGCATTAGCAGGATGTAAAAGTTTAGTATTAGATGCAGATTTAACTAGCGAAATATTTAATGGATGTACGAAGGCTAGAACTTTTGCTAATACTTTTTATATGCAGACAAATGGCTTTGGCAAGCTCCACGATATTTTTAAAGACTGCATTAATGCAACAGTTTTTAGTATGTGTTTCGCTAATGGGACATGGAAAAGCTCGCAACAGACACGAGGATGCTTCTATCATATTTTTAGAAACACTAACGGCAGGAATTTTAATGGTTGTTTTGATAAATCTACAATTGACTATATGACAGAAGTGTTTACAGGCATAAAAACAGCATATGATTTAAGCTATTGCTTTGCCGATTCTACAATAGTTTATAATATTGCAGAAGCTACGGATATGAGCGGGATGAGCAATTGCGATTGGAGAGATATGTTCAGAGGATGCACCAGTATCCGCAATATGGGGAGCTGCTTTAAAAACGTAAAAATTAAAAAAAATATTATAAAAGATATAGTAACAGATAAATATTATCAATATATCATTGACTTGCATGATTGTTATGATCTTGCCCTAAATATTACTGCATATAGTCTAAATTGCTATTTTAATGTAGATGGCAATAAAAAAGCTTTTTCAGTAATTAAATTTGCTGACTTAACTCTTGGTAATTTACATGAAGAAGATTCAATATCAACATTTAACATGGCATCTATATACCCAGCGAAGAACACGAAAGCAGAAAGCTCCGAAGCGACGCCTGTTGTATACGCAAAAGAAGGAACAGAATGGTATCAGATGTTGAGCGACAAAGCCGCAGACTGGGGCTTCATTCTTAAACCTCTGACGGCGGGGGCCTGATTACACGCTTCAAGCTGTTTTAAATTGTTGCGTCCAGGGACAATAAGGAGCTGAACTTATGGCTTTACCGAGAATAATCGAAACTACGGTTCACAAGACCGGGGATGAGAACGTGGAGGGCAAAAAAACCTTTTCTTCAACAATTGATGGTTCCATCACTGGCACATCGGCGACACTTCAGAGCGACATTGACGCCGCCTACGCGGCTCTTGAAGCCGAGTACAAGGCCATCAGCGGGACGACTGAAGAAGCGGGTAGCTAGCCAATTTTTGGACAGTTTTTAATATATCATGGGTAACTAACCCCGATGGAGGACACAAGATGAACAGCAATCATTATGTAGGCGAAGGCGTGAAGTTCGAGCGTATCAGAAGAATCACAGGTTGCTGACAGGCAAGCCTGAAAACATCCGGCTGTCCGGGATATTCCCGGCTTCATGCTGGTGGTGCCCAAAAATGGGCCGGAAATCAAATAATTCCAGCATGGGGATCAAGAGATGAATGAATCAAACCTTGAGTTCCGCAAAATACCGTCCCTGAAATACCTGTACGAGATCAGAGAAGACGGGCGTGTGATGCGCAACGTGAAGAGCAAAAAGCAGATCGCGATCAGGCTCGACACGCGCCATTCCCGCCCCGGATACTATGCCGCGTGGACATACGCCCTTCTGGATGGAGAACGTAAAGTCCGCAGGCACATGATCCACAGACTGGTGGCTGAATGCTGGCTTGGGCCATGCCCGGCGGGTCTGGAAGTCGACCACATCGACCGCAACCCGCGCAACAACCACTTCAGCAATTTGCGCTACGTGAACCATTCCCAGCAGATGCGTAACCGCACCCTGAGTGCAGCGGCCATCAGCAGGTGCATCGCTAACTGCCAGGCGTGGAACGCACGCATCGGCGTAGGTGTCACACTCTCCAGAGATGGAGAGACTATGTCGGCTTTCCAGCCTGTGTGTGGCGGCCTTTTTGAGCGTGGGAAACGCTTCGGCGGGGGTACGGTGTGCGAACCGACAAAAAAGGCCGGAGATCGTCTCCCCGGCCTTTCAGTTGTCTGGTTGCTAGCTGGCCTTTAAGGGCTGGTTCATTTCTTCAATCACCACCGCCAAGTAGCAGATAACGCAGTCTGGATATTACGCCGCTTTGTTTGTGCTAATGGACTATATTTACAGATAATTTATTTATGTCAGATGTGTACTATATTTTAGATATATTCTTATACAACTCTTTTGCACGTAATTTAATGTAAACAGATTTACGCATATCTTCATCACCTTTAGACTTCACAAGAGCTAACGACCATAAGTTTTTATCGATATTTCCATTTATTATTTCTTCTTCAGCCTTCCAGTAATAAG
>ENA-ORSI01002878-ORSI01002878.1-human-gut-metagenome-genome-assembly--contig:-NODE-2878-length-11710-cov-2.592535_pt1 | contig 11710 bp, 13 predicted proteins | sample MGYA00242187_ERZ509154 | MGnify/ENA primary metagenome ERZ509154 (study PRJEB26280, sample SAMEA2338627) | human gut metagenome | biome: human gut; feature: human-associated habitat; material: faeces...
GGCGGGCGCCACGTAGTGGTGGGCGGTGGTGCTCATGCAGGCCAGCGCGTAACGGAAGGTGGTGGATTCGGTTTCCGTGGCCAGAAGACGCAGGGTCATGTCCACGAAGCGTTCGGCCGGGAATTCGCCGTCACGGGTCATATCCCAGAAGGCGAGCCAGGTCACGGCGCGGGCCAGGGCATCATCGAAACGATGCAGGTTGGCTTCGGCGAATGCCTGGGATTCGGCGTCGAAACGAATCTTGGTGTAGGTCAGGTCATCGTCGTTGACCAGCACGAATGCCGGGCGCGGCTTGCCGGCTGCGGCCTCGACGATGGTGGTTTCGCCATCTACATCGAGTTCGAACTGCTCGGTGCGCACGATCTTGCCGGTTGCGGCGTCTTCGTTGTAGAAGCCGACGGCCAGGCGATGCGGGCGCAGCACCGGGTGTTCGGCCGGCGCGCTCTGGGTGAGCTTCAGTTCGGCGATGGTGCCGTCCGCGTTTACGGTCAGGCCAGTGGCGATCGTGTTGATGCCGGATTCCTCCAGCCACTTGTCCAGATTGACAAAGCATCCGGCAATCCCTTCCGCCACCGCTAAAATCGCGTCTCCAACCGGCGCGAGCAGCGTGAGCACGTGGCCGATAATGTTTCCGGCAAACTGTATGCCCTGCCATACGATGTGTAAAACCGCGAATACGCCCTCGGCGATATTGTGAAGCCTTTGCAGCGCGTCGCCGAAGAAGTTGACGGTCTTCGTCCCCTTCGTCACCGTCGTAATTTCCTTCGGCCCCAGCCCCAAAACCTCCATCAGGGCGTTGTGGGTTTTCTCTCCGTAAATGCCGTCGGCAACCAGCCCGGCGCTTTCCTGAAACTCCTTCAGCGCCGCCTCCGTCATCGGCCCGAATATGCCGTCCACCCCGGATTTTCCAAGGTCGTATCCGGCGTCTTTCAAATATTGCTGAAGCTGCTTTACCGCCTCGTCGCGCTTCCCTTTGGAAAGGTTGTCGCCAAAGAAGTCCACGCCGCCGACTGTTTCCGTCGTGGTAATATCTTCCCCGGTAAAGCTCGTGCCCTTCCCGACAATGCTAAACAGCCTTTGCAGGTTGTCGCCAAATTCCTTTACGCCGCTGCTGATGCTTAGCAGCGTGTCCACTGTCGCCGGTGGGAAAATATCGTCCATCGCGTCGCCCACGGCGGTGACGATGTTCCAAAGCGCGCCGAAAATATCCGTAAGGCCCTCGATCAGGTCTGCCCGTCCTCCGGCCTCGTTCCACGCTTTGAGCATGGAATTGCGCGCGTCTGCACTCTCGCCGATAATATCGTTAAGGGCGTTGCTCACGTCCGTCCATAGCGTTCTGGCCGCTTCAAAGTCGCCGATGATGTATTCCCAGCTCTGCGCCCAGCCAGATCCCAACGCTTCCTTCGTAGTGTCGATCAAATCCGAAAAGGTCTTGACCTTTGTGGCCGCGTCGTTCGCGTCTTCGCCCAGAGCGATAATGGCGGCTGCCTGTTCTTCTGTATAGCCCATCGCCAAAATCTGCTCTTTGCTCAAATCGCCGGTGAACTTCTGCAAAGTCTCCAGCATGACTTCCGAAGTCAGCCAGCCATTTTGAAGCGTCTCGCGGAAGGAACCTTCCTTTTCGATCATCTTGTCGATTTCGATGCCGTGAACGCGCGCCGTCTCCTTCAAGGCATCTTGAAGCACCTCGCCGCCCATGCCGGCGTTGACCACGCTATTCCAGTCCATCAGGCGAATCGTGCCCGAAGCCAGCGCCTGCGAAAGCTGATACATCGCCGTAGCAGCCTGCTGCGGTGTAGAACCGGACACGGCTGCCAGGTTCGAAATGCCCTTGATCGCCGCCACCGACGTATCAAGGTCTACGCCCGCCGCGGTAAACGTGCCGATGTTGCGGGTCATTTCGGTGAAGTTGTAGATGGTTTTGTCCGCGTAAGCGTTCAGCTCGTCAAGGGCGGCGTTCACCTGATCCAGCGTCGTGCCTTTGGAGCGCGTGTTGGAAAGGATTGTTTGTACGGAACGTATCTGCGTCTCATACTCCGAAAGGCCGGAGCGGACCGGGTCTACCGTAAGCGATTTTACAAGGTTCTTCCCCGTCGTAATGGCGGCGTTGGAAATGCGCTGCATCGCTGTTACGCCCATCACGCCCATAAAAGAGAACTTGCTGGCAATCTTGTCTACGCTAGCCGCGAGCCCGTCCAGAGAGAAACGCTTTCCGGCTTTCGTCAGCTCGTCAAGCCCCTTCGCCGATTTGCCGAAATTCAGCTTCTGCTTAAGCGTGTCCAGCGTTTTCATCGTCGTCTGCACGCCGTTTTCAAACTGCTTGTTGTCAAACTGCATCTCGACGATTCTTTGGTCTATGCTGCTCATGCCGTCGTTACCTCCCTCCATGCTTCGCTGGCGATCTTGTCAAACACGGGGCGGATCGCCGGGTTGATGTAGTCCCTTCCCTGAACCCATCCGCCGGTGCCCGTCCCGTGTCCGTATTGCAGAATCACCGCAATATTCACGTTTTGGTTCGTGTTCGTGTTCAGCCATGAAATCGTCGTCCGCGTGGGGGTGCGCTCGATTTCATACGTCCATGAAGCCGCCGTCTTGCCCGTGTCCACCGGGGTGGCTGCCGCCAGCGCTTTCACGCCTTCCTGCCCGTACTTGTCCAGCATGTTCAAATACCTCGCGCCGCGAACGGCGTTGAGAAATTTTTCAACCTTGTTGAAGTTGCCGCGGTGCTTGATGGTAACCATGCCGTCTCCTTTCCGGGCCTCAGCCGCGCGTTCCGAATTTCTTGCGCCTCTGCGCGTTGATCGAGCTGTACATCTGCGAAATCTCGCGCTTGTTAATCTTCTTGGCGGGGCCGTTCTTGCGGTTGCACACCTCGATCAGCATCAGCAGCCGGTTCAAATGCCATTTCTCGCATTCAAACGGGATTTGCAAAGTGACCATCCAGTAATAGATGATCTCGGAAGTGATTGTCTCTCGACCCGCCTTCCCTCCATTGCCGGAATCCCAGAATTTTGTGGCCGTCATGCTGTCGTCGATGTACGCGCGTATCTGCCTGATCTGCTCCAGCGTCAGCGCGTTGTATACGATTGGGTTTACGTTTTTCGTAATCGTCATGCAGCGGATGTAGTCAAGCGTCTCTTCCTCTGTGCGCTCACCTCTGGAAAGAAACGGCTTGTGCCATTTTGACTCCCACTTTGAAAGCGAGATCAGGGAATGTTCCAGTGTCAGCGTCTGTTCGCTCGTCCGGCAGAATTCGTTCGTTTCCTCCACAAAAATCTCCATCGCCGGAACCGTAATCGTCAGCATCCGCTTATCTCCTTAAAAATCAGGTGGCGGACATGAGCGTCGGTTTCGCGTTCATCGCCTCGGCCTGCGCCATCAGGTCGGCGGGAACCACGCCGCGGAAGAATTCGGCGGATTTCTCCGCGTCCGAAAGCAGCTCGAACAGCAAGTTCGAATAGGCTTCGGATTGCACAAACGCTTCCGTGGATTCGGGCGTCTTGCGGAAGAACTTGCCGTCTTCGCTCTTAACGCCATAAGCCAGCCGGATAAGCTTTTCAAACACTTCGATGACGCGGAAGTTGTCATTTGCCTTAACGATGTCGTCCATCATCTTCTCCATGCCGCCCTTGGTGCTTGCTTGCAGCTTCATAAGCTCAATCTTGGAAAGGTTGAAATAAAAATCCTCGCTGCGCTCGTTGCCGTTGTAGTCGGTGTAGGTAATCGTCTTCTTGAGCATGAAAAATAATCTCCTTTCAAACGCGTTAACAATAAAAATAAGGACGCCGCCGTTAAGCAGCGTCCCAGTCCGCATATGCTATTAGCCGCCAACACCGGAAGGCGTCATCAGGGTGATAACTTCGTCCGGCAGCGGAAGCGTCGCCTCCTCGCTCTCGTCGCCGTACAGCTTCGCCTCCAGCGCCGCCAGACAGTCGGGGTCGGCGGTTCGGGAGTCGATGGTGATGCTCGATACGGGCTTATAGCCGGTTACGTTCACGCCGGTGCAGGTGTACTCGTAAGAAAGCGTTACCGCCTCCGGGGAATCGCTCTGGGTATTGTTCGTCTTTTCAGAAGGGGAGGCGGTCGCGCCGTATATAAGATGAAGCATATAGGCGCTTTCTGCCGAGGGGTCGTTGTCGTTGCCGATGTTGGTTCGGTAGCACAGGCCAAAGCTTTTGCGGGCCTGCTGGCCGAGCGCTACGCCGTTCGCGTTCTCAATAATCGCCCGACCGTCACACTCCGCCCATTCGTCGGGGTAGGTAAAACACTCGATCGTTCCACCGAAGGTCTCCGGGGAACGCAGCGTAGCGTACTTGATGTTGTCCGCCCACAGGTCGGTCGGCTCCGCGCCGCCGGGGGTTTCCGACACGGCGGTAAGGCCGCTCCACGCCACGCCTTTGTCATAACCGGAAGAACCCATCGGGTAAAGCACGCCCTTGGATACGCCGGTTTCGAAAAATCTCTTGCCCACAAGGTCCCATGTAAGTGCAGCCATGTCGTTTCCTCCTTAGAAGTAAATATTGAATACATAGTGATACAGGTTGTCAGAAGAAAAGCACCGCTCCATTGCGCACATGGGGAGCGATGCTATCTTGTCGGGAATGTCGCTGTCGGGGTCCTGAGAGATGAAGGTCAATGTGTATCGGTGTGTCAGCAGATATACGCGGTTGTCGGCATATTTCACGTCGTTCGCGGCCTGTTCGTACACGATGCAGGGGTAGCGCATCCGTATCGTCGCTGGCGGTTGAAAGTAGACGTTTTCGCTTCCCAGCGCCGCCTTCAAAAGCTCATGTAACTCCAGCCTGCGGTTTATTGTACACACCCCCAATCGTGAGAATTAGCCGGGGGCGCTGGACTTCCACATTCGTGATTTTCCAGTAGGCCCCCATCCACGAGATGTACCGCATGGCGAAAAGGTTTTCATTGGCGTAAGCGTCCGCTACGATACTGATCTGGTTGTTCACGTTCAGATCGTCGTTCAAATGCTCGCCGTTTTCCCATTTTCGGGTGCTGCGCAAAACGTCCCCGCGATAATCCCGCTCGGTCGCCGTCTCTTTGTGTACGCCGGGCGATGTCTCAACCGTTTTGATAAACCCGATCTTGCCGGAAAACTTCGCCATTTTGATGCTCTCCTTATTCCTCCAATGTCAGCCCGCTCAGGCCGTATTCCTGCGTGACGGTTTCGCCTTCATACTTGGTCACGACCTCCACGCTCTGCGCTTCATTGTCGCGAATCAGCAATACGATGTTGCGGTCCTCGTCCAGCGTCACCGGGCCTTTGTCGCCGTTCACCACTTCCACGGTCGTCACCGCGCCTTCCGGCTCGTCCTCGATCTTCAGGGCCAGGTAGTGGCCTTCCTGTTCTTCAGATACGCTGCTGAATCCCGTATAGCCCGTCACATGCTTCAGCGTGCCGGCGATTTCCCCGTCAGAAATCACAATGCCTGATTGTAGTTCGTTCACGGTTTTCCCGAAAAGAACAGCCTCTCCCGCTTCAGGCTCGACGGAGAGGCTTACTAAGGGTCCACGTCAGTGATGTCTTCCTCAAGGGCGATTGCCGAAAGCACGCGCGTGTTCGCGCCGGAGCAGCGGGTTTCCAGCAGGCTCTTCTGCAAGTTGAAGTCAATGTCGAAGTCGGTAAAGTGGGTGATTTCGCCGCCGCGGGTCGCGCCCAGATAATAGTCGCCCATGTTGTACATGATGCCCAGCAGCTTCTTGGTCTTGCTGTCCGTCGTTTTGCGGGTTTTACCCTCAAACTGCTCCACGGTGATGATTTCGCCAACGTTCAGGGCGGCGCGCAGTTCGTTCACGTTGTCGTAAATGCGGCGGCCGTTCAAATCGCGGGCCAGAAGCATTACATTGAGCAGGTGGGGTGTGCAATAGAAGTCGGGAGCGCCGCTGCCCTTGTACTTTTCGCGCGCATACAGCAACGTCTGGATGATCGCCTCGGCGTAAATATAATTCTCGCCGAAGTTGGCCGAAGTGTTCGTGCCCTGAAGCTGCTTCTTCATCCCGGCGATGTCCACGTCCGCGTGAATGGTGTACACTTCGTCGTCCAGCCATACCGGGCGAATCTTGTCTTCGGCAATCTTGCCTTCCGCGCCGATTTCACGGCCGTCACCCAGCATGATCGCCGTGGCAAGCTCCTCGTTCAGGTTCATGCGGTCGATGCCGTACATGTAATTCACCACGTCAAAGTCGGTGATATCGATGATGTCGTCGCGATTCAACGAGCTCTTTACATACACCGTGGTCGGCTCGGTGGTTCGGTGCAGAAGGTTGAAATTGCCAACTTCTTTCTTTTGCTTTCCCTTGGTAAAGCCCTGCGCACGCATGTTCTCAATGTTGCGGACGTCCGCCTGACGGGTGCGGATGCGGGAAATCGGGCTCTTGTGCACTTTGTTGAGCACCTTGGTAATCCAGCCCTGGTCGGTGGTCAGCAATTCCGGCGCGCCGGGACGCACGTCCTTGTATTCCGGGAACAGCACCTCAATGTTGTTAATGCCGTGGGAAAGCTGGTCGTGGTCCTGCGCGTAAAGCTCCATCGCGGCGCGGAAGCTGCCTACAGTCGTCTTCTTGGCGTTTTCAAGAATCGCCGTCTGGTCGGAATGGCTAAGTACGTTCTCCTGGGTATCGGTTTCCTTGTCGAAAACATTGTGCTTCACAGTATCATCCTCCTTGTCATCCTCTTCGTCGTCTTCTTCCTCATCGGTGAGTCCGGCGGCTTCGGCAATTAAGGCGTATACAACGTTCTTCTGTTTTTCAGTCAGCGTGTCAAATACGTCGCCGATGGTTTCTTCACCATCGGACTTCTTTTCGTTAGTATTCTTTTCTTCAGAGCTCTTTTCGCTGTCGGCGTGGGAAAGCTCGAGCCCTTCGCCGGTGTAAATCACGGCCTCGTCGCTCTCCTCAAACGTTCCATCCTCGCCGTGGCATACGATTGAATCGATAAACGCCTTCGGATTCGCTCCGGCCAATACAAGGCTCACCTCTCGGATCGCGCCGTGAATAACGTCGTGGCCGCGCTGCTTGAGCTGATTGGCGAAAATAGAAAGGGCCACCACGTCGCCGTGCTTTACGGCTTCTTTGGCGGCCTTGCCCTTTTCCGAATCGTTGAAGGAGCAGTAGGCGTAAACGCCCTCCTCGCGGTTTTCCAGATTCGCGTGCCCAAGCACGTCCTCCGGGTCGTTGTGTTGATGGTTCCATACCAGCGGCACCCTGCCGCCGTCGTTGTCCTTGAAAGCGTCTTTTAGAATCACGCGGCCGTCCAAGCAGCGAACGTTGTTGCGCGTCGCCCAGCCGCTAAAGTCATACTTCATTTTGATCCTCCTCGTCTGCATGGTTTTCTTTCACCTCCGGCGCGGGTAAACGCGGCGTTTCCGCGGAAGCGCTTATGTTTTTGTTGCGCAGAATGTCGGCGTTCGGGTCGTCGGAAGGCTTCATGCCAATGATCTGGCGCACCTCGTTGCTGGTAATGATTTCGTTTCTGGTCATCTTGTCAGAAATCTCCGCAAGCTGGCCTACCGGCACCAGCTTAAACGGGTCGCGGAAGAACATGATGGATTGCCGCTGCGAGCGCGCGGTCTTGGTCAGAAACTTGCGCTTCATCTCGTCCACAATCGCAGCGATGATTGGCTCGATGGTGCGGTTATTGTAATTGAGCGTTGTCTGCTCGTCCGCCGTACCGTCCATGACGCTCTGCGTCATCCCCAACTGGCTGTAAAACAGGTTCGTCAAGTATTCGATCTGCTTCATCAGGTTGTTTTCGATGGGCCGGTTAAGCTGCACCACGCGCTCGGATGCGTCCATATAGGCCACGCCGTATTTGGAACGCGCCAACTGCTCCTCAATCTCGCTCCGGCGCTTTTCCGCATTTCGCTTACGAAGGTCGCTTCTCGTGGAATAGGGAAGCTGAATAATCATGTCCAGCTTTCCAGAGCAGTTCTTTTCATCCACCGCGTCCATGAGCGCCAGCTTCCGCATCAGCCTCTGCGCTGTGGAATTCGGCTCGTTTACAACGGCAAACAGGGGGTTTTCCACAATCGCCACCGCCTTTTTCGGCAGCGTCACTTCCTCCTGCCTGCCGGTTTCCTCGTTGTAGAGCCGCACCCGAACGTGCTTCGGGTACCATTCCACAATCTTCCCGGTCCGCATCGAATGAATATCGACGGAACCGGAAACCTTCGGGTTTACGCTCGTATCCACCGGAACCACCGCCACGCAGCCCTCGTCCAGCATCGATGCCACAATATCCTGCCGGAAGGCCCGTCCCGTCTGGTCGATGTTCGCCTCCAGCGTAAGGCATGTGTTCAGTCCGGATTCAATGGTAGAAATATAGCGGCCGTTCTCATCCAGCCGCACGTGCTGAATGTCTACGGCCGCCGCATCCATCGCGATCCTGTTGAATACCGAAGCCACAATCGAGCGCTCGTTCCCCAGCGTAAACCTTGGTCTGTCCGGCCGGTAGGAATATCCCGGCCCGACGTCGAATCCTGCGCCCGTGGGGTCGCGGTTTCGAAACGCGTTCCATGCGTGTTTCAGCCTGTCCGTAAAAGCCATTTTGACGTTACCTCCTGTAATCGAAAATGAGCGGATTTATCTTCGTCAAATATAAGGATAAAATCAGAATTCGCCATGGACCGGAAAAACGACCATTACTTGAGAAGTGCTTTTTCTCCGCTTGACAAAGCTGGCAAAATGGTTTATACTTTGTATAAACTAAGAGGGAGGCGTGCTCATGCAGGTATCCATCAAGCCGTGGGGGAACAGTCAGGGAATCCGCTTTTCACGGGAATTTCTCGCCTCTGCGGGAATCAGTCCCAATGATGTGTTGACTGCGCAGGTCGTTGACGGCAAAATCGTGCTGAGCAAACAGTTTCAGCACCGCACATTACGGCAGCGCGCCGCCGCCTTCAATGGGGAGCTCAATCTTTCCGGCGAATATAACTGGGGAGAACCGATGGGAAACGAGGTGTGGTAATGGTTTCCGTTGAACAAGGCGATTTTTTGAAGGTCGATGGCATCCAGCACCCCGTCATCGTGGTTAGCAATAACGACTTTAACCAAAGTGGAAAGGCGATCGTCTGCCCGATCTTGAAAAAAGCCGCTCCAGGTCCGCTTCACATTGAGCTGCGAAAGACGGAGGTCGAAGGTTATGTCCTGTGCGAGCAGGTTCGCTATTTGGACCTCGCCGCGCGGCACTTTTCCAAACTGACCGCTGCGCGTTACTTCGATATCATGGATATCTCCGACGCCGTCGTGAGTATGTTTGAATATCTGTAAAAGATATTTTGATATGACATTGAAAATACTACCACGCGCCTCTACGCCGGTTTTTGGACGAATTAGCCTTTCTATGCCACGATTCATGCCTTTTGGATGCGGATCGTTGCGTGGACTTACTCGCGACACTGGTTCCGACCTCTTGCATTACTTCATCTCCGTCGAAGATGATAAGTGGATCAACGCCTTCGCGACCATTTTTATTTGAACCAACACCCGCTTCGTCTACCATAGCATTGTATCCGCGCTTGCGAAGCTCTTTGATGACCTTTTCCCTGTTTGCTGTGGATGTTCCAAAGGAACGCGTAGTCTCCATGAATAGATCATCAACAGATATATTGCGATATCTATCTACATAATTCTTTTTAACTTCCGCTCGAACTTTATCAGCGTATTTGGAAAACTGTGCTTCGCTAACGTCTAGAATACCATCGGTATCTGCCATACCATAAACGGACTCTATAAGGGCCCAACTGTTGTTGCTGAAAAATCTCTCAACATATGCTTTTGCGTTTTCAAGGGCAATTTCTTTTTTATTATCCTTGCTTTGAAGCTCTTGGATGATACTTTTTACCTCATCATGAAATCTCATCTCCTTTGTCACTCGAACGCGTCCCGGTTGATCTTGTAAGCGACGTAGGCGTCCATCATCGCCGCCACCGCGTCGATCTTCTGGTCGTAGCGCTTTTTGTGCAGCTTGCGGTTGCCGTTGGTGTCCTCGATTACCACGCAGTTGCCCATGGAATAGGTCATCAAATCCTCGTCAAACAAAAGCATTCTGTCCTCGGACAGCTTCTTGAGCTCTCCAAGGGGAACGGATTCCGTCTTCGCGCCCTGTATCACCTTCTCTATGCCAAACGGCCCGTTGTCCGTCTCCCATCTGGCGATGAATTCCTTGGCGTTGTATGGGTCAAACCCAAGGCAGCGGACGTCGTAGCCGCTTTCTTCAATGTAGCGGTCAAGATCGTCGTACACATCCATCATGTCGAGCACCGTGCCCTCAAGCACCACAAGGCTTCCTTCGCTGATAAACCCGTCGTACTTCAAACGCATGGCTCCCGGTAGCCGTGTCAGCGTTCGAGATGTGATGTAGTTGCGCGTCTTTACGCCGAACGCCCCATCGCGAAGCGGGAACAGAAATGTAAACGAGCAGAAGTCGTCTCCCTGCGAAAGGTCGGCTCCCAGCGCGCAGGCCATCTGCCAGTATTCGCGGCGGCGGTGGGGGAGGGTTTCTTCATATGTGAAGTAATAGGTATATCCCTCCATCGGAATCCCGAACCGCTTTGCCAATATGTCATTCCGGTTCATCGGCGAGGTTTCCGCCTTTTCCACAGCCTCCTGATAAACCTCATAGCTCACCGTCTCGCCAAGATTCGGGTTGGCCTTGATCCACATGTCCGGGTCGCCCACCTCGTCCTGCGAATCCAGGCAGTAATACCATATGGATACGTTCGGGGCTGGGCGGTCGCCCTTGAGGATCGTCATCAGGTCCATTTTGATGGTGTCCCCAACGCCGCTTCGAATCGTTCCCTCCGAGCTGGTAGCGATAATCAGATAATCGTCGATTTTCTGTGCGCCCTGCTCTATGGCCTCGATGGGGTTTTCCCGTATCTCGCAGGAAAGCCATTCGTCGATGGTCGCCACCTTGCAGCGCAGGCCCTGAAGTTTGTCGATGCTCATCGGCCGCACTTCCAGAAGCGAATTGGTCAGAAAATCCTCCACGCCTTTCTTTGTCGGAGAAAGTTTTGCCCGTTTCGCCCGGGAACCGGTCGTGTTTTGCAGCGAACCTTCAGTTAGAAACTTGAAAAGCGGCCCCTTTGCCCTGGCGATGGCCGTCTTGATGGGGGATATGATTTCTTCCGCCTGCCGCATCGTCGGCGCGCAGGTGATTTGATGGGTGGTCGATTGGTCGGCAACGAGATAATAGGCCTGAAAACAGGAATCATACAGCGACTTGGCGGCGCTTCTGGCCACGATCAGGTATTGTACGTTCGTAAGCCGCTTCCGTATCCGCTTGAGTACATAACGTCCCCCGTAGCCATCCTCATTGGGCACGTACACGCTTTTTTCCACGAAATAATACCAGCATAGCACCTGCTCCGCCCATAACTTGAAGGTGAAAAGCAGCTTCAAATCCGAGCCGTCCGTCAGCGTCAACTCCGTCTCGCAAAAATCGATAAACCGTTCCGTCGGCTCCGGGTCGTAATAAATTCCCGGGTTGTCGATCAGCGCTTCGATGCGCCGCATCTCCATCTCTATATATCGGTTGATCCGCGTCTCTCCGCGCAGTACCATCTCCCGAAACACTCCGTAATAATACGGAACGGCAGTATTGGATAAAGACATGGATTATTTATCCTTTTGGCCTTTCTTGGGATTGACGATGTCTTTTCCGGCGAGTTTGTTTATCATCGTCCCAATCGCGTAA
>ENA-ORSI01002880-ORSI01002880.1-human-gut-metagenome-genome-assembly--contig:-NODE-2880-length-11708-cov-9.984124_pt1 | contig 11708 bp, 12 predicted proteins | sample MGYA00242187_ERZ509154 | MGnify/ENA primary metagenome ERZ509154 (study PRJEB26280, sample SAMEA2338627) | human gut metagenome | biome: human gut; feature: human-associated habitat; material: faeces...
CCTGCGTGGTGGTTATATCGGAATGCCCGAGCATCCGGCTGATGGTTTCAATCGGCACTCCGGCTTCCAGCGTAATCAGCGAGGCGAACGAGTGACGTGCCTGATGATAGCACAAGGTACTGCTCACCCCTGCAAGAACGGCGAGCGATTTCATGTGTCGGCGGAGGTTTGGATGGTATATTATCGGGAACAGCGTCGGGCGGTTGTCGTCATGGTATTTCTCTATTAGGGCGAGTGCTTCGGGCAGCAACTTCACGCTTGCCCGAAGCTCGTTCTTCTTGCGGCGATATTTCAGCCAGAGGCTCCCATCGTCGTCCGTGTAGAGGTTCTCACGGGTGACGCTCACCGCATCCGCATAGGCGGTTCCCGTATAGCAGGCAAACAGGAAAAGGTCGCGGACGAGTATGTGTGTGGTGCGCCATGCGGGTATCTCCACGTCACGGATTTTCTCGAAGTCCTCGCGGCTCAATGCCCTCGGTGTACGTTCTGTCTTTTGAGGCAGAGTGAAATTGGCAAAATGGCATCTTTCCGCATACCCCTCCTTGTAGGCTATGCGGCATACCTTTTTCAAGATGGCGAGATAGTGGCGCACGGTGTCCACCGCCAAGCCTTTCACGTCCATCACGAAGTTCTGGTAGTCGTGTATGAACTGTTCGGAAAGTTGCCCAAAAGCGATGTCCTTCGTCTTGAACTGCCACTCGATGAATTCGCCCAATGTCCTTCTCATGTAGTAATAGCCGGGGTAGGTTCCTTTGGCACGGTCGATGCCGATACGTGCCTTCAAGTCCTCGCAGATGCGGTCGGTCATTCTCAGCAGGGTCATCTGCGTATCCATACTGCCTTGGAACAAGTCCTTGACTGCCGTAGCGTCAAAGTCCTGCCCACGCTCCACCAACGTATCAAACGCCGCATTGACCGCAAGCAGCAACTTGTCCAGTTTCGCGTTGGTTTCCACCGCCTCGCGGCTCTTGCCGTCCAGACGGCTTTCCCTTGCGTTCCACAACTCCGGCTTGCACGACAGTTTGCATCCGAACTGCGCCATCGTGCGGTTCACCGTTATCCTTCCCATTATCGGGGCTTTGCCCGACTTGTCCGTTCCGCTCTTTTTCAGGTAGAGCAGCACCTTGAATTTTTCAATTTTCATACGCTTACTGTTTTTGTCGCAAAATTAATTTATGAGTAAGCGTCCATTGATTTGCAGAACGGTGCGTATCAGCGCAATCGGCACGGGCGTACAACAATTTCATTTTCCGTGCGTTACCTGTCCTTGCTTCGGTAACTGACTGCTAACGGCTTGGTAACTGAAATGGTGCAATATTCCGCACTCCGTTGCGTTTCCGACATTTGGCAGAATAGTGAAAAACCGCTCATTTCAAACGGGTTACGTTTTATCGTTACTTGTTTACCAACGGCTGCTTTGTGGGTTCTGTTCCATGATCTCCGGCATACCTACGCAACCCTGCAACTCGCCGCAGGGACAGACCTTTACACCATATCAAAAATGCTTACGCACAGCACTGTGGCAACAACACAGGTCTATGCGGATGTGGTGAACGACCTGAAGCGCAAGGCTTCCGAACAGATAACGCTAAAATAACCGGAACAGGACAACCAAAGTAAAAAGACTGAATATGGGTAACATCACATTTGAACAACTGCCGCAGGCTGTTTCCACCCTGATAGAACGGGTGGAACAGCTTGCCGGAAAGGTGGACGAGGTACTGTGCAAGGCGGCAGGAAAAGACACGGGCAAGCGCAGCCTGCTTTCCCTTGAAGAAGTCGCCGCCCTGCTCGGCAAATCGGCTTCCACCATCTATGCCATGACTTCCGAAAAGCGCATACCGTATCGAAAGCGTGGCAACAAGCTCTATTTCTTCGAGGATGAAGTCATGCAGTGGATTGAACAGGGCGGAACATCGGGGACAGGCAGCGAGGAGGATTTCAACAGACGGCTCGAAGCGTTGCGCAGCGGCAAGAAACGCAAGCCGGGCTCTTTACAGACGGACAACAAACAACAAACCTTATGAAGACAGAAGATTTGACAGCCGCCATCGCACGATATGACCCTCTTTTAGCTGATGCGGTCGGCAAAATGGTAGGCTACATTCAGGACAGGTGGGCAGCACCGTACCCCTCAAAGGAACAGACGGAAGCGGTCAAAGCCTACCTCCGTTCCGTCCATGCGGACGGTGACGGCACGATGAGCGAGAACAACATCGCCCACCGCAGGATTGCCACGCAGAAGATAACCATCAGTGCCATCCGTGTGCTTGACCATGAACAGCTTGACCGTTTGCAGGATGTGCTGAACCGCATCGCAGCGGACAGGGAATACCACATGCCGGAACACGGGTATGGCATGGGCAGGTAGCTAACCGGTGTAACACCTATAAATATCATAGACTATGTGCAAGAACGAACAGACCATACATTACTGCACCATCCTTTCCGCCGGGCAGTGGGATTTCCTTTTGGACGGCAAAGCCGCCATCGACAGGCAGAAGTGCCTGCACAGGCTGATGACCGCAGCCGTGCGGACAAATACAGTTCTTCATATCAAGGGCGTTGAGATTGCCTTGGAGGTGGGACAGGCGGCAGCTTCCGATGTGGAACTGGCAGAGTACATGGGCTGCAACCGAAAGACCATCGGAAAGCTCATCGACAGTTTCAACAGGCTCGGTATGCTGACCACCCGAACCAACAACCGCACTTCCGTACACACCCTGCATTTCCTGACGGGGTGGTATGTGGATGGTGTCCTGCTGACCAACCCCCATTATGTCAAGCCTGCGGCTGTTTCCAAAGGACAGGCAGTCGAAGTACGGACACCATACTCTAATGATATGCCGTTGGAGGATAAGCCGTGTACCGTGCCGGACGGTTGCCAATGCCCAAGACAGGATGCGGACAGCATGGCAGGCGGAGCAGCCACCCTTTCTTCTTCCCTATGTTCGCCTGCAGTTTCCGACAGGTCAGAGGACAGAGCGGATGCGGAGGGCAAAACAGACAATCCTCATATCGCAGACAATGACAACGGACAGCATGAAAACAATCCCGTAGAAAGCCCGAAAGAGGTACAGGACGGCACGATTGACGATGTGGACGACCTCGACATAGCCGGGAGGGACTGACGGGCGCACAGCGCAGGATTTCAGCGGTACTCCGTTGGCGTGGCGTGACTGACTGGGCTTGCCCAGATATAGCCCACTATAACTTCTCCGCTGCGCTCCGAAGTTGTGGGCTCTCCCGAGGGGCTTATGGCTCTGCCCTAAGAACCCGGCAAGGACTTTCAGCCCTGTGCAACCCGACCAAAGAGTGACCTCCTCTTTGGAAACTCCGCTTAGTGGCTTCCACCCCTAAGAACCCGGAGCAGGAAGTGACCCTCTCCCTGCACCCACCGATTAAGGCTCTGCCCTAATAACCCGAAGTGAAACCCAAAATACAGACAAGCCTATGGCACAGAAGACATCCATCAACATCAAGCCGTGCAACATCGGCAGCAGTGAAGCGCATAACAAGCGGACAGCGGAATATCTCGCCAATATCCGCAGGGAGAAATTTTACATCCGTACTGACCTCATGGCCGGAAACGAGGCATGGGTATCACCTGATTTCGGTGAAGCCACGCTCACCGACCGCTACAATCAGATAGCCGCAATGGTCAAGGAAAAGACAGGTCGGGCGATGCAGACCAAAGACCGGGAACGGGTAAACAAGAAGACAGAAAAGGTGACCATCGTCCGTGGCAGCACTCCGCTCAAGGAGGGCGTGGTCGTCATCAAGGACGACACCACGATGGAACAGCTGCGGCACTTCTGCGAGGTGTGTAAGCAGAGTTGGGGAATCACAGCCCTGCAAGTGTTCATCCACCGTGACGAGGGACATTACGGAATACCCGGCAACAATGCCACATGGAAGCCCAACTTCCATGCTCACATCGTATGGGACTGGATGAACCACGATACGGGAAAGTCCTGCAAACTGGACGAGAAAGCCATGAGCGAGATGCAGACGGTTTTGGCTGAGTGTCTTGATATGGAAAGGGGCACCTCAAAGGAGGTGACGGGCAAGGAACATCTGGAGCGCACGGACTTCATCATCGCCAAGCAGAAGCAGGAAGCGGAACAGGCGAAAGCCGCAAGGCAAGCCGCCATCGCCGCCAAGGAGGAAGCCGAAGCAGAACTCATGTTTGTGGAGGGCGAGAACAAGGCGAAAGAGCAGTACCGCCATTCCCTCGACAGCGAGATTGCCGAAAAGGAGAAACAGTTAAAAGACGAGCGAAAGGCAAAAGTGGACAGCATACTGGACAGCTTCGGCAGCCTTGTCGGGGTCGGCAAGTCCGCAGCGGTCGAAAAGGAAAATGCCAAATTGAAAGCCGAGAACGAGCGCATGAAGAAAGCCTTTGCCGAAGCCGTAAAGGAAAAGGCGGAAGAACGGACAAAGGCATTGACCGCAGAAAAACAGAAAGCCGAAACGGAGCGTGACAGGGCTTTGGTGCAGAACCGCTCACTTGTCATTGAAAGGGATAAGGCACTGCGGCAGCTTCAGGAGCAAAAGGACGGCGAGCGGCAGCGTATCAGTCAAGCGGTGAGCCAGGCAACGGCGGAGAAAGACAAGACCATTCGCCTGTTGCAGAGTACGCTGAGAGCGAGCAGGCATATCTTAAGCCTGTTTGCGGATATGCTCTACAAGGCAAGCGAAGTATTCAAGCGAGCCATAGATGCGATTATCCATTTCGGCACGGAGCAGCACAAGTCATTTTTCGCCCCATCAGAAGCCGCCGACATCAAGAGTGTGATGCAGGAGTACGGGGAAACGACCGAACAGCAGAATGCGGTCGGCGCATGGCTCTGTGACTATGCGGAGAGCCGTCAGACTTTTGACGAAATAAAACATCGCCATACACTCAAAGAGGTTGGCGATGTCGCAGAGGGAAAGTATGACTGGAAAATCGGACAAAAAAGAGAGATACAACGATAGTAATATTCCAAACTCTAATTTAGTTATACACATTCCTATGCTTTATATTGAGATAGAAATCATAAAACCGTTCTTTGATTTCATCACGTACCCTGCGAAATTCGCTATCAATAAATTCAGGTGGCCCTATGGCTTCGGAGGGGTCATCAAAACCAATATGCAAACGGTACTTTACTAATCCGACAAATGCCGGACAAGTTTCATTTACATTCCCACATACGGTTACAACATAGTCCCATTTTCTGTCAAGATATTGTCTCACATCTTTTGGAGTATGTCCCGATATGTCAATTCCGATTTCTCGCATTACCGAAACCGCTTTGGAATTGACCTGTTTGGCAGGATGTGTACCTGCCGAACAAACCTCAAGGGTTTCATCAAAAGATTGCAGGATGCCGTGTGCCATTTGGCTACGGCAACTATTACCTGTACATAGAATCAATACATTCATAACATTCGAATAGTAATTTTATATTTTACATCCGAGATTTAAAAGCAGATAATTTTCCCGTTTACCATTGGGAGTTTTCCAACTTTGATAATTTGGAGATATTCTTATCTGCTCAATAGGGGAATATTCAAATCCGCAAATAATAGTATGACCATCAAGACCATGCTTCATATCCTCAGCGGTACCAAAATAGTCAAAACGTCCGTAGATATGCATCTTTGGTGTTATATCGACTGTTGCATAGACCGAATATCCATCAGCGTCAAGATTGGAATCGAATTTGTAATTAAAAGCCCTGTTATATTCTGCTCCAATAGAAAAATATTTATTATCATAGCCTATAAAAGCAGCAAGGGAATATTGGTCTTTTTGGACAGCATTGTCCTTAATCTGATATTTTGGAACATTGTATATGTCACCATATAATCTAAGCATAAGTCCTTTTACCGGTTTCAGCGTTACGCCTGCCCCGTATTTGTACTTGTTATCCATGTTCTTAAATTTACGGCCTTCTCCATTTGTCAAGGCAATATCCACAGAAACAACAGGAGAAAATTCATATCCTGCTATTATACCGATGTCTTCACAGAATGCGAATCCATATTCCTCCTGAAATGACTTGAAAACATATCTATGTCCCCAAAAATTTTCTTGCTCAGAAAACTGTTTCAAGTTTACCAAACCTGCTGACACGAAAAAACCATATCCTTTCCAATCCACTTGTGCATTTTTCAGGTAACCGTTGAATTTCGTATTGCCATTGTCATCTGTCAATGTCTCTATATTCATAACAATTTTAGCAGTAAGACCTTTAACAAAAAAAACTTCATATCCTATGAAAGCCCGGTCAAGATTGGTTTACCGCTAAACCGGGAAGTTTGTTCCACCTTTTGAGCGGAACAAACATGAATCCCGGCAAATTAACTAATTATTAATAAAACTGCTTTTTTCATTGCCGATTAAAAGAAATAGCCAAATACAAAACCGGCCAAAGTAGCCATGACAATCACCAAGGCAACATAGACAACTGTTTTCTTAGTTCCCAAAACCCCACGGATGACGAGCATATTCGGGAGGGACAATGACGGACCGGCCAACAGCAAAGCCAACGCAGGCCCCTTACCCATGCCCGAAGCCAACAGGCCTTGGACAATAGGAACTTCGGTCAGCGTTGCAAAGTACATGAAAGATCCGGCGAAACTCGCAAAGAAGTTCGACAATAGTGAGTTGCCTCCAACAGCCCATTCAATCCAACTGTTCGGAATTATGCCGGCTATGGCGGTATCATCGTGTGTCGAACCTAACAGGAAACCGGCGAAAATCACACCGACCGCCAATAACGGCAATATCTGTTTGGCGAATCCCCATGAGGCAAAGACCCATTCTCTGTTTTCTTCTTCCCTCTTATCGAAAAGCAGGATTAAAGATAATGTCGCAATAGCCACAATCATCGGTACAAGCGGCACTAATTTCGCATTGTCGATAAGCAGATTGGAAAGAAATGCAGAAATGGCGGTTGCGACAGCACCGAGCGACACCCACAGCAAACTCAGTTTCAGAATCCTGACCAGAGACCAGCATAGCAGGAGAGCCAATGCTCCGGTTATGTACCATTTGTAAGTAAAGATACTATACCATAGTCCTGTATCGGAAGCGGCAGGCGCCCCCCAATTAGCAAACACAAGGATGAGAACCAATGTAAAGAAATGAACCGAAGTCTGCCACATCGGGCGTTTTTCGGGAGGAGGAACGATGTTCATCTGTTCCTCTTTTTTGGCTTTTTCCTCTTTACGGAAGATAAGAGACATCAGCAGTCCGATAACGACTGCAAAGGATATTGCACCGACTGTCCGGGCAACTCCCATTTCAAACCCTAAAATACGGGCGGTCAGTATAATAGACAATATACTGATGGCAGGCCCGGAATATAGGAACGCTATCGCCGGCCCTAATCCTGCACCACGTTTATAAATACTTGTAAAAAGGGGCAGAATAGTACACGAGCAGACAGCGAGAATACCTCCCGATATGGCGGCTACCGTATATGAAAGCCATTTTTTCGCATTCACTCCGAAATATTTGAGTACCGAACCCTGACTGACGAACACGGCTATTACACCCGCAATAAAAAAAGCTGGCAGCAGACACAGTACCACATGTTCCCGTGCATACCATTTTGCCAGGTCGAGCGTCGCGTCTATGGCAGTCATGAAACTTTCACTTCCGAGCGGCAGAAAAAATATCACCGTGAAAGTTACGATAATCCACAGGAGAATTTTAAGTTCCTTTTTCGTATCCATAAGTGATTGCCTTAAATGCCTAACATTTGTTTTATTTCGCTTTCAGATGGTACATGCCCCTTTATTCTTACACTACCGTCCGCTACAACTGCGGGTGTTCCCATTATATTGTAGTTCATGATTTCTGTGATGTCCTCTATTTTGGAGAGTCTTATATCGAGATTATTGTCCTTGATTACTTTCTCGATAGCCTGATAAGTCGCTTTGCATTTGGAGCACCCTGGTCCTAAAACTTTTATGTCTTTCACAACCGGTTTGGCTGGGGCTTGTTTATCTTCGCAACAAGTGGTTGCAGGTTGTCCGGGCTCCTCTATAATCAGATTGTCACCGCACGAACATGAACAGGACTTCGGAGAGAACAGTGAAGCCCAAAATCCTTTTTTGTTTTCTTTCTTGCTTCCTTTTTTAGTTTCCATTTTTGTTAAATTTTATAGTAAAACATTGAATAAATACCCCGTTATTACGGCCGTAAGGAATATCACGGCTACAATCATAGCTACAAGTTTCTTGCGGAAAATACTGGCAAGCATAGTCATTTCCGGAATCGCCATGCCTGCACCGCCGATAACAAGAGCAATGACAGTTCCGATTCCCATGCCTTTGGACATCAATGCAACACCAATAGGAATGGCAGTTTCTGCACGAATATATAATGGGATTCCCAGAATGGCGGCAACCGGAATTGCGAAAAAGTTATCAGGCCCAGCTATTTTCAATACGAAATCCTGCGGCATATAACCATATATTCCGGCTCCAAGGGCAACGCCTATCAGAAGATAACCCAATATCGGGCGTAAACTGCCCCATGCGGAAATAAACGCTTCCTTCAATTTGCGTTTTACAGGCCACGCCCTTTTATTTTTTTCCGGTTCGCCATGCTTATTCCGAATACGAACATTCTTTACATACCGTTGCATTCCTATTTTTTCTAATCCGAAGCCGAACACTACCGATGCAACAAAGGTGATGATAAAATAGGCAATCATGGCTTTCACGCCTACCAATGTACCCAACATGCCTATGATGATAGGATTGAGCAACGGTGAAGCTATCAGAAATGACATAGTACTGCCGAAAGGCACTCCGGCATTAAGGAAGCCGACCGTCATCGGAATAGTGGAACAGGCGCAAAAAGGGGTAAGCGCACCGAATCCCGCCGCCATCACATTGCCAAGGATACCACGCCCTGATAACCAACCCTTGATTTTCTCCTGCGGGATATACATCAAGATTATTTCCACTGCCGCACTGATAAGCAGAAATAAAGCTATCAGTTCAAAAGTGATAAACACAAAATACTCCAATGTTTCAACCAATGTATTCATTGTCACAAAAATTTCTCAATACATCATTATACAGTAATAAACTCCGATACCTACAAACACACATCCGACTATCCGGTTCAACCATTTCTGAAAGGACTGCATCCTGCCGTAAAAGCTGCCTATGCGTTGGACGCTGAACGCCAATATCCAAGCGACAATCAAGACTGGCAATGCGGTAGCCACGGCGAACAGTACCGGTAGCAGGTAACCTGCGGAAGCGGTAGCAGACATAGGTATCAGCATTCCGAAATAGAACACACCGCTTGTAGGGCAGAACGCCATGGCAAACAACATTCCGAGAAGAAGCGCACCGAGCCCTCCTTTGCGTGCCAGTCCCTCTCCGCCACCGTTGAAACCAAACGAAGGTAATTTGAACCTGTTGCCAAGCAACATGAATAGTCCGATAAGCAACAGTGCAGGCCCGAGAACAAGCTCCCCGTATTTGCCTATGAAATTCTGTACACCAAACAGGCTTGCACCTTCTCTCAATATCAGAATCAAGACTATACCTAATACCGTATAGGCAATGACACGGCCGAGCGTGTATAGCAATCCGTTCAGGAATATCCTGCGACGGTTTTCAATGTCTTTGCCGATAAATCCGATGGCGGCTATATTCGTAGCCAACGGACAAGGTGAAACGGCCGTAAGCAATCCTAAAAGAAAAGCCGTCAGCGCAGGAGTTGTACTGCTATCCAATAATGTCTGTAAATACTCCATAGGATTGTTTTTATTTCAGCATTCCGTTAATTCTTTCTATTATCCCGCTTTTGAATGCGTCGGGCGCTGTCCGGGCATTTGCAAAGGCGTACTCGGTCAGGTTTTCATAAGTCTCCTTTCCGTCTTTCCATTTGCTTATGAACAGAGACGACCAAGTAACTTCGTACTTTTCGGCAATCTTTTCATTCTCTGCCTTGGAAATGTCGATTGTCTTAAAAACGACCGTCCCATTTTTAAGTTCATCTGCAAATTGCGTTTCTATGGCTTCTTTGGTGTTTTTTTCTATTGCCATACATGTTGCACAACGCTGTTTGCCATGAAAATACAAAATTTCCACACAGTCCTTTGCCTCTTGCGGTTGCGATTGCTCCACTTTTACGGTATTATCCTTTTTTGTCCCATTGCCGCCACAAGCGGTCAAGCCTAAACAGATGGCCACAGCCAAAATAATTTTGTTCATATTTCTCTTTTTTATTGGTTAATTATTTGTGTTTGTAATTCGTAGAACGACGAACATATTATTCAAAAAAAATTGTCGCTATCCGCAACAATTTTCTTTTGTGCGCAGTCTTTGTCCCAAAAACTCGGAAAACAGTTCAGATGCGATTTTCCAGTTCTCCCGGTTGATACAATATTTCACTTTCGGTGTTTCTATCTCGCCTTGTATCAGTCCCGCATCTTTCAACTCTTTCAAGTGTTGTGAAACAGTCGCCTTGGCAATGGGCAGAACCTCGTGAATATCTCCGAAAAAACAACTGTTTTGCTTTATCAGAAATTCGAGGATTGCTATTCTTGCCGGATGCCCCATAGCTTTAGCAAAGCGCGCAAGCTGTTCCTGTTTCGTTGTATATTCTTTATTATCCATTGTTATTTGTATTTCTATTGTTCGCAAAGTTACGAACATTATTCGTATTGCCAAAATATTATGAAGGAATTTTTATGGTATAGTGAAAAAACGTTTTCACTATATCAGTAAGTGATTCAAAATCGGATATTTTTATTTCATTTTATAGTCCTTTGTACCTTTATTGATTTTCGAAATATAAAAGCCACTGATTTCCAATAGCTATTAACAATTCCCCGACAATTCCGTTGCAGTTTTGACCTCACTCCGAGCGGCCATCAGCAAAGTGTAAAAATGACTACCGTTTGTTAAGTTTTTGTTAAATCTTCACCTAAACCCACCTTTTTCTTTTCCTCTTTGCTTCTTCCAAAAACGGCTTTTTCACCCTGTTTCTTACAGCGATTATTTTTGTACCGATATTTTCTTATATCGCTGATAATCAACTATAAATACTCTCTCATATGTATTCCACATGAACTCGGTCGTCCGCCAGTTGTTGGAACAGCAGACGGATGTGGTCATGGTGGACACGGGCGACTCCTACGAGGGCATCTGCGGCTACTACGGCGGCACGTACATCTCCTATTCCAAGGAGAAGCCCATCTCCATGAACCCCTTCAAGGTCACGGCGGAGGAATACGGGCTGAACTTCGGCGAGAAGAAGAATTTCCTCAAATCGCTGGTGTTCCTCATCTTCAAGGGCAGCACATTCCCCAGCAAGATAGAGGACATGATAGTCAACCAGACCCTCGTAGAATATTACGATGCCTATTTCCATCCTTTCGAGAAATTCACGGAAAAGCAGCGTGCAGAGTTGCGGCAGAAGCTACTTGTAGACGCCAAGATGGAGGATGACTACGAGAAATACAACCACGAGATGGAGGACATCGACCGCCTGATAAACGCCAATGACCAGCCGGAAGTGCCGGAAAGCCGCGCCCTGCTGCTCCCCTCGGAAGTCAGGCGCATGAAACTCGTCCGCCAGTGCCGTTCGCTCATGGCACTCATACGAGACAAGGCCGCCTCGGAGTCCGAAAGGGAACACGCCGCACATATCGTGGAGAAATACCGCAAGGAGCTGTACGAGA
>ENA-ORSI01002882-ORSI01002882.1-human-gut-metagenome-genome-assembly--contig:-NODE-2882-length-11706-cov-3.201270_pt1 | contig 11706 bp, 9 predicted proteins | sample MGYA00242187_ERZ509154 | MGnify/ENA primary metagenome ERZ509154 (study PRJEB26280, sample SAMEA2338627) | human gut metagenome | biome: human gut; feature: human-associated habitat; material: faeces...
TTCCCGTAGCCGACAGCCGCAAGCGAAAGTGAACAGAGCAGCGAAACGCGCAGCTCCTTCCAAAGCACGCTGAAGATATCGCGCGGTTCGATCTCGCCGAGCGAAAGCGCACGGATAACGGTGACGGAGCTCTGGCTTCCGGCATTGCCGGAGGTATCCATAAGCATCGGGATAAACGCCGTGAGCGCTATGACCTTGCCGAGCGCTTCCTCATAATGCGAGATTATCGCGCCCGTGAGCGCCGCGGAGATCATCAGCAGCAGAAGCCACGGTATGCGCGCAAGCCAGGTCTGTATAACACCGGTGCGGAGATATGCCTTGTCCGAAGGCGTGATAGCCGCCATTTTTTCGATATCCTCCGTCGCCGCATCCTGGACGATATCCATCGCATCGTCGAAGGTCACGATTCCTACAAGACGCATATCGCCGTCCACGACCGGCATCGCAAGGAAATCGTAATGGCTCATCTTCATGGCGACGGATTCCTTGTCCTCGTCGGTAGTGACATAAATGACATCGGTATCCATCAGCTCCGAAACAAGCGTGTCCGGATCGTTGAGCATAAGCTTTTTTGCGGTGACAACGCCGACAAGCTTTTTGTAATGGTCGGTCACATAGTAGGTATATATCGTTTCCTTGTCAACCCCGATACGGCGTATCCGCGCAAACGCATCCGAAACTGACATATTGCGGTCGAGCCGGATGTATTCGACTGTCATTATGCTGCCGGCGGAATCCTTCGGATAATTGAGTATGCGGTTGATCTGCGCGCGGGATTCGCGGTCGCTGTTTGCAAGTATCCGCTTTACCACGTTTGCCGGCATTTCCTCGATAACATCGACGGTGTCGTCGATATACAGTTCGTCCAGCACGGCGCGCAATTCACTGTCCGAAAGGCAGCGGATGACCGATTCCTGAGTGTCGGTCTCCATTTCCGTGAATGTCTCGGCGGCGACGGTCTTGGGCATCAGCCTGAAAAACCTTATGAGCATTTCGCCGTCCAGCTCCTCACATACGATGGCAAGATCCTGCGGTTCCGTCGCATTGATGGCGGCGCGTATCGCAGCGTAGTTTTTGCTTTCGAAAAGCTCCTTTATGCTTTCCGCAAGCAGCAGGGTGTTTTTTTTCATAAAAAAACCGTTCTCCTTTCCTTTTTGCTCGAAAAAGCAGCGGAAAGCAAAGATTGCTTCCGCAAAAAAGAAGCACGGCAAAACCCGTTTTTATACTGCGCGGACTGTCACGGCGTTACCGGGCGGGATACGGCGGAAAAACCGGGCGTGCAGATATGCTTCGGGTCTGTGCCGATACTTCGTCCGGAATCCATTCGTATCCACCTCTCTTTTTGTGAACTGACCGCGCACGGTCAACGGAATTGTACCGCATCGGAAGCGATTTGTCAACCGAAAGCTTGATTTTCGCCGGGCGGATATGTTAAAATGACTCAAAAAGAGGTGGTAATATGCTCCGTATCGGCAACAAATGGGATCAATGGCTCGTTCCCGAAACCGAAAAGGATTATTATAAAAGGCTGCGCGCCTTCCTTGCGGATGAATACCTTCGCTCCGGGCACAGAATATTCCCGGATAAAAACGATATATTCAACGCCTTCGTTTATACCGATTTCGACAATGTACGCGCCGTTATACTCGGGCAGGACCCGTACCACGGCTTCGGACAGGCACACGGGCTTTGCTTTTCCGTAAAAAAGGGCGTGAAAAAGCCGCCCTCGCTCGAAAACATATTCAAGGAGCTGGAATCCGATCTCGGCATTGCCCCGCCGAACCACGGCGAGCTGACCGACTGGGCAAAAAGCGGGGTGATGCTTCTGAACAGCGTGCTAACCGTGCGCGAGGGCATGGCGGGAAGCCACCGCGGCAGGGGCTGGGAAACCTTTACCGACCGCGCCGTTTCGCTTCTGAACGAACGTGACACCCCCACGGTTTTCCTGCTGTGGGGCGGATATGCCCGCGCAAAAAAGGCGCTCATCACCAATCCGCGCCACCTTGTTCTGGAAGCGGCGCATCCGAGCCCGCTTTCGGCATACAACGGCTTTTTCGGCTGCCGGCATTTTTCGAAATGCAATGAGTTTCTGCAAAAAAACGGGCTTGAACCCATCGACTGGCAAATAAAGGAGTAAACCCATGCTGCCGAACATAAAGGCGCTGTTCTTCGATATCGACAACACGCTTATCGACTTTCACAAAAGCGCATATTCCGCGATGTGCGATGCAATGGCGGAGCTTTGCTTGGAAGCCGAAAGCGAAGCTCTCTTTGCACACTTTCTCGCAGTGAACGATATTTTGTGGAAGGATGTGGAGCGCGGAACGCTCACCGTGGATCGGCTCCACGAAATACGCTGGAACACGATATTTTCCCGCACGGGCGTGGATTTCGACGGTGTCGGGTTCGAGCGCGTGTTCCGCAAATATCTGTTTTTCTCCGCCGCAGAGGTGGAGGGCGCGGCGCATCTGTTGAGATCCGTGCAGGGTAAATACCGCATATTTGCGGCAAGCAACGCTTCCGAAGCGCAGCAGCGCACCCGCCTTGAACACTGCGGGATGCTCGACTGCTTCGAGGGTATATTCTGCTCCGAGCAGCTAGGTGCGCACAAGCCGTCACGCGCTTTTTTCGATGCCTGCTTTGCCCGCGCGGGCGGGCTTTCCCCCGCAGAGGTGCTGCTTATCGGCGATTCGCCGAGCGCCGATATCGCCGGGGCGAAAAGCTGCGGTATGCCCGCCTGCCTTTATGACCCCTCAGGCACGAATTCCGGCTGCGGGGAGAATTTTTCCGTCCGCACACTTGCACAGCTGGAAGCGATGCTTATATAAACCGGCGGTTGCTTGACAAGGCGGCAAAAATACGTTATAATCATAGGGCGGGGTACGGAGGTCGACATCCGCGCCGCGCATAATACATAATGAACACGAAAGGAGGCGGAGTTATGACTAACTCGGTAAACATCGGATATCGCTACCCGCGCCTCACGGGTGGGCGCGGCTGATTCCACCGTTTTTCGGGATTAACAGCGATTCCGGCTTCGTCCGGGCGGGCTTTGTGCCGCCCGGGCGGGGTCTTTGACTTGCTTTGATACCGCCCGAATAAAAATGAGGAAGACACCGCCAATGATCTCTACGGAATCCGTAGGAGCGCGCATCGCGGCAAGGCGCCGCGAAATGGGTCTGAGTCAATGCGGACTCGCCCGGAGAATGTGCGTTTCGCCCCAGGCCGTCAGCAAGTGGGAACGCGGCTTATCGCTGCCGGACATCGTCTTTATCGACGAGCTTGCACTTGCGCTTGGGATCACCATCGACGAGCTTCTCACCGGAAGGGTTGAAGCAGTTGTCGCATAACCGAAAATCCGCGGCACACGGGCTTATGTCCTGTCTGCCGCGGGATTTTTTCGTTAATACCGGTATAAAGAAAAAGCAGAGCGCCGTATGCTCTGCTTTTTTCCTGTTTTCGGGATTTAATGGGAAAGGAGATCCTTCCATGTGAAGCGCTTGCCGCGCATAACGGCGCAGATAAAGGCGCATTCGGAGGGTTTGTCGTCGCGGCACCATGCTTCGGTATAGCGTTCGCACCAATCCTCGGAAGCTCCGTCCTCCGGATCGGGTTCGCCGTCGATCACGCGGGCAAGCTGCAGGCACATAAGCCCGTAGCCTTCCGCCATCAGGCGAAGGTCGGAGGTGATATCGCTCTGTACCGGCAGGCGGCGGAAGCTTTCGGCAAGCTCGAAGCCCTGCTTTGCGAGCCCGCGGTGGAATTTGCTGTCCTCGGGCAGCGGGGTCTTATCCCACGCAAACGCCGTTCCGTTGAACACATAGCTGATAAAGGAGCCCCAGCTGAACTGATCCTCCAGCTTGCCGAAGGCGCGTATAAGCTTTACCGTTTCACCCGTCGGGTCGCCGTAAACGTGTTCGGACACGGCTTTGTCGAACTTTTCGCACATTGCCTTTGTCCTGCCGTTCCAGGACATACACGCCCCGAGCACAACGCCGTAAAGCGTGCAGGTCATCGGGCAGACGGCACCGTAATCGCCCCAGGAGGTGTTGAGCATCCCGAAGCATTTGTATTTTGCGCCCGCACCGACAAGCTTTGTGATATTCTTTTCGGCATAGCCGACGTTTTCGCAGAGCTGGTTCCAGCAGGATGTGCCCGGGCAGACGACCTGACCGAAGCGCTGGCGTGCGAACTGCTCCACCGTTTCGACGGGCGGGTCGTCGTTATAATGCCAGTTGAGCATGATCATATCGTCCGGGAAGCGATCCATGACCTCCGGGTGGCGGAGAACTATATCGCCCCACATCATTACCGTCTTGCCGAGCGATTTGAGGTGGTCGATTATTTTGAGCGTGAATTCGACATAAAGCTCCGCTTTGTCCCTGCCGGCGTTCTTGCCGTTGCAAAGGTCAAATGTTTCGTCGCAGCAGATGTTAAAATACTTGCTGCGGCAGAGCGGCACGAACTGGTCGATTATCGAGCAGATGACCTTTATGCTTTCGTCGTCCGTCGCGTTGATGGTGTGGTGGCACATGGTGGGGTACCACGGGATCTTCACGGAATCGTCGAAGGAATCGAGCTCGCGAAGGTGACCGTATCTGTTGCTTTCGAGCAGACGGAACAGGTGGCCGAATGTGGAAACGGAGGGGACGAAATCAATAAAGTTTTCGTAGCAGTAATCGTCGATCTCCATTATTTCCTCGGGGGTGAGGTAGCCGAATTCCTTGTATATGCCCTTGTATTCCTCGAAGGCAAAGGTATGCTCGATATAGAGCTGATAGGAATTCTGCTTATAATAAGCAAGGAAATCTATCATTTTGAATACGCCGTCCAGATTCGGAACGCGCCCGCGGGAGGCATCGTGGTAAAATCCGCGGTACTGCATATCGGGCTTATCCGCGATTTCACAGCAGGGGATATCCTCGCCCTCGCTTTCGAGCATCTGGCGCAGTGTCTGTATGCCGTAAAACGCGCCGGCAAGCGAATCGCCGGTTATACGGATACCGTCGCCGACGGTGAGAGTGTAGCCCTCTCTGCCCGCCTTGCCGAGCGAATCTATAACGATTTTGCCCTTTTCGGAAGGTGTGCCGAGCACCTTGGTTATCTTCGGTTCTATGCCGGTCTCGTCGTAAATCTCACCGGCAAGCTTCTGCGCGGCGTGGAAAATACGGCTGTCGCAGCTTTGTGTAAGAACGATCGAAAGCCTCGCGAGCGAAAGCGTGCCGCCCGTGAGCTTTAATTTTTTCGGTTGCGGAAGTATCGTCATTGCAATTCTCCTTTAATGCGGTTCATTAGTCTATTTTTACCATAATCGACCCCGAAAGTCAATCGAGTTCGCGCTTATTTTTGCCTCTTCACACAAAAAGGCGTGCGCAAACGATTTTACACTTGACACTATTGACATATTATTATATAATGGGTATCGTGCGGAATATGGGCATTACGGACTTTCCGCACACAATGAACTATTTTCACATCAATATGGGGAGGTTACCATGCTAAGTACATCGAACTGGCTCATTGTTATCCTCGCGGTGATCGTGCTTGCGATCGCCTACATCTTCTTCAATTTCTTCCGCATCCGCAGGATGAAGGAAGGAACCCCCGAAATGGCCGAAATGGCGGGCATAATCCGTTCCGGCGCCAACACCTTTATGAAGACCGAATATAAGACGATCACGATTGTCGTCGTTATAGTTGCTCTCATACTGAGTCTTGTCGTCGAAAAATGGAGCGGTCTTACCTTCTTTGTCGGCGCACTGATGAGCAGCTGCGTGTGCATACTCGGCATGCGTTCCGCCACTTATGCAAACGTCCGCACCGCAAACAAGGCGCGTGAATCCCGCAATATCGGCGAAACCGTCAAGGTCGCTCTCTGCGGCGGTTCCATTTCCGGTCTTGCCGTTCAGGCGTTCGGTATGCTCGGCTGCGTTGCCGTTCTCCTGATATTCAGCAGAAACGGCTTCAACTTCGAAGCAAACGCCGAAGTCGCAAACGGCCTGCTCTGCAAGCTCGGCGGCAATGCCGAAGTGATCAGAATCACTTCCTACTCTCTCGGCTGCTCGCTCGTCGCGATGTTCAACCGTGTTGCCGGCGGCAACTACACCAAAGCAGCCGACATCTCCTCCGACATTCTCGCGAAGATCCGTCACGACATGCCCGAAGACGACAGCCGCGTTCCCAACGTTGTTGCCGACTTCATAGGCGATAACGTCAACGACATCGCCGGCAACTGCTCCGACCTTCTCGAAAGCTTTGTCGCCACCATCGCGGCAAGCATCATGATCGCGGTATTTGCATTCACCAACCCCTCCGAAGCGCTTATACAGTCCACCACCGTGTTTCCCGTTGTTCTTGCGGGCGGCGGTCTTCTCGGCTGCGTTATCGGTCTTGCCCTCGCTTCCATCCGTAAAATGGGCGATAATCCCTCCCGCGAGCTCAACCTTGCGACATGGGTTTCCGCCGGTCTTACGATAATCATCGGCCTCGGCGCCGCATGGTTCATCTTCGGCAAGGAAAACATCGTTTACGAAGCCGATTGGGTCTGCGGCTGGCTTTCCCCGTGGATATCCGCAGTTCTCGGCATAATCTCCGGTATTGCCATCGGCTCCATCACCGAATACTACACCAGTACCGATTTCAACCCGACCAAAAAGCTCGCCGACATGGCTACCGAAGGCGAAGCCTTTGTTATCACCAAGGGTGATGCCATCGGCTCCCGTTCCTGCCTTGCTCCGATCCTTGTTATCGGCATAGCGCTTATCGTTTCCGGTGCTCTCTCCGGCATTTACGGTGTTGCGATCTCCGCACTCGGTATGCTCGCATTCGTCGGCGCAACCGTTTCCATCGACGCATTCGGCCCGATCGCGGACAACGCGGGCGGCCTTGCCGAATCCTGCCACCTCGAACCCGAAGTTCGTGTTATCACCGATAAGCTCGATGCCGTCGGCAACACCACCGCCGCTATCGGCAAGGGCTTTGCCATCGGCTCCGCTGCATTTGCGACCGTTTCGCTTATCGTTTCCTTCATCGCCGGTTCGGGCGAAAGCGCGCTCGACTTTTCCAACTTCCTGGTCGTTGCCGGCGGTATCATCGGCGGCGCGCTGATCGAATACTTCTGCGCAATCCTCACCGACAACACCATCGAATCCGCGCGTATCATGGCGGATGACGGCGACAAGCTTCTTTCCATCCCCGGCGTGCTCGAAGGCACCGTGAAGCCGGATTACAACAAAATGATCGCGACTGCGACAAAGCAGGCTATCCGCAAGATGTTTGCTCCGTCCGTTCTCGCGCTCCTCATTCCGATCGTCGGCGGCTTTGTATTCGGTCTGCAGTTCGTGGGCGGCGTGCTTATCGGCGCAACAATCGTTGCTATCACAAGAGCCATCTTCATGGGTAACTCCGGCGGCGCGTTCGACAACGCGAAGAAATACATTGAAAGCGGCGCTATCGAAGGCCACGGCAAGGGCTCCGCTGCTCACAAGGCAGCAGTCACCGGAGATACCGTCGGCGACACCCGCAAGGACGTTGTCGGCGTTGCGCTCGATATATTCATCAAGATGATGTCGACCGTTTCCAACACCTTTATCAGCGTATTCAAGTCCGTCACCCCGTTTATAAAGACAATCATCAAATAATAAATGCTCATAGACACACATACCCATGCATTTCCCGATGCGATCGCCCAAAAGGCGATCGCATCTTTACAAAAGACGGCCGGTATCGCCGCCGCATTCGACGGCACCGTCTCCGGTCTCCGGGCGCTCCTTGCGCGTGACGGGGTCGGCCGTGCCTTTCTTCTGAACACGGCGACAAACGCACGCCAGGTCGACAACGTAAACGCATTTGCGCTTTCGCTGCTCGGCGACAAGGTCATTGTTCCCTTTTGCAGCTTCCACCCGCTTGCGGATTCACCGTATGAAAAGCTGAAACGGTTAAAGGATGCCGGCATAAAGGGCATAAAGCTCCACCCGGATTATATCGGCATCGCGCTGGACGACAGTTCAATGGCACCCCTGCTTTCGGCGATAACCGAGCTCGGAATGCCGCTTGTCATCCACGCCGGGTTCGATCCTTATTCCCCCGGTGTAATACACGCAAGCCCGGATATGATTCTCCGTGTGCTTGCACGTTACCCCGGCATAACGCTTATCGCCGCCCATCTCGGCGGAATACGCGTTTGGGACGAGGTTTACGAAAAGCTCTGCGGCAGGGAGCTTTATTTCGACACCGCATTCTGCTGCGAACGCACCGGGCTCACACGCGGGCAGGCAAAGCGCATTTTTGATGCGCACCCGCGCGAAAGGATCCTGTTCGGCTCCGATGCCCCGTGGGCGACGCCCTCCGAGGTGCTCGGCTTTGTAAAAAGCGTGGTGACCGACGGCGAAACGCTCGAAATGATCACGCACGGCAACGCCGAAAGGCTGTTCGGGTTGTAAAACAGCGGCTCCCCGGCTTATGAAAACCGGGGGGGCTTTTCATTTTGCGCAAAATATTTTCAACTAACGCGAATTTTATTTGTAAAATCAACAATACCGCTCCCCGCGATTTGTGATAATATACAAATAGTGAAAACCCGCTTGATTATTTCCCGTTAGGGTGTTATAATAACGAAAGCAACACAATGGAAGATTTTGTCCGGAGGTCACTATGAAAAAATTCCTTTCCCTTGCGCTCTGTTTAATGTTCTGCTTCCTCGCGCTGGCAGGCTGCAGCTCGCTCAAAGACGATGAAAAGGGCGCAAGCATCCGTATGTACTTTGCCGAATATCCGCAAACGCTCGATCCCGCTCTCGTACAGCTCAACAGCGATACCGAGCAGATCCTTTCCATGATATTCGAGCCGCTCACCACGCTTGACGAAAACGGGAAGGTAAAGCCCGCGCTTGCGACCGAATGGTACTACAAATACGACGAAATATATCAGCAGCACAAGATGTATTTCCAGCTTAAAACCACCTCGTGGAGCGACAAACGTGTCGTCCGCGCAGACGATGTCATATACGCATGGAGACGTATACTCCTCCCCGAAACCGACAGCCCTTATGCCGCACTGCTCTACCCGATCAAGGGTGCGCGCGACGTCAAATCCGGCATAGGCACCATTGACGATCTTGGGCTCGCCGCGGCAAGCGATACGCTTCTTGAAGTGACCTTCGAAAACTATTACGATATCGATCTTTTTGCCGAAATCGTTTCCAACATTCACCTTGCGCCCTGCCGCGAGGATATCGTTACCCGCTGCGAAAAGGACGGCACCGACTGGGCTGCCTCCGCGACGGATATCGTCTGCAACGGTAAATTCAAGGTTCAGACAATGGATATGCCCAGAACCCTGAGCGAAGCCGAAAAGGACTTCGACAACTTCTCCTGCCGCCTCATGCTCGAACGCAACAGCTTTTATATGCGCAACGACGAGGATGATGCGCTCGACAAATATGTCCTTCCCTACCGTATAACCTGCTGCTTCGCCGAAGGTCAGGTCGCATACTACCCCGATGAAAAGGGCTCCACCCAGGAAGCCTTTCAGGCAAAGCGCTTCCTTGCGGGCGAACAGTACCTTCTTGCCGGATTCAATGCCGAAACATACAAGTATTTCGCCGACAGCAGGAAATACGATCTCGAAACCATACGCACGCTCAACGGCTACGCCTTCTACTTCAATAACGGTAACGAGATACTTTCGGATGCAAACGCAAGAAAGGCTCTTTCCGCCGCGCTCGACCGCAAGGGTATCACCGATTACATCGGCGTAGGCAACACCCCCGCCACGGGATGGGTGCCCACCGGAGTGTTCAATACCGACCGCAAGAGCGATTTCCGCAAGACCGGCGGCGATAAATACAGCACCGGTTCGGATATGGACAACGCACGCTCGCTTCTGGATTCCGCCGCAAAGAAATCCGGCACGCTCACCGTGACATATCTTATCCCCCAGAACGTGGAAACGCTTTCAAAGTATCAGAGATCCCTTACCTACGACAACGTTTATGAAAACATCGCCAAAAAGGCGGGCGAATATTGGGAATCGCTCGGGTTCACCATTAAATACCGCGGGCTCAACCCGGCGGATTTCCTCAATGCCCTTTACACCCGTGATTACGACATAATCGGCGTGAACATCATAAGCGGCTCCGCGGATGCGCTCACCTACCTTGCCCCGTTTGCAAAGGAATTCAGCGGTGCTTCCGTCAGCATAGACTACACCGCCTCCGACTTCCCCGAAACCTTCAACACGCATTACACGAACTTCGACAACGCCGAATACGGCGAGATCATCAAGACCGCCGTTTACGAAAGCGACCGTGCAAAGCGTGCCGAAGCGCTCCACAAGGCGGAGGATATGCTCACCGACCTCTGCCCCGCGACAATGGTATTCTGGTACAACAGAAGCTATGTTGCAAGCGGCGAAATCGGCGGCTATGACGACGATGCAAGCTGGTTCGGCTATATCGATTACACCGATCTCAAGCTTTCCGGCTGGCGCGATGTCAACAGCAAGGAGCAATCCATAGAAGAGGAACGCGCCAACGCGAAATAAACCGCGCGGCTCACTCCGCCGCTCCCAGCAGCAGCAGAGTAAGCATCAGCATTACTCCGGCATTGCCGTCAAGCGCGAAGTACACCGCGGCGGCAAGCGCAAAAAGCAAAACAAACACAACCGACGACACCGCAGAGCAGATACGCTCTGCGGTGTCCTTTTCTTTGTGCATAAGCAGGTAATTAAGCAGCGCCTTCCCGCCATCCAGCCTTTTTGCCGGCATCAGGTTGAACAGGCACAGCACCGCGCCGACGGCAAACGCATAAAGCGCCGGTACAGAGCCGAAGGCGGCAAAAAAAGCCAGCGCGGCGGCGCACCCCAAAGCCGAAGCCGCGGGGCCGGCAAGCGCAACGGCAAGCTCCTTTTTATACGGCATTCCCTCCGGGCAGACGATCAGCGCGCCCATCGGCAGGATATCCATGCGGCGGTAACGGCATTTGCAGATGCAGAGCGCGGCAAGATGCCCGAATTCGTGCAGCAGGCAGGAAAGAAACAGAATGCAGAACGGGAGCAAGCCCTCGCAATATATCAGCAGAAGCGCACCGGGCAGTGCAAACGCAGATACCCGCAGCCGCAGCCGCGGAAAAAGAATGTACATCTATACAAGCTCCGATATAAGCGAATAGAGGCTGTTTGCCGTTTCCCGTGCGCCGCCCTGCGCAAATACGGGCGTATCGCCCGAGCGGAAGAGAAGGCAGGCGGATGCAGCGGCAAGCAGCAGCGAAACCGCAAGCGCCGCAAGCGATTTCGGGCTTTTGAAAAATACAGGCAGGCGTTTCAGAAAAAATTCCTCCCAAGCTTTTGTTTACGACAAATTATTGCCCCGCGGCAGGTATATACTTGTTCCGGGGTGTTAAGTATGTATGACGGCGGCACGGTGATTTATGCCGATATACTCTTCCTGGTGAATTTCTGCATGGACACGGTGTGCCTGCTGCTTGCCGGGCGGCTGTGCGGCCGGCGCGTGCCGCTGATGAAGATCACAAACCGGTGACCCCGGAAAAGCAGAATTTCGAAAGCGTACATAAAGGAGCTGAGCGTATGAACATCACCCTTATGGCACACGACAAAAAGAAAGAGCTGATGGTGCAGTTCTGCACCGCGTATAAAAGCATCCTGTCCAAGCATTCGCTGTCCGCCACGGCGGCGACCGGCCGTCTGGTG